>ERZ795053.3281-NODE-3281-length-18573-cov-20.037369_pt1 | contig 18573 bp, 14 predicted proteins | sample MGYA00375137_ERZ795053 | MGnify/ENA primary metagenome ERZ795053 (study PRJEB30182, sample SAMN05720284) | activated sludge metagenome | isolation source: Anaerobic digester | place: Hong Kong | collected 2014-12-17 ...
GTTCCACGTTTCTAAGGGAGACAATCCATGAAGAACAAGCGAGTTGTATTGCTGTTGTTGGGCCTGCTGCTCATCTCGGCGATGGTCAGCGCGTGTGCGGCGCCCGTGGCGCCGGCCGCACCGGCCGGTGGCGAAGAAGCGGCCGCGACCGAAGCTGCGCCGGCCGAGGCTGCTGCTGACGATGCCGCTGCCAAGCCCTACATCCCGGTCATTTCCAAGGGTTTCCAGCACCAGTTCTGGCAGGCTGTGAAGCTCGGCTCCGAGCAGGCTGCTGCCGACTTGAATGTCGACATCACCTTCGAAGGCCCGGCGACCGAGTCCGAGGTTGACAAGCAGATCGAGATGCTGACTGCTGCTTTGGCCAAGAACCCGGCTGCCATCTGCTTTGCGGCGCTTGACACGCAGGCCGCCATTCCGCTGCTGGAAGAAGCCCAGGCCAAGGGCATCCCGGTCGTCGGCTTCGACTCCGGCGTGGACAGCGACATTCCGGTTGCCACTGCCTCGACGGACAACATTGCCGCCGCCGCCCTGGCCGCCGACAAGATGGCCGAACTGATTGGTGGCGAAGGCCAGGTTGCCGTGCTCGTTCACGACCAGACCAGCCGCACTGGCATCGATCGCCGCGACGGTTTCCTGAACCGCATGGCCGAAGCCTACCCGAACATTGAGATCGTCAATGTCGACTACGGCGCCGGCGACCACCTGAAGTCCACCGACCTGGCCAAGGCTGTCATGCAGGCCAACCCGGACCTCAAGGGCTACTTCGGCGCCAATGAGGGTTCGATCATCGGCGTGCTCAACGCCGCGACCGAACTGGGCAAGGAAGGGCTCGTGATCATCGGCTACGACTCCGGTGCACAGCAGATCCAGGCCATTCGCGACGGTCTTCAGGCCGGCGCCATCACGCAGAACCCCATCGGCATCGGCTACAAGTGTGTCGAGGCTGCGGTGAAGGCCATCAACGGTGAACCGGTTGACAAGGTCATCGACACCGGCTTCTTCTGGTACGATGCTACCAACATCGATTCGGACGAGATCAAGGCCGTCCTGTACGAGTAGTACAAGCAAGGGCGCTAGAAGTCAGTGGGGAGGGCATTGCCCTCCCCACTGATTGCCTCGCTTCGACTGCGACCCTCGAATATTCTGAAAATTGGCTGCAACGACAATTTGAAATAAAGGACCTCTCATGGGCGATGTCGTGCTCAAGATGGAAGGGATCGACAAGTCCTTTCCAGGCGTACGGGCCCTCGCAAACGCGCAATTTGAACTGCGTGCCGGTGAAGTTCATGCCCTGGTGGGCGAGAATGGCGCCGGCAAGTCGACGCTGATGAAGATCCTGGCCGGCATCTACAGTAAGGACACCGGCACGATCCTCTATCAGGGGCAAGAAGTCGAGATTCCGTCGCCGCGCGCTGCACAGCACCTGGGAATCAGTATGATTCATCAGGAACTGAACCTGATGCCGCACCTGACGCTGGCACAGAACGTCTTTGTCGGGCGGGAACCGCGCCAGGCGCTCCCCTTTATGCTCGACGAGAATAAGATCAACGAACAGACGCGGCAACTGTTTGAAAGCATGCACCTCCGTCTCGACCCACGTACCAAGGCCGCCGACCTGACTGTCGCCAAGCAGCAGATGGTGGAGATTGCCAAGGCACTCTCCTTCAACTCCCAGGTGCTGATCATGGATGAGCCGACGGCAGCGCTGACCGAGTCGGAGATCGAGGAACTCTTCCGCATCATCCGCCAGTTCCGCGACCGCGGCGTCGGCATCGTCTATATCTCGCACCGGCTGGAGGAATTGAAGCAGATCTCCGACCGCATCACAGTCATGCGCGACGGCCACTATGTGGATACCGTCGACGCCGCGACCGTCACTATCGACCGCATCATCAGCATGATGGTCGGGCGTACAATCTTTGAGTCGGCGCCCGAAGTGCCGGAACACCCCGACGACGAAATCGTTCTTGAGGCGCGCAACCTGAACCGCGGCACCGCCATCAAGGATGTGAGCTTCACCCTCAAGCGCGGCGAGATTCTGGGCTTTGCCGGGCTCATGGGTGCCGGTCGCACGGAGGTTGCTCGCGCCATTTTTGGCGCCGACCCGCTCGACTCGGGTGAAATCTATATCAATGGCAAAAAGGCTGACATTGCCAGCCCGCGCGACGCCGTTCGCTATGGCATCGGCTACCTCTCTGAGGATCGCAAGCGTTACGGGCTGGCGCTCGGGCTGGACGTCGAGGCCAACATCGCGCTGGCTTCCTTCAGGCAATTCACGGGCATGCTTGGTGTCGTCAACGACGGCAAGACGGCCAAGACGGCGCATCGCTATGTCGATGCGCTTTCGATCAAGACGCCGGGCATCGAGCAGCGTGTGCGTAACCTGTCGGGCGGCAACCAGCAGAAAGTCGTTATCGGCAAGTGGTTGACGGCCGACACCGACATCCTGATCTTTGACGAGCCAACGCGCGGGATCGACGTCGGCGCCAAGAGCGAGATCTACAAGCTGCTCAACGAACTGGCGCACCAGGGCAAATCGATCATCATGATCTCGTCCGAACTGCCCGAGATCCTGCGCATGAGCCATCGTATCGTCGTCATGTGCGAGGGGCGCATCACCGGCGAACTTGCTGCCGGCGAGGCGACGCAGGAAGGTATCATGCGCTTTGCCACACAGCGCAGCGTAATGCTGGCGATGGGCGAAGACGTTCCGTCCAACGGACAAACAGCAGAACAGGGATAACCATGGCAACAGCAGAAACTACTCTCGTGACACCGAAGCGGTCAATTTGGCAGTCCAGCGCCGCACAAAAGCTGCTCGCCTTCGCCGCACTGATCGTCATCTTTCTCGTTTTCTCCTTTCTCTCTCCCTACTTTGCCACGCCGGAGAACATCGTCGGTATCCTGCTGGCGACGGCCGTCAACGGCGTGCTGGCCCTTGGTGTGACCTTCATCATCATCACGGCAGGCATCGATCTCTCGGTCGGTACGGTCATGACGCTGTCGGCGGTGATGACCGGCCTGGCCATCACGATCTACGGGCTGCCCATTCCTGTCGGAATTGTTGTCGGCATCCTCACGGGGACAACGGCTGGGCTGATCAACGGCCTCGTGATTTCGCGCATGCGCATCCCGCCATTTATCGCGACGCTCGGCATGATGATGATCGCCCGCGGCCTGGCCCTGGTGCTCTCGACCATCGAGACCGGCACGGTCAAACCGATCTATTTCAACGACACGCCGGAGTTTCGCCAGTTGACGATGCTCTCGTTCCTTGACCCGATCATCAAGCCAATCGCACCCACGTTCAGCGTGCCCAATGCCGTGTTCATCATGTTTGGCGCGGCGCTGGTTGCAGCCTTCATCCTGGGCAAGACCGTGCTCGGCCGCTACACCGTGGCCATCGGCAGCAACGAAGAGGCCACCCGCCTCTCCGGCGTGAACGTCGCCAACTGGAAGACGGCCGTCTATGCGCTGGGCGGCGTCTTCAGCGGGCTGGCCGGCGTCATGATCGCCTCCCGCCTCAACTCGGCGCAGCCGGCGCTGGGTGTCGGCTACGAGCTGGACGCCATCGCCGCGGTCGTCATCGGCGGCACCTCACTCAGCGGCGGCGAAGGCACGATCCTGGGCACCATCATCGGCGCCTTCATCATCAGCACGCTGACCAACGGATTGCGGATCATGAACGTGCCGCAGGAATGGCAGTTCGTCGTCACCGGCGTTATCGTCATCCTGGCCGTCTACCTGGACATCCTGCGCCGCCGGCGGAGTTGAGCGCGGCCGTCAGTAAGTTTCCCATTCAGAACCGAATGAGGCGCCGGATCAATTCCCGGCGCCTTATTTGATATGCAATCTTAATGTGAATCAGCGATTGCTTCGGTTACAATGCGGGGCAGTGTGATGCTGCGAGTACCATGGTATGGGCTGGGTGCGGTGGCAGGCCAAACGCGACGCGGCAGACAACGATAGATAAGGGAGCTTGGGTTCATGTACGGGATGGTCAATCGAGCGGTCGAAGAAATGGTGCTCATGCACTACGATGACGCGACGTGGGAGCGGATCAGGGCCGAGGCCGGCGTCGCTGAAGAGGAGTTCATGAGCCACGAAGCCTACCCCGACGAGATGACCTACAGGCTCGTTGCCGCGGCGGCCAATTGCCTGGACTTGCCGGCCGAACAGATCCTCGAAGGATTTGGCGAGCACTGGGTGTTGGTCACTGCCCAGAATGGGTACGGCGCAATGATGGATGCCGGCGGTCGTTCGCTGCCCGAGTTTCTACGCAATCTGCCCGGTTTCCACGCCCGCGTCGCGCTGATCTTTCCCAATCTCAAACCACCGATCTTCCGCGTCAGTGAGGTGACTGAACACTCTCTGCATCTGCACTACTACTCGCACCGGCCCGGACTCGGCCCCTTTGTTGTCGGGCTGGTGCGCGGGCTCGCTGCCCGTTTTTCCACGGAAGCGGCCATCGAGAGCGTTGCACGGCGCGAGGATGGTGCTGACCACGACGAGTTCCTGGTTTCCTGGAGTCCTACGGCCATACCATGAGCGAGTCATCGTTGATCGGGCTGTCGCCGCAGCAGTTTGCCGAGGCTTTTCCCTTTCACCTGGCCATTGATCGTGAGATGACGGTACGCCAGGTCGGACGCAGCCTGGCACGCGTGCTGCCGGCGCTGACCGTCGGCAGCCGGCTGCTCGATCACCTCGTCGTCGAGTATCCGCCAGGCATGGATACCTTTGATGAGATTGTAGTCGCCGATATGCTCTTCATCTTGGCTGCACCCGACCGTTCGGTGCGACTGCGCGGCCAGGTCATCACTGTCGGCGACGGCAAGATGGCGCTCTTCCTGGCTTCGCCCTGGCTCGACGGACCGGAGGACATGACGCGCCTGGGATTGACACTCTCCGACTTTGCCCGCCATGACTCCGTTGTCGATATCTTGCAGACGATCCAGGCGCAGAAGGCTGCCCTGGCTGACCTGCGCATGCTGGCAGAGCGGCTTGCCAGCCAGCGCGCCGAGTTGCGCAAGACCAACGAGGCGCTCACGACCGAGATCGCCGACCGCCGTCGGGCAGAGGCAAATCTACGCGAGCGCGAGGAGCGTTTTGAGACGCTACTGGCCTCCGCCTCCGAAGCAATCGTCATTTCCGACGAGAAGGGCACCATCCTGCTGGCCAATGCACGCGCCGAAGCGATGTTTGGCTACACGCGTGCCGAGTTGACCGGCCAACCTGTCGACGTGCTCGTGCCGCGTGGCGTTCGTGCGGCGCATGCCGGCCATCGTACGGCCTTTATCGAGCGGCCACATACCCGGCCAATGGGTGGCGGGCTCATCCTCTCCGGCTTGCACAAGGGCGGCGCCATCCTGCCGCTCGAAATCAGCCTGAGCTATGTGGAGACCAGCGAAGGCATGCTGGTGATGACCTTCCTGACGGATATCAGCGAGCGCCAGCGTGCCGCTGAGGAACTGCGCTCACAGCGCGATTTTGCCGTGCAGGTCATGGGCGCCATGGGGCAGGGACTGACCGTGCTCGACCCCGATCTGCGCTTCGAGTACGTAAATCCGGCGTTGGGCCGGCTGCTCGGCATGGATCCGGCGCTCCTGGTGCGCGAACCGTTTCTGCGTGTGTTGGATGGCAACAGCGGCACCCTCTTTGTCGATGAACTGGCAGAGATGGAGAATGGCCGTACGGTCGAAGTCGAGGTCCAGGTGCTCGGCGCCAACAGTGAGGCGCTGCCCGTGTTGCTCACCTGTGTCCCCTGGCAGCGCGATGGCGACGCTGTGGCCGTGATCATCGTCGTCACCAACCTTGCCGAGCGCAAACAGATCGAGCAGGCGGTGGCCTGGGCACGCGATCGCGCCCTCGAAGCCTCGCGCCTCAAGTCCGACTTCCTGGCCAGCGTCAGCCACGAAATCCGCACCCCGCTCAACAGCATCATCGGCGTTGCGGAAATGCTGAGCGAGATGCGCCTCGAACGCGAAGCGTCCGAACTGGTCGATCTGATCGGCGAATCGGGCAAGGTGCTGCTTGCGCTGATCAACGACATCCTCGACTTCTCGAAGATCGAGGCCGGCAAGCTCGTGCTCGAAGAAACTCCCTTTTCGCTTCGAGCATGTATCGAAGCTGCCATCGATGTGGTGCGCACGGCTGCGGCCCGCAAACATCTGCAACTCGCCTACGAGATGGAGCCGCCCGTGCCCGACAGGGTCGTCGGCGATGAGACCCGTCTATCGCAGGTGCTCATCAATCTGCTCAGCAATGCCGTCAAATTCACCGACGCGGGCTCGGTCACTGTTCGCGTCAGCGTTGAGCCTGGCACGAAGTCAAAGCATGAGATCGCCATCGATGTGCGCGACACGGGGCTGGGCATTCCTGTCGATCGCCAGGATCGGCTCTTTCAGGCCTTCAGCCAGGTCGACACGTCGACGACGCGTCGCTATGGTGGTACCGGACTGGGGCTGGCCATCAGCCGCCGGCTGTGTAAGGCCATGGGCGGCGTTCTCTGGGCTGAGAGTCTGGGCATTCCCGGCAAAGGGTCCACCTTTCACTGCCGCCTGCCGCTGGAGATCGCCGATTGGGAGCCGGACCGAGAGCCTGTGGCGCCCCTGGCCGGCAAGACCATGCTGTTGATCGCCGACGGTACGCTTCTGGGCACCGAAGTGCGCCATGTTACTCAACTGGCCCAGACGTGGGGAATGAACGTACTGGAGTGTGACAGCCTTGACGCCGCGCGCCGGCTGCTCGAGTCCGGTAGCGCCGCCGATCTCGTCTTTGCGAGCCGCGCGCTAGATCTGCCCGACGATGTCTCTTGGCCCGCGACCATTCGCTTCCGCACGCTATGGGAGCGTGGCAATGAAGCATTGCAGCCTGCAACCGGCGGCCTGATTCAGCCCATGAAGGCGCTCGCCTTGCGCACGGCCCTGGCAGACGCTCTCCAGGCGGAACAGCCGGACGCGGGGACGCTTGTGCCCGCCTCTCAGGCGACAGCGGAGCACGTCCCCCTGCGCATCCTCGTTGCCGAAGACACGGTGGTGAACCAGGTGGTGATTCGGCGCATGCTGGACCGGCTGGGGTATGGTGCCGACATCGTCGGGAGCGGCACCGAAGCGCTCGCCGCCATTGATGCGCGCCCGTACGATCTTGCCTTCATGGACATGCAGATGCCCGACATGGATGGCCTGGAAGCGACGCGGCGCATCCGGCGTCTGCTCGCCGAGCGGGGCGATGGCAGCCATCTGACTATCGTTGCGTTGACCGCCAATGTGTCGCCCGAGGATCGCGCCGCGTGCATGGCCGCGGGCATGAACGACTTCCTCGGCAAGCCGCTGCGTATCGGCGATCTGCGCGAGATCCTGCGCTCGACCGCGGCCGCCCTGGCCGGCTAGTCTGCCTTCATTCCGCCATCGTCTGACATTACATCTGTCGGCCCGATCCGCTCGGTTCCGCAGCATCCGCACAATCCGCGTTCCATTCGTTCCATTCCCACTACTCTACGACCAATCCCGACCCAGCCGCCACGCATCTGCCCAGCGTTTGCCTGCCGGTCAAGCCGCGAGTATTATGAGCGTTGGTGCAGCGCGTGAACGAAGTTGCGCCTGACAGGACCATTTCTGCTGGAAGGAGCCGGAGCGTGAGTACCTATCTGGACCGATTTACCGTCACCGGGCGCCGCGCCCTTGTCACCGGCGGCTCCAAGGGCATTGGCGCCGAGGTGGCGCGCTTGCTGGCCGAAGCCGGCGCCGACGTCGCCATCGTCGGCCGCGACGCCGCCGGACTGGCCGACACTGCCGCTGCCGTGCGCGCCACCGGACGCACCTGCCACGTCATCGAAGCCGATCTCGGCACCGTGAGCGAAACCCGCCTGGCTGCCGAAACGGCGCTGCGTCACTTCGGCGCCGTCGACATTCTGGTCAACAACGCCGGCATCTCCCACCCGGCCACGATTCTCGACGCGAAGGTGGAAGAGTGGGACGCGACGCTCAACGTCAACCTGCGTGCCCCCTTCCTGTTGGCGCAACTGCTTGCGCCCGGTATGATCGCCCAGGGCTCCGGCAAGATCGTCAATGTCTCATCGCAGGCCGGCGTCATCGGGCTGGATGCGCACGCCGCCTATTGCGCTTCCAAGGGCGGGCTCAACATGCTCACCAAGGTCATGGCCATCGAGTTCGGCCCGCACAACATCCAGGTCAACGCTGTCGCGCCGACCGTCATCCTGACCCCCATGGGCGTCAAGGTATGGGGTGACCCGGTCAAGAGCGCGCCCATGCTCGCCAAGATTCCGCTGGGGCGTTTCGGCCAGCCCATCGAGGTCGCCGACCTGGTACTCTTCCTGGCATCGCCTGCCTCTGACCTGATCACCGGGGAGACAATCCTGATCGACGGCGGCTACACCGCTCTCTAGCATCTATCCTGTAGACCACCGATACAGCGAAGGAAATCGGCATGACGCAACCGCACGACGAGAGCCGCGATGTCCGCACCGACCTGCTGGTAACGGTTGCCAGTCTCTATTACGAGCTGAACCAGAATCAGCAGGAGATTGCCGATCGGCTCGAGATCTCCCGATCCAGCGTGTCACGACTCATCAAGGAGGCGCGCGATCTTGGCATCGTCGAGATTCGCATCCACCGGCCGATTCACCGCGACTATCTGCTGGAACAGGCGCTTCTCGAACATTTCAAACTCCAGGATGCCTACGTGCTGCGCACATCCAATGACCAGCACGAGGGGGAGCTATTGGCTGCAGTCGGCAGACTTGGCGCCATCTACCTCCAGCGCGCCATCGAGAACATGCCGCCGCGCACCTGCATCGGCATCGCCTGGGGCACCGGCGTGCACGCGGCCGTCAGCGCCCTTCCCGAAGACCGCTCGCGTCAGATCGACGTCATGCAGATTTTGGGCAGCGTAGGCGCCGCCGACCCGGAGATCGACGGGCCGGACCTGGCGCGCATGCTCGCCGCGCGGCTCGGCGGCCGCCACTACGACCTGCACGCCCCTGTCTTCGTGGAGCAGGACGGGCTGCGCGAGATGCTCTACAACGAGCCGCCGGTGCGCGACGGCCTGGAACGCGCCCGCAGCATTGCCCTGGCGCTGACCGGCATCGGAACGGTGGAGGAGGAGGCTGCCAGCTTTCTGCGTGCCGGCCATCTGGGACCCGTCGAACTCGCCAATCTGCGCAGCCAGGGCGTCGTCGGCGAGACCATCGGCCGCTTCTTCAACGCGCAGGGTGAGTGGGAACCATTCGCCATCAACCGCCGCGTCGTCGGCATCGACCTGCACGATCTGCGCCGCGTACCGCGCGTGCTGGCCGTGGCGCGCGGCCTGCCCAAGGCCGCCTCGATCCTGGGCGCGCTGCGCGGCGGCTATCTGACCGTCCTCGCCACCGACGACATCACCGCCCGCGCCGTGCTGGAGATGGCCGGCGCGCCCGCTGCCGCACAATAAAACCGTCTCGCATCGGAGGAGCAAGAACCAATGGCCAACATTGTCATCCTGGGCGCCGGCATGATGGGCAGCGCGTTCAGCACGCCGTTTGCCGACAACGGCCACCACGTCAGGCTGGTCGGCACCCACCTTGACGGCGACATCGTCGAGGAAATCCACGAGACGCACGTCCACCCGAAGTTACGCGCTCACCTGCACCCCTCGGTCGCGCCTTTCACCTACGACCGCCTGGGCGAAGCGATCCGGGATGCCGATCTCGTCGTGGTCGGCGTCAATTCCAACGGTATCGACTGGGCCGGCGAGCAACTGGCCGGCGTGCTGCCCGACGACGTGCCCCTGCTCTTTCTCACCAAGGGCATGGCCGGCCGCAGTGACGGCATCGACCTGCTGCCGTGGGTGCTGCGCGCTCATCTGCCCGCCGGCCGGCGCGACCGCGTCAAGCTGGCGGCCATCGGCGGTCCATCCATTGCCGGAGAGCTGGTCGTGCGCCATCACACGTGTGTCGTCGTCACCGGTGAGGACGCCATGCTGCTCGATCGGCTGGCCGGCATGCTGCGTACGCCCTACTATCACGTCTGGCCCAGCACCGATATGATCGGCGTGGAGACGTGCGTGGCCATGAAGAATATCTATGCGCTGGCCGTCGGGCTCGCCAATGGCATGCTCGAAAAGGCCGGCAAGCCGGAGAATGACGCCGTCATGTGGAATCTGGCCGCCGCGCTCTTCGCGCAGGGTCTGTGGGAAACGGCCTATGTCGTCGAGTACATGGGCGGCGACCGGCGCAGCGTCATCTCGCTGCCGGGCGCCGGCGATATGTATGTCACCAGCATGGGCGGGCGAAATGGGCGCATGGGGCGCTACCTGGGCATGGGCATCCCTTTCTCCGAAGCCAAGGCGGCCTACATGCCCGACGACACCATCGAGGGCGCCCAGTTGCTCCAGGCAATCGGCCCGACGGTCGAGCGCTTTGTCGCCGCGCGCGGCTTTGACGGCGCCGCGATCCCGCTGCTGCGTGCCATGATCGACATCGTCTGCCACGACGCACCGCCGGCAATTCCCTGGGATGACTTTTTTGCCGGCCCACAAGGAAGGTGAGAGGATGGCTTTCGAGTTTGCTACCGCGCAGAGAATCATCTTTGGTGACGGTGTGGCCGAACAGGCTGGCGCGCTGGCCGCTGCCCTGGGACGCAGCGCGCTGGTCGTCACCGGCACCAGCCGGCGCCACGCCGACCCGCTGCTGGCTTCGCTGGCCGCGGCAGGGGTGGCGGGCGCCCTCTTCCCCGTCGGCGGCGAGCCGGATGTGGCCACCATGGCCGCCGGCGCAGCCGCCGTGCGCGACAGTCAGGCCGACCTCGTCATCGGTATCGGCGGCGGCAGTGTCGTCGACGCCGGCAAGGCCATCGCCGCGCTGGCAACCAACCAGGGCGATATCTACGACTATCTTGAGGTCATCGGCCGCGCCCAGCCGCTGGTCGAGACGCCGCTGCCCTTCATCGCCATCCCGACGACGGCCGGCACGGGCAGCGAGGTCACACGCAACGCCGTGCTCGCCTCGCCCGAACACCGGGTCAAGGTGAGTCTGCGCAGCGCGGCCATGCTGCCGCGCGTCGCCCTCGTCGATCCGGTGTTGACGCACTCGCTGCCGCCGGCGCAGAGCGCTGCCAGCGGGCTTGACGCGCTGACGCAGCTCATCGAGCCCTTCGTCTCCTCACGATCGAACCCTCTGGTCGATGCCATCTGCAAGGAGGGCATCCGCCATGCGGTGCGTTCGCTGCGCCGCGTCTATACCGACGGTAGCGATGCCGAGGCGCGCCGTGACATGGCCTTTGCCAGCCTGTGCAGCGGCCTCGCCCTGGCCAATGCCGGTCTTGGCGCCGTGCATGGCTTTGCCGGCCCGTTCGGTGGCGCGTACGGTGCACCGCATGGCGCCGTCTGTGCGGTTCTGCTGGCGCCGGTCTTCGCTGCCAACGTCCGCGCCCTGGAAACCCGCGCCCCCGGCAGCCCGCTGCTGGATCGCTTCCGCGAAGTTGCCGTCATGCTGACTGGTCGCGCCGGCGCCACGCCGGATGATGCCGTCGTCTGGTTGCAAGCGTTGACGCGCGATCTCGCCATTCCGCCGCTCTCCACCTACGGCTACCGCACCGCCGATGCTGCCGGCGTCGTAAAGGCCGCCAGGTCTGCTAGCAGCATGAAGGCCAATCCCCTGCCACTGACCGACGAGGAACTCTACGCCATTTTGACTGCTGCTTCGTAATTCCTGACCGCAATTACGAGACATAATATCTAGAGATTTTTGTAAGAGTCTGGGCAATCGTCCGGTGCATTCTTGCGCGTTCCCTGCTACTGTATGAGGAACGCAAGTGTGCCGGGCGATACGCGTTGATCGGCCATCAACGCTGCATCATCGGGTGTGACGCTACACTGGAGGCAAGAGGAAACGATGTCACCAGAATCCTGACCATCCAACGTGTTTCTGGACCTTTGCAGTGAATTCCTCAGTTTCATGTCTCAAGGAGGCATATCATGGCAGATCTCGTAAAAGTCTCCAGCCAGTCACGCTCGACGGCCGTTGCAGGCGCCATTGCCGGCATCATGCGCCAGGAGGGGTATGTGGAAGTGCAGGCCATCGGGGCCAGCGCGCTCAACCAGGCGATCAAAGCGGCGACCATTGCTCGTGGCTATCTGGTGCAGGACGAAATCGATCTCGTCATCGTCCCCAGCTTTTACACGGTGATGATCGAAGATGTCGAGCGGACGGCTGTCCGTCTGGCGATCTTCACCCGGCCGGCGTCGCTCGTGGCGCCCGATGCCATGCTGCTCGCGGCGTAGGCGGCAGACAGGGCAGCGGCAGGTTGTGCCACCACAATGTGGTGATGCGTGGGGTTCCGGCAGCGGGCGGTTGCCGCCGGCCGGAACCCGCCTTTTCCGCAGTGCGGGGTGACCTACAGGAGTAGCTGGGCCGGCTCCTCCAGCAATTGTTTCACCTCGGCCAGGAAAGCCGCCGCCACGGCGCCATCCACGGCCCGGTGATCGGCCGACAGCGTCATCTGCATCGTCGACCGCGGCTCGAATGCCGTGCCGTTCCACACCGGCTCCATGCGGGCCCGGCCTACAGCCAAAATCCCCACCTCCGGCGGGTTGATGATGGCCGTGAAGTGCTCCACAGGATACATGCCCAAGTTCGAGATTGTGAACGTGCTGCCTGTGACTGCGTCCGGCGCAAGCTTGCCCGCGCGCGCCAGTCGCGCCAGCTCCGCAACCTGAACGGCCAGAGCGGCAAGTCCCAGCGCCTGCGCATCACGCACCACGGGGACGATGAGCCCGTCCTCCAGCGCGACGGCGATACCCAATGCCACCACCGCGTGCCGGCGTATGCGCCAGCCTTGTGCGTCGTCGCCAAGCAGCCAAGCGTTGAGCCGCTGGTGGCGCAGCAGGGCCAGCGCCGTCGCCCGCGCCACCCAGACCGTGGGGGTGAGCTTGCCTCCGCGTCGCTCGATCTCGCTGCTCAGCATTGCGGTCAGCGAATTGACCTGTGTCATGTCCACGCTTGATGACAGAAAAATGTGGGGAATGCTCTGCCAGCTCTGGCTCAGCCGGGTGGCGATGGTGCGTCGCCGGCCGCGCAACATCTCGTCGCCGGTGCCCTCGGCCGCAGCCGCGCCGCCGGCATCGACCGACGCATCCGGTGCCGGTCGCGCAGGTCGAGCGGCGAGCGCCGCCTCGACATCCGCTGCCTGGATGCGTCCGCCTGGCCCGCTGCCCGCCACGGTCGTCAGGTCGACGGCGCGCTCGCGGCCTATGCGTCGTGCAGCGGGCGTGGCCCGCCGACGCTCTTCCGCCGGCGCCGCGCCCGGCGCCGCGCTCGCCGCCTGCGTCACATCTTGCTTGGTGATGCGCCCGGCCGGCCCGGTACCCGTCACCGCTGCCAGGTCGACGCCGGTGGCTTCGGCCACGCGTTGCGCCACCGGGCTGGCGCGCTGGCCGCGCCGCGTTGATGGCGCGTTGGCATCGGTGCCAGCCGCTGCCGGCCGATCATCCTTGTGCGTGCTCTCGGCGATCGACTCGCCCGCCACGGCGATCTGGGCGATGAGGGTCGTCACGGGCACGACTGCATCCGGCCCAAAGCGCAGGTCGTAGAGGATGCCGGCCGCCGGCGCTTCCACCTCCATGTCGACCTTGTCGGTCTGCACCTCCAGGATCGGCTCGCCCTTTTCCACCGACTCGCCGCTTTCTTTCAGCCAGCGGATGATCGTGCCGTCCTCCTGCGTCATGCCGAACTTGGGCATTATCACGGGTACGGGCATGGGTCACCTCGCCTCCCTGACCAGGCGCCGCGCTGCGTCGACGATGTCTTCCACCTGCGGCACCATGCGCCGCTCCAGATCGCGGTTGTAGGGGACGGGAATGTCCAGCCCGGCCAGCCGGCGAATCGGCGCGTCGAGGTAGTCGAACGCCGCGGACTCGGCCAGCACGGCCGCGACCTCACCGCCAAAGCCGCCGGTCTTGCACGCCTCGTGCACGATCAGCACGCGCCCCGTCTTGACTACCGACGCAATCAACGGTTCGGCATCCAGCGGTTTGAGCGTGCGCGGATCGACCACCTCTGCCTCGATCCCCTCTGTGGCAAGCTGTCCTGCCGCCTCAAGCGCCCGCGCCACCATCAGCGATGTCGCGATGATCGTCACGTCGCGCCCGGCGCGCTTGACTTCGCTGCACGCGAGCGGCGTGGTGTAGTAGCCTTCGGGCACTGCGCCCTTGGTACGGTAGAGCAGCTTGTGCTCCACAAAGATGACCGGGTTCGGGTCCTCGATGGACGCCAGCAGCAGCCCCTTGGCATCGGCCGGCGTGCTGGGCATGACAACCTTGAGCCCCGGCACGTGCACGAACCAGTTTTCCAGGCTCTCCGAATGCTGCGCCGCTGCGCCCGTGCCCGCGCCTGCCGGCGTGCGCAGTACAAAGGGCACCGACACCTTGCCGCCCAGCATGAAGCGCAGCTTGGCTGCCTGCAAGACAAGTTGCTCCATGGAGAGCGTGATGAAGTCCATGAATTGGATCTCGGCGATGGGGCGCATGCCGGTCAGTGCCGCGCCCGTCGCCACGCCCGCGATGGCCGCCTCCGAGATCGGCGTGTCGCGTACCCGTTCCGCGCCGTACTTCTGGATCAACCCGTCGGTCACGCCAAAGGCGCCGCCATAGACGCCCACATCCTCGCCCACGAGGAAGACGCGCGGGTCGCGCGCCATGGCAAGGTCGATGGCCTCGCGGATCGCCTCGGCGTAGGTCAGTTCGCGGCTCATGCGTATACCCCTTCCAGGATGGTAGCCGGGTCCGGCTCCGGGCTCTCCTTGGCAAACTCGATGGCGGCTGCTATCTCCTCCTCGACCTCCACCTGCACGCGCGCTAGGGCTTCTTCGTCCAGCAGGCCGGCTTCCAGCAGCCGCTGTGCCAGGCGGGCGACGGGGTCGCGCTCCTGCCATTCCTTGACTTCTTCCTTGGTGCGATAGCGCTGCTTGTCGCTCTTGCTATGCCCCTTCCAGCGGTACGTCTTGGCCTCGACGAGCGTCGGGCCGCCACCGTTGCGCGCTCGCTCCACAGCCTCCCGCGTGACACGATAGACTTCGATCGCGTCGTTGCCGTCGACAGTCACGCCCGGGATGCCGTAGGCCGCGGCCCGTTCGCTGAGGTTCTCGACCTTGCTGGCCTTGAAGATCGACATGGACATGGCGTACTGGTTGTTCTCGCAAAAGTAGATGACCGGCAGATTCCAGATTGCCGCCAGGTTGAGGCTCTCGTGAAACGCACCTTCGTTCGCCGCGCCGTCGCCAAAGAAGACCAGGGCGACACGATCCTGCTGCTGCATCTGGATGCTGAGTCCCACCCCGGCTGCCATGGGCACGCCGCCGGCGACGATGCCGTTGGCGCCCAGGTTCCCCGTGTCGACGTCGGCCATATGCATGGAGCCGCCGCGCCCGCGACAGTAGCCCGTCTCCTTGCCGAAAAACTCGGCCATCATCTGGCCGGCGCGTGCACCCTTGGCGATGCAATGGCCGTGGCCGCGGTGCGTGCTGAGAATGTAATCCTCGGCGCGCAGCGCAGCACACGCACCCACGGCCGACCCCTCCTGCCCGATCGACAGGTGCATGGTGCCGTGAATCATGCCCTGAAAGTAGAGCTGCTCGGCCGACTCCTCAAAGGAGCGAATCAGCAGCATCTGGTGGAGCATTTCCTGCAATTTCTCGGCGCTCAATCCGGCAAAGGCGTCATTCATGGAAACTCCCCAACTCCACCGGCATGGAGCCGATGGCGATCTGTGTTGCACAAATGTGCTTGGTCTGGTCAAATGTGTGATGTATTGTAGAGGGAACGGGCGACCCTGTCAATGAAAGTCACCGCGTGTGTCTCGGGCTTTGGGTGCCGGCAACCTTCACACGTAAGCGAGCACCGGCGCGGCGCCGAGCGATTCCGGCCCGGTCGTTTCTGCCTTCGAATGACTCGCGCCCCCGCGTTGACATGGTATGCACCCCATGCTATGATACGGATGCTTAAAACGTTTTAACAAACTGGCGAGCTGAGCTTGTTTCAGGCGACGTCGCCACATTGCCTTTGCCTCGTCCGTCCTGCGGTCATATGCCCCTGGCCGGACACCGAGTGATTCCGCAGCCCGTCACACAACTAAATTCTGGGAGATTGACTCATGAAACTAGCCACCAAACCTGTCACGCTCGGCCTCATCGTGGGCAACCGCGACTTTTTCCCGGCGCACCTCTGCGACAGCGGTCGTACGACGGTGCTCAAGGTGCTGGAAGCGGAAGGCTTCAAGGTCGTTGCCCTGTCGCCGGAAGAGTCACGCTATGGCAGCATCGAAAGTCTGGAGGAGGCGCGGAAGTGCGCCGATCTCTTCCGCAAGCATCGCGAGGAGATCGACGGCGTGCTCGTCACGCTGCCCAACTTCGGCGACGAGCGCGCCATTGCCAACGCACTGCGCTGGGCCGAGTTGGGCGTGCCCGTGCTCATCCACGCCTTCCCCGACGATGCCGCCAACATGACCATCAAGGATCGCCGCGACTCCTTCTGCGGCAAGATGTCGGCCTGCAACAACCTGCGTCAGTACGGCATCAAGTACTCGCTCACCAGCCTGCACACCGTCGACCCCACCAGCGCCGACTTCCGCGCCGACCTGCATCGCTTTGCCGCCACCTGCCGTGTCGTGCGTGGCATGAAGTTCGCCCGCATCGGCGCCATCGGCGCGCGGCCGCAGGCCTTCAATACCGTGCGCTTCAGCGAGAAGCTGCTGGAAAATAGCGGCATCACCGTCGAGACGCTCGATCTCTCCGAGGTCTTTGGCCGTGTCGAGAAGCTGGACAGCGGGGCGGCCGAGGTCAAGGCCAAGCTCCAGGCAATCGACGGCTACATTCCCACCAAGGGCATCCCCGCCGACGCGCTCATGAAGATGGCCAAACTCGGCGCCGTCATCGACGGCTGGATGGGCGAACGCAACCTCCAGGCCAGCGCCATCCAGTGCTGGACCTCCATGGAGGAGTACTTTGGCGTCGTGCCGTGCACCGTCATGAGCATGATGAGCAACGGTCTCATGCCCTCGGCGTGCGAGACGGACATCGCCGGCACCGTGGCCATGATGGCCCTGGCCTACGCCTCGGGCAAGCCCAGCGCCATCGTCGACTGGAACAACAACTATGGCGAGGATCCCGACAAGGCCGTCATCTTCCACTGCTCCAACCTGCCCAAGGACATCTTCGTCGACAAGGCCAGTGACATCATCCCGGCCGACGATATCCCCGTCATGGACTACCAGGAGATCATCGCCGGCACCGTGGGCCGCGACAACACCTACGGCACCGTGGTCGGTCGCGTCAAGGGTGATCCGTTTACTTACCTGCGCGTCTCTACCGACGATCTCAACGGCAAGGTGATCGCCTATGTGGGCGAAGGGACCGTCACCAACGACCCGCTCAAGACCTTCGGCGGCTACGGTGTCGTGCATGTGCCGCGCTTGCAGAAGCTGCTCACCTACATCTGCGAGAATGGCTACGAGCACCACGTCGCCATGAACCTGGCCGAGGTGGCGGCGCCGGTACACGAGGCGCTGACCAAGTACCTGGGCTGGGCGACCTATCACCACGGCGTGCAGGACTGAAAGGAGCGATGACCTATGGCTTTGCAGGAAGATCGACTGGTGCAGATTCGCACCTTCATGCAGGAGCAGCAGCTTGACGCGCTCGTGCTGCGCAAGGTGAGCAGCTTTGCGTGGGCCACGGCCGGCCATCGTTCGTACGTCAACACCGCGTCGTCCGACGGTATCGGCACGCTGGTGATCACCGGCGACGAGCAGTTCGTTGTGACCAACTCCATCGAGGCGCCGCGACTGGACCAGGAAGAAGGACTGGGTGCGGCAGGCTGGAAGTTGCGCGTTTCGCCCTGGTACAAGGCCGACAGCACGCTGACCAAGCTCGTCGAGGGCAAGCGCACCGGCGCCGATTTCGCCCTGCCCGGCGCCACCGACGTGTCGGGCGCGCTGGCCTGGCAGCGCTCGCTGCTGCTGCCCGAGGAGGGCGACCGCTTCCGGGCGCTGGGCAAGCTTTGCGCCGCGGCCATGGACGAGGCTATCCGCTCGCTCAAGCCCGGCATGACCGAGTACGAGATCGCCGCCCGCCTCGCCTTCGAGACCGAGCGTCGCGGCGCCCAGGCCATCGTCAACCTCATCGCCACCGACGAGCGCATCTTCCAGTTCCGCCACCCGATCCCCACGGCACACAAGCTCGATCGCTATGCCATGCTCGTGCTCTGCGGGCGGCAGGATGGGCTGGTCTGCTCCATCACGCGCCTCATCCGCTTTGGCAAGCTGACCGACGAATTGCGGCGCAAGGAGCAGGTCGTGGCACAGATCGACGGCACCTTCATCCTCGGCTCGCGGCCGGGCCGCACGCTAAGTGACATCTTTGCCGATGCCCAGGCTGCCTACGCCGCCGGCGACTTCGCCGATCAGTGGCAGTATCACCACCAGGGCGGCCCCGCGGCCTACGAACCGCGCGAGGTCATCGCCACGCCCGGCATGACGCAGGTCGTAGCGGCCGGCCAGGTCTATGCCTGGAACCCGTCGATCACCGG
>ERZ795053.3282-NODE-3282-length-18571-cov-63.033809_pt1 | contig 18571 bp, 18 predicted proteins | sample MGYA00375137_ERZ795053 | MGnify/ENA primary metagenome ERZ795053 (study PRJEB30182, sample SAMN05720284) | activated sludge metagenome | isolation source: Anaerobic digester | place: Hong Kong | collected 2014-12-17 ...
CGGCGTGTAGCGTGAGGCCGTGGGGCGACAGGTCGATCCAGCGGACGGTGGCGATAGGTTCGGACATGCGGATTCCCCCGGGGTGGTGGCCCGCCCCGGTATCGGGACGGCCTTTCGATCAGGACGACGGTGACGACCTCACATCGTCGGCGGGGGCACGGCGGCTGGGCGCGGCGCGGCGTTGACGGACGTGGGGCTGACCGGCGCCGGTGCCGGTCCCGGCGCCGTGGCGGTGGGTGCATCCAGGGTCTGGGGGGCCGGTTTCGCGGGCGCCGGCGCGGGCGTGGCGGCCGAGTCGACCTGGAACGCCGCGTCGAGGGCTGCTTGACCCAGCTCGAACGCCTCGTCGGCCAGTTCTGGAAGATCCTGAACCGTGGCGGATTCCCAGGACGGTTCGCCCTCGGCGGCGGCGGGATCGCGGTCGGCGTCAGGTGTGGCGGGTGCCTGTAAATAGGGGCTGGGCACGGTCGCCGGGGTGTAAGCGGGTCCCGTGTCCAGCCGGAACGGCCCGGCCACCACGTAGGTCCGTTCCGCTTGTTGCTGCAACACCAGAGCAACCCGCGAGACCGCTTCGGTCTCGTGGCCGAAGGTAAAGGCGACCGCGCGCAGGTCGTCCGCCGATGCGGATTGCTGAATCGTCTTGATGTCGTTCGCCAGACTGACGGCATGCTTGCTGGCGACCAACAGCGCGTCGCGGGGGATGAATTCGAGCTGTATTTCGCCCCGCGCGGCGGCGGCGAACAACACCGGATTGTCGATCCCCTCGATCAGTGCGAATCGATCGACCTGGACCTGTTCGCCGGTGTCGGGGTCGGCCACTGGATGGCCTTGCGCATCGAAACCGGGTACACGCGCCAGCAGTTGAGCGGCCCATTCGCCGGGTTGTTCACCCCGCATCAGCGGTTGCCAACGGGTTTCCGTCTCGCCGCCGTTGGAAATCCGGGTCAGGATCGAGCGATAGCGGTCGGCGGCCAGGAGCGTGTCGATGGCCCGCGCGGCCTCGGCGGCATCGCGCGCCGGCCGCGCCTGTTCGGGCCGCAACACCGGCAAGCGCAAATTGATCGAGACGTGGTCCTGGGCGCGGGCCTCCCAGGCTTGCGCCAGTTTCTCCTGGAGCCAGCGCCGGTCGAAGACGACCGGTGTCCACCGCGAGCCGTGGGCCACCCGCGTCGTCATCGCGTCCTGTCCCAAGGCCCACCGAATCCGCGCCGGTTCCCCGACGCCCCGCTGGACGTTGGTGAAATCCAGCACCGGCATTTGCGCGTAGACCTGCACCACATCCCGGTGATGATGGTGGTTCATCTCGCCCTGGACCTTCTGGGCGGAGACGCAGGTGTTGATCCAACCGACGCTGATCACGCCGCGGTCGGCGTCGCGCCAGGCATTGCCGAACGCCAGGATCGAACCAACACCTCCCCCAGCGCCCTTGTTGAGATTGTCCTTGCACTCCTTGATCCGGTCGGCGCGGACGATGAAGGTTTCGGCGTGGCCCGTGGTGGTGTGGGGGCCGTCGAACAACGGCGTGGCGCGCAAGATCAGGGCGCCGCCCTGGGTTTCCGGCGGGGCATCCAATCGGGCGATCACGTTGCAGGATTGATGGGTCACCGGGGCTTTGGCGGTCGCGCCGCGCGTGGTGGCCTCGGAGGCGGTCCGCAGCGCGTCGAATGAAGCGGTTTTTATCAATGTATCAGTGGACATAGCAAAACTCCAGAGGTGGGCTTACCGGGGCGAGGGCGGATGAGGGAGCGTGGGGAGCGGCGGCGCGCCGAAGGTGTGGGAGGCCGCGCGCGCGGCCTCCCGGATCGGTGCCACGAACGGTTGATCGGCTTGGCGACGCGAGAGGCGGGTTTGATACTCGATGCGCTGGAGCGTCGTTTCTGGAATCCCACGTTCGGTGATCAACCAGCGGGCCGCCGCGTCGAGATCGAGGGCCGCGTCATCCGTCCGGGCCACATCGGGATCGCCGCCTCGTTCGCGCACCAGCGCCACCAGTTGAGCGATGTCCCATCGAGGACGTGTGAACCGCTGCCGGTCCGCGTCGCTCAGCCGGGCGTCCACCGCGTCTCCGTTCCATTGGGCACGCGGCTTGATCTGGACCGGACCACTGTGCACGGTGTCGGCGAGGTGGTGGGCGCGGCAGCGCGCCAGCAGTTGCGCATGGGCGTCTTCATGCAGGCGCTGGGTTTCCTTCGCCAGCAGCTCCAACCGTAGCCAACGCTCGGCCAGCGTCTCGATGTCGGCTTTGGCCGCCAGGGACAGGTCGGCCAGCTCCAACGCCAGCGGGGCACGGGTCGGCCAGGGCGGCAGCGCGCCTTGCAGGACGTACGCGTTCCAATAATGAGTGCCCACCGCCACGATCTCGGCCTCCAAGGCCGGGTCGTGCGCGCACACCAGGACCTCCGGAGTCCCTCGCGGGTGGTTCCAGGCCACGAGGACCCGCGCATCGACGGCATACCCCAAATCCGCCGCGATCAAGCCGGTCTGGTGCAATTGGCAGGCATACGGCAACGACACCTCGGTCAGCGGTTCGGCGGGCGCCTTGTAATCCACCAGTACCCGGCGACCCGCCAACTCCACGACATCGTCCGGCGTCGCTTGCATCCACGGCCAGCGGGCGGGGCGGTGGGTCGCGATGCGTTGCGTCCACGCTGGTTGCCGAACCGCCCCGCTTTGGCGCAAGAACGTCTCGCGAATCAGCGGCTCCAGCAGAATCCCGCGCCGTTGATGAGGATTGGCCGGCGTGGGAGGGTCCAGCAGCAGCTTGCGGGCCACCACCTCGCGCGCGGTACTGAACGGTGAATACAGGCCCCGTTGCTCGCCGACCAAGATCCCGATCTCGCTGGCGCCGAAGCCGGCCAGCCGCCGGAGCTGTTGGGCGGGCGTGAGACTGCTGCCGAAAGCGTCCGTGGCGGCGAGTGCCCGCGCCGCTTGCCACCAGGTGGCCATCCGCTCGGCATCGAGGTGGCGCGCTTGGGGTAAGGCGCGCAGCGCGCTGGGAACCACGTCCGCTTCGTCGTTCATTCGCCGCTCATATTTATGATATGTTTATTTATAAAAATAACGTCGCTATAATCATAGCAGGTGGCCGAAAACTCTGCCGAGTTTTTCGGGTTTGTTGGCGACCCACCGTCGGAAGCAGGGGGAGTGATGACAGGGGGAGTGATGACCGAGACGACGTTGGAAAAAGACCCCGCGACCGAACCGGGCTTGCGAGGCACCGCCCCGGTTCACAACCTGTTGGGGTCGCTCGATCTGAAATTGCGCTGGTCCTTGCTGGGGAATGCGGTGCTGGCCACCGCGCTGACGATCAGCGCGTTCGGTCATCTGTGGACGCTGACCCATCCTCCCACGCCCGAGTATTTCGCCACCACCGCCGACGGGCGACTCATCCCGCTGATTCCGATCAGCGAGCCGTATGTTCCCCAGGAGGTGTTGCTGACCTGGGCGGCGCAAGCCGTGACGACGGCGTACACCCTCGATTACGTGCACCAGAAGGAACAGCTTTCGCGGATGCGGGATTTGTTCACCGCCCAAGGCTTCAACAGCCATCGGAAAGCGTTGGAGACCTCGGGGTTGTGGACCGCCGTGGCCGAACGGCGGCTGGTGACCCAGGTGGTGCCAACCGCGCCGCCGCTGGTCACCAACCAAGGGGTGATCGGGGGTCGCTATGCCTGGAAATTGGAAGTGCCCATCAGGATCACTTACCAGGGGGCCTCCAGCGTGAGCTTGCCCCAGGACAATATCGCGGAAGTCCTGATCGTCCGCATGCCAACCCACGAACTGCCTCGGGGATACGCGATTCATCAACTGGTGACGCGACCGGGGAAGACTTCATAAGGAGGCCGGTCGTATGAGTCGATCCTTGCGCCTGGACGGTTTGTTGACCGCACTATGGCTCGTCGGTCTTTCCACCCCGGCATGGGCGCTGGGGGGGCCGACCTCGCGCCCGGACACCACACCGCCTGTCGTCGAGTCGCCCGTTGGCGCAGTGCCCGCCGCCGTGTCGGCGTCCGAAACCGCGACGGTGTCCGATACCACCCCCGCGCCGGAGGCCGCGCCACTCGTCGTCGAGTCGCCACCGTCACCGCCGCCGCCGCCGAATCCAGCGCTTGAACACGGCCATCAGGCTCGCCGTGAGCGGGCGCGGGATCGGGCGTTCGAGCAGACCGAGGACACCCTCACGCCGATGACGCCGGACCAGTTGCACAGCCTGATTCGGTCCCTGGAGATCACCGAGGCGGTGGCGGCGGATCAGCGACCGCCCGAAGCCGTGATGAGCGCCGAGGCGCTGAATTTGAACGCGACGCGGCCACCCGTGGTCCGGGTGGCCCAAGGTTTTGGCACCAGCATCGTCTTTACCGACCGCACCGGCGCCATTTGGCCGATCACGGCTTATCAGGGATTCAACGACAAGCTGTTCGCCGTGTCCGCCAGCACCACCAGCGGCCACAAGGACGATCTCCCCACTATTCTGGTGGTGCAACCGGTCGCGGGGGCGGGGGCGGGCAACCTGGTCGTGACGCTCAAGGCCCTGCCAACGCCGGTGGTGTTGAGCCTGGCGCTGGGCCAGAAAACCATCGACGCCCGCAAGGAGTTCAAGCTGCCCCTGGCCGGACCCAACGCCGCAACGGCGTACCACGCGGCCAGTCCCACCGGCATCGACGCGGCGCTGCTCGATGTCTTGAACGGGTTGCCGCCCTCGGCGGCGGCGATCCGTGTCCAGATCGGCGGCGTGGAGCCGGACGCGATGGCGTGGCGGGACGGGGACGCGCTGTATCTGCGGACGGTCGCCGAACTGTACAGCCCCGAATACCGTCAGCGAGCCAGCCAGCCCAGTGGCCTCCACGCCTACCAGTTGCCGGATGTCCCGGTGTTGCTGGTGAGCTTCAACGGCCAGATGACCGAAGCCCTGGTCAAGGAGTGAGAACGATGGCGATGTCCCTGAATCAACAACAGGCGATCGGGCTGGTTTTGGGCCTGGTGGCCGTCGGGGTGGCCACCCTGTGGGCCACCTGGGAACCCGCGATGCCGGTCCCGTCCGCCGCGCACGCGCCGGGCGTGAACGGGGTCCAATCCGTGCCGGGTGGACCGCAGACGCCGGAATACGCGCGGTTACAGCACATGGCGGACGAACACCGCGCCAACACCGCCCGCGAACGGGGCGGTAGCGCGGTGCCGTCACCGCCCGAACTCCAACCCCGCGCGAGCGATACGGCGCCCGACGCGCCGCCCCCGCCGCGAACCGACGCGCCACCCACCGCCGCCGCGTCCGCGCCACCGCGCGCCGCGCCGCCGGACGAAACCGACCGACTGACGACGGCGTTCGCCCGCGCCATGCACAACCAGGCCCAGGATCTGATGGCCTATCGGGAACGCTTCGAGCCGCCACCGACGCGGATGGTGGTCTTCGAGGATGTCCAGGGCCAACGGGCGCGCGCCGAAGCGGAAAAACGGGCCGAGGTGCTTCGGGCCGAATCACGCGCGCCGCGCCCACGGGATGGGCGGGGTCTTCCGCAGCCGGGCGATATCCTCTTTGCCGTGCTGCAAACGGCCATCAACAGCGACGAGCCGGGTCCGGTGCGCGCCCAGGTGGTGGGCGAACGCTTCAAGGACGCGATGTTGTTGGGGACGCTCGCCACATTTCCGCCCGTCGTCGGGAGTCGCCCGGAGCGCGTCCAGGTCGCGTTCAATTTTCTGACCACCCCCGACCGCCAGACCCATGCCATCCGCGCCTATGCCATCGACACCGAGTCCGCCCGCACGGCGCTGGCCACCGGCGTCGATCATCACACTCTGGAACGCTGGGGCTCCCTGCTGGCGTCGAGTTTTCTGGAAGGCTACGGCCAGGCCGTCCGTAACAGCAACAGCATCTCGACGGTCTCTGCATTCGGCAGCGTCGTCACCGTGCCGAAGGACGGGATCGATCACGGCGACATCGCGCGCGAGGCCCTGGGGACCGTCGGTCAGCGGATGAGCGCGGCGGTGGCCGAGAACTTCCAGCGGCCCAATACCATCACCGTCGCCGCCGGGACGGGCATCGGCGTGCTGATGGTCGCGCCGGTGGAATCCCGCCAGGACACTGGAGAACCGTCGCCGGCCACCGCCGCGTCCCCGACGCCGCGAACCATGCCGCCGGACCGCTGGCCGCCGGCGAGCGATCCGGTCAGGCCATCTGCTTCGCCGTCCGCTTCCCGGTAATCCACTGCCGAAGGAGTCTCGCCATGTCCGAGTTGCCGTCAATAGACGAGGAGGCCCGCCAGGACGCACCGCCCGTCACCGATCGCCCATCGGCCGTCAAACCGCCGCGTCGGTGGCCCGGCTTCGGGATGAGCATCGTCCTGGTTGCGGTGGGCATTGCCATTTTGTACGGCGCGGCGGGTGTCTTGCGCGAAACCGGCCTGTACGACGTGTCGCGGTGGGGGTCTCCCTCGAACGATACGCCCAGCCTGGCGGCTCTAGCGGATCGGTCGGCCCAGTCGGATCGGTCGGCCCAGTCGCCCACCGCCGCTCCCGACGCCGCGATGACCGTTCGGAAGAGTTCCGCTTCCCCGGTGTTGTCCGCGACCCAGGGGGCCTCGCTCCGGGATCAGCCGCCCCGCACGCCGCCCACCGATCTGCCGCGATTCACCGTGCGTGACGGCGAGCAGTACGATTTTCTGACCGATCTGGACGCCGAAACCCTGAAGCGGTTGGCGGAGGTCCAGGGCCAGTTGGACGGCTTGGGCCAACACGTCATCGCGCTTCGCCAGATGGTGCAAGGGCTGGTGAGCGAGGCCGGTCAACAACGCCTCCGGGACGACGCCCGCCAGACCCGGCTTCAGGCGGACCTGACCGCTGCCCGGCGGGCCATCGCCACCCTGCAAACCACCGTCGAGGACGTGGAGGCCCGGCTCAAGCGGACCGGTGGCGGCGGGCTGGGCGGACCGTTCGGCAGCGAAACCGCTCCCTCGGCCAAGGGTCGCGCGGTCCCCGGCTGGTCGGTGAAGGCGGTCAGCGGCCACCGCGCCTGGTTGCGCACGCCGAAAGGCGGGGAGGTGACCGTGGTCGCCGGCGAGCGGCTGAAAGCGCTGGGCGCGGTGCGGGCGGTCGATGCCCGTCAGGGCATCGTGGTGATGAGCGACGGCCGGGTGGTGCGGTAGGTTTCGGACAAGCGGACGGTGCTGGCGCTGGAGTGATTCGGGCGGTCCGGCCCAATTCCGTCGAATTCGACGAAATTAAAGGGATCAGCTTCGATCCGGTTGGCATTCCGCCCGCCAAATGATCCCCATGCCGGCTAGATCGCACAGAATGGCCCAGGCGGCATAGGGGATGTGTGATTCCTCACCAATCCAGCGGCGCACGGTGCGGTCGCCTCCTTTGCCGAGCGCCAAGGCACGGGCCGCCCCACCACCGGTGAGTCGAGCACGACGCAGCGCCTCACGGACTTCCGCGCCAGTAGGGGGCACCCATGCATCGGGCAAGGTCAAACATTCAGGGCGGATCGCCTGTTGAGGATGTTTCATCGGTTCGTCCAACTGTGAGAATGGGAGAGGGTTCGGCGGCCCGCACGAAAAATACCCGACCGAGCGGGGATTGCCAGACGTTTCCACCGTGGCGTGAGGGCGGCGGCTTGCGCCTGCGCCCGGTTTGCGAAAGTCTTTGCCCGGCCATCGGCATGGCACAATACCGGAAACTGGAAGTTCGGATGTAAGCGGAATGCAATAAGAGCCATGAGGGATTCCTTGGCGGCGGCGATGCCCCCGACGATCAGCCGGGGGATTAGGCGGTTTGCGCCAGGTCAGTCGATGGCCGCTGCAATCTTCCCGTTCTCGGCGTGCTCATACGCGAAATTGGCTAGCTGGTAGTACCGCTCGATGATCGCGTCATCCTCCGTCCGGTTCGCCAATCCATTCAGCGCGTACAGCGTGGCGATGATGCCCGCCGCGTCGGCGGAAACCTCCCCCTCGAACCAGTTGCCTGCACACGCCATTTTAAATGCCCCTTCCCGACGAGGCGCTAGATATCCCCCGCCATTACTTAACTCATAAAAGTCCCAATAGCCCCCTTTGTATTCGCTAGAGAGTTGCCGCATCCAGTTATAGACGAGTTGCTCCCCCCATATGTAGTGGCGTCCGAACAGTCTGGGCATGAAACCCAGACGTTCGTGTTCGGAAACAAGCTGGGCGGTAATGGTGGCATCGGTTTGGGTCTGAGTCATCGGGATTTCTCCGGTCTTGACCTGGGCAATGCGCCCGGCCTTCGAGAGAAATATTAGGGCAAATTACCCTAATTGTCAAGGATTGCTTGATGCGCCGAATTGCCTTGGTATCCCGCTTGTTCCATACCCGTCGCTATTCAACCTGCTGAATCGCGCCCCAATCCTCGACCGCTCGGGCGTGGTCTCGGCGGGATCGTGATCAATCTCGGCGCGGCGTTCACTCGCGAATCAGGCTTCGTCCGCGACCGGCGACCGGAGCGTTTGATAAAGCGTTTCGCGGCTGATGCCGAAGGCCCGCGCCAGTTGGGCTTTGACTTCTCCGGCTGCCGCGCGCCGGCGTAGCTCGGCGGCTTGCTCGGACGAGAGCGCCCGCTTGCGGCCACGGTAAACCCCGCGCTGCTTCGCCAGCGCGATGCCCTCACGCTGACGCTCCCGGATCAGAGCGCGCTCGAATTCGGCGAATGCGCCCATCACCGAGAGCATCAGGTTCGCCATCGGCGAATCCTCGCCGGTAAATGTCAGCCCTTCCTTGACGAACTCAATGCACACGCCCCGCCCGGTAAGCGTCCGCACTAGCCGGAGCAAGTCGTCCAGGTTCCGCGCCAGCCGGTCCATGCTGTGCACCACCACTGTATCACCCTGGCGCACGAAGACGAGCAGCGCCTCCAGCGCCGGTCGATCAACGTCTTTGCCGGAGGCTTTATCTTCGAACAATTTGTCCACCGCCACCCGATCCAACTGCCGCTCCTGGTTTTGGTCCAAGCTACTGACCCGGACATAGCCCACTCGCTGCCCTTGCATGTCGAAAACTCCGAAAAGTGTCCAACAAACTCTAAGACCCTCGTGGGCGAATGTCAATAAATCCGAGAATCAACCCTATTCTGACGTTCCGGTCACCGCCGTCCTGACGCCAACCTGAGGTATACCTCAACCGGACAAGTGGAGACGTAACTGGCTGCCTGTTACCTCAGCCAATCAGGGACCTCGATTTCTTAGCGTACGATATTTTCCGTTTCGTGAGGTGACCCCTTGTTCTTTCAACGGATCAGCAACCAGTCGAGAACGGAAAGCCCCTCTCAGCTACCGCTCGTCAATTCAGCACAAGCCGACAGACCATCATGCGCATCAGGGATCAACGTCTGATCCCTATGTCGCCTCACGTACCTTTGTTGGGATGGACCTGATGTTGCAGTGCAAAATGAAGAGCGCCCCCGAAGGGGCGCGATACGGCTTCAATCGTGAGGGTCTGACTATTTACGATGCGGGCACGACGAAGGAGAGTACGGTGAGGAAAACGAGCGCGAGGCCCCAGCCGATGGTGGTCGGCACCGACCAGACCCGAATCTGATCCTTCACCTCATCGATGCCCAGCATCCGGTTTACCACCCAGAAGTAGGAGTCGTTGAAGTAGGAGAAGACCATCGCTCCCAGCGTGGCCGCCTGGGCGGCCAACACCGGATTGACTCCTGAAGTGGCCAGAATCGGCGCGGTAATCGAGGCGCTGGTGATCATCGCCACGGTGCCCGACCCCTGGACCAAGCGCACGAAGGTCGCCACGAAGAAAGGCAGCAGGACCGCCGGAAGTGGCGTCTGCGAGATCAGTTGGGCGATGTAGTCGCCGGTTTTCGAGTCGCGCAACACTTGACCGAGGGCACCGCCCCCGCCGGTCACCAGCAGGATGATGCCCGCGCTCTTGATGCCGTCTTCCATCACCTTGATGATGTCCTTGCGGCTCATCTTGTCGCCCACTAGATAGATGGCCAGCAAGAGACCGATGGCGACCGCGATGATCGGCGAGCCGAGGAACAGGAAGATTTCGGCCACCAGCCCCTGGAGTTTGATCGCCGAGATATAAGTATTGGCAAAAATCAACACCAGCGGCACGATGATCGGTGCGAACGCTTGAAAGGCTGAAGGCAGGCCGGCTTCGTCATCGAAGGTGTTGCTGTTGCTGGTCGTGGCCCCTTTCTCGCCCAGACCGAGAACCTGACGCGCTTCCGCTTCGTCCTTTACCCGAATCCAGCCATCGCCGGTGGGCGCGGGAATCTGGTAAATCCGCTTGCCGATCCAACGCGCATAGAACAGATTGGCGACGGTCAAAGGCAGTGCCAGCGCCAGCCCCCATAGGATCATCTGTCCCACATCGACCTTGAAGATGCCGGCCACGCCGAGCGGTCCCGGCGTCGGCGGCACCGCGTGGTGGGTCGCCACCAGACCGAAGGCAAGCGCAATGCCGATGGCGATGACTGATTTGCCGCTGGTGCGGGACAGCGCCTTGGCGATGGGTGTGAGAATGACGAAACCGGAGTCGCAGAAGATTGGAATCGAGGTGACATAGCCGGTGGCGGCCATTGCCCCTTCCTCACGGCCCCTGCCGAAAATCCTGAGGAAGGAATACGCCAGCCGCTTGGCCGCGCCGGTCACTTCGAGAATCTGGCCCATCATCACGCCGAAGCCGATCACGATGCCGATGCTGCCCAGCGTATTGCCAAAACCGGTGGTAATGGATTTGATGACGGCGGGCGTCGGCATGCCGCCGATGATGCCGGTGAGCGCCGCCGAGATGATCAGCGCCAAAAAAGCGTGAACCTTGGTTTTCAGGATCAGGAATACCAGAAAAAAGATGCCGATCCCAAGGCCGAGCAGCATCTGGGTTCCGGAGATGGCAGTGTCTTGCATTGGGTATCTCTCCGTTGTGTGGTTATGTGGGACGAGATGGGGTTGGCATCCGCCGGTAGGCGGGGGCGTAGCGAGCCGCCACTAGCATCGATTCCACCATGCTCACGGCGCTGGCCTTGCCCTGCCAGGCGATGTCGAAAGCCGTGCCGTGATCGACGCTGGTGCGCAGGAACGGCAGGCCGAGGGTGAGCGAGATGGTCCGCTCGAAGTCCAGGGTCTTGGTGGCGATGTGACCCTGGTCGTGGTACAGCGAGAGCACGGCGGCATAGCGCCCGTTCTTGGCTTGATGGAACACCGAATCGGCACCGATGGGGCCGACGACCCGAAAGCCGCGTCTTTGGGCTTCGGCGATGGCCGGTTCCACTTCCCTGACTTCCTCGTCGCCAAACAAGCCGTGTTCCCCAGAGTGAGGGTTGAGACCGGCGACGGCCAGTTCGCCGCCGCCGATCCCAAGCTGTTCCATCGCCTGCTGACAGCGTTCGATGTAGTCCAGCAGCCGCTCCTTGGTGACCAGATCGCAGGACTTCCGCAGCGAGAGATGGCGGCTGAGGAAAAATACCCGCAGTCCGAGCGTTTCAAACATGGTCAGGGGATCGTGCGCCCCGGTCAGACCGGCCAGCATCTCGGTATGGCCGATATAGGGAACGCCGGCGGCCTGAATCGACTCCTTGTTGATCGGCGCGGTGTTGACCACCTCGACTTCGCCCCGCAAGGCCGCCTGCACCACCGCCTGGATATAGTCCCAAGCGGCCTGCCCGCACAGCGCTTGAACCTTGCCTGGATCGAATGTGGTCGGGTCGGCGTTGGCGAGGTCGACGACCTCGACGGACCCTGTTGCGAAGTGCGCTTCGTCCGGCGTGGCGATGGCCCGAACCTTCAGTTTGAGGCCGCTTTCCTGGTTCGCTTTTTCGATGACGCGGGCGTCGCCGTAGACCAGGCAACGAGCGACGCGATTGACTGCCTCGTCGGCGACAGTGCGGACCAGGATTTCGGGGCCGATCCCGGCGGGATCGCCCATGCTGATGCCGATGATGGGTTTGCTCATGTGGATTCTCCTGGGTTGGCGCGGGCAGCGGCCTTACCGGCCAACTCGTCGCGCAGAAAACGGGCGCAGACTTTGGTGGCGTCCCTGTCGCCGGCCGTGCCGCCCTTGGTGACGACCGGCATTCCCTCGAAGCGACCGCCCATGAGGTGGCCGTAGGCAACCAGGGGCAACACGTCGCGTTCGAGCACCAGACCGACGGCGCCGAGACGGCGGAACACCGCGATCGTGGTGTCGCCGCCGGACAGGTAAAGACCCCCCACGCGCAATGGGGCGTCCAATAACCGCTCGACGGTCTGGGCGATGCCCCGATTGATCAGGCCCGAGACCGTATCGATGTCGCTGGCGCGACTGCGGGCGATGGCATCGAGATCGAGGCAGGCGGTGGAATCGAGGCTGTTGGTGGTCAGGCAGAGGAAGTCGGTATCGACTGGAGCGGCGCTCAGTTTCGCGACCGCCCGCTCAATTTCCACCCGCGCGATGTCGTTCCCAGCCAGCAGTAACAGGGGGTCGAGATAAGTCGTGGTCACGCTGTAGGCGCGGTACAGCTCGCGCAGTTGTTCGCCGGCGGTGGCGACCACGCTGCCGACCACCATCAGCACCCGGAAGCGCGACTTGTAACTAAGTTCCGCCGGCAACAGCCGACCGGCCAGCGCCGCCGAAAACGGGCCGGGGTCGACCGCGATGAACGGAAGATCGGTGGCGAGCACAGCGTCGGCGATGGTTTCGAGGTCCTCGGGCTGCAAGGCGTCGAGGACGACGATCCGGCTACCATTACGGTACGCCTCGCGCAGCGCGGCGGTCAGGCGGTTCACGCCGGCGTAAACGGTATCGAGCGGTACGTGGAGGGTCGCCCGGCGCGAGCCGGCCGCCACCAGATCAAGCGTGCGGCTGGTCAGGACCGGTGTCTTGGGATCGCACGCCACGTCGCTGCGCTGGAGCAGGATGCCGTTCACCAGCAGATAGCCGCCCACCGCCACCCGTCCCGCCTGGGGATAGGCTGGCACCACCACGGCGAGGCGGTCCGAATTCTCGACCGCCGCCAACCCATCGAGCATGGCGTCGATTTCGGGTCCCACGTTGCCGCGCAGCGTCGAATCGATGCGTTTGGTGTAGAGGCAAACCTCCGGCGTGGCCAGCGCCGCAGTCGCGTCCCGCACGCGCTGGTAGGCCACGGTGGGCGCCACGGCCCGGCTGTCGGTCGGTACGATCAGAGCGTCCCGGCCCGCATGGACGGCGGTGGGCGGCGGCAGATCGCTGGTCAGGGTGAGCGGCGAAAAGCCGAAGGTTTTCAGGAGCACGCCCGAGGCGTTAGCGCCGGTGAGATCGTCGGCGACGATGAGACAGCGGTACATGGCGGATCAAACCTCCACGAGAGTGATGCCGGCCCTGGTCAGGGCGGCGCGTTCGGATTCGGGGAATTTGCGATCGGTGACGATGACGTCAAATTCGATCAGCAGGAAAATTTTGACGAAGGCAGGGGTACCGAATTTCGAAGCGTCGGCCAGCAGGACCATCTTGCGCGCGGCTTTCATCATCGCCGTCTTTACCCCATGGCCTTCTCCAGGGAAGTAGTGCAGAGGAAGCCGTCGCGGTTGATGTTCGTCGTCAAGGACGGCGTCTCCAGTCCGGCCCCCTCGCGCCGGGCAGCGGACGGCTCACCCGCAACGGATCGTTCTGAGGGTTTCGCATCTGTATCGCAAGATCAGGGATACGCAAACACGCTATCGGGCCTTAAGAGCGAAACTATTATGAGCCGCCACCGAGCTTTTTGCTGAAATCGACGACTTTCCCAACCGGTATGCAAGCTCACTCTTTACCTTTCGCCGCACGGTCCCCGGCTTCCGGCAGTCTTTATCGACTGATTTGACTGGTCAGCCTTCTCAACTCCGAACAAAATGCTCGTTCTATAAAGAGTGTGATGCGAAAAGGAAAAAGATATTAGCTCTTTCTTATATGACGGACCGCAACAGCTTCGCTCTTATTGGGCCGATCAGGAAAGAAAGAATAAATAAAGCATAGACGAGCGGACGGTCCAATGCGCTGTCCATTACACACATCGTCTAGCTGGTTGAGTGGGCATGGAGATCAGAAGCCAAATGCATCCCCCAAGCGAGGTCGCGGGCGCGTTGCAAGCCGATCCACAGGGCCTGGGGACCGGGAGGACCATCGGATTTACGACCCAAGTGGCCGCCGAGGCGAGCGATCCAGCCGAGCATGGTCGGCAGCGGCGGCGGGATCACCGGCGGGGGCCGGCGGTGAATGGCGACATAGACCGCTTGCCATTCGGCGGGGTCCAGGACGGCGTCGCAGGGCAGCTCGGGGGTGGTCCGCCCCAGCACGGTCAGGGACTGAATCCGCCAGGCGATGATCAAGTACAAGGCCAAGGCGGGTTCCAAGCGGTCCAGGGTGCTAAGGAGTCTAGCAAAAATAACTTGAACACTCAGGCAGTGAAGCCTAATCTTGAGGCATGGAGGCTACAGAAGCGATTAAAGCAAAGTATGAGGTCTTGTCTGATCGCCTGAACGAAGCGACGCTGCGGCTTTGGGCGGCCGTTGAGGCACGTGCGTTGGGGCGCGGTGGCGTGATGATGGTGGCGAAAGCCAGCGGATTATCGCGCACAACGATCCACGCCGGGCTGCGTGAACTGGACGCGGCATCGCAGAACAGAGTGGACGGCTTAGGTCGGATTCGCGCTCCCGGAGGGGGTCGTAAGCGGTTGGCTGACAAAGACCCAGCGCTCCTCAGTGATCTCGATGCCTTGGTCGAGCCGAGTACACGCGGGGACCCACAATCGCCGTTGCGTTGGACCTGCAAGAGCACGCCGCGCCTGGCCGAGGAATTACGCGCCAAGGGGCACACGGTGAGTCAACGCACGATCTGCAGCCTCTTGGCCCAGCTCGGTTATAGTCTGCAAGCCACGCGCAAGGTGCGCGAAGGTGGCCATCACGCGGACCGCGACACCCAATTTGCCTACATCGCCGGGATGGTGGCGCAGTACCAGAACGCGGGCGAACCGGTTATCTCGGTGGATACCAAGAAAAAGGAGCTGATCGGAGATTTCAAGAACGCCGGGCAGGAATGGCGGCCCAAGGGCAACCCCGAAGGAGTACGGGTCTACGATTTCATTGATCCAGCCCTGGGAAAGGTCGCGCCCTATGGCGTCTACGACATCAGTGCCAATCAGGGATGGGTCAGCGTGGGCATCACCCACGATACGGCGGAATTTGCCGTCGAGACCATCCGTCGCTGGTGGCGCGAGATGGGCCAACCACTCTATCCGCGAGCACGCCGACTCCTGATCACCGCCGACTGCGGCGGTAGTAACGGTTATCGGGTTCGGTTATGGCGCTTGGCCCTACAGCAACTCGCCGACGAGCTGGCGATGACTATTCAGGTCTGTCACTTCCCACCCGGTACCCGCAAATGGAACAAGATTGAGCATCGCATGTTCTGCCACATCACCCAGAACTGGCGAGGGCGTCCCTTGCTCAGTCGTGAGATCGTGGTCAACTTGATCGGTCAAACCACAACCACAAAGGGTTTGCGCATCCACGCCGCGCTCGATGAGAACGACTATCCCGCCGGCGTGAAGGTTTCCGACGAAATGCTGGCTGATCTCGCCCTCGAACGTGACGACTTCCACGGTGAATGGAACTACCGACTGAAGCCACGCAGTCTCCAATCATAACCCGAAATGTTCAGGTTATTTCTGCTAGATCCCTAAGGGGCGGCCTCGTCCTCGCCGAGCAGCGCGGCCGGCTCGGAGGCGAACTCACGCCGATACAACACCGCCACGACCCAGACCGAGGCGCCGGCGAACACCCCCGGATGGACGAACCAGGCCAGCAGCGCCAGCCCGAAGTAGTAGGCCCGCAGGCCCAAATTGAAATCCTCTCCGGCGAGCGTGTTCAACCGTCCGAGGCGCCGCGCCCAAGCCCGCCGTTGAGCGTCGTCGTCGAGTTGGTCGTGGGGCGGCGCGGCGCCGATCAGAATCGCGCAGCGGTTGAACTGACGAATCGACCAGGTGAGCTTGAAGAACGCATAAATGAACACCACGATCAGCGAAAACAGCTTGAGTGTCCACGTTTCACGGCTGGCGGCGACCAGGAATCCGAGGTCTGCGGTCAATTGTATCTCGCGATCGACGGCGCCGAGCGCGGCGATCAGGCTGCCGACGATCAGGATCGCGGTCGAGGCGAAGAACGACACGCTCAGCATCAGCGTGTTGAGCAGGGCCGCGTCCATGATGCGCACCTCGCGTTCGAGCATGCGCCGCATCCACGCCATGCGCAGCCGATCCGTACCGCGCATCAGACTGCGGCGCGCCCATCCGTGGTGAGCGGAATAGAAGGTGTATCCCATCCAACACGCCGCGAACCACGCCAGCGCGCCCCAGTCTTGCCCGGGGATCGCGGCGCGGAACGTGTTCAGGTTTTCAATAAAATTCATTGGCTTTCACCGTTCGGCGCCCGCACCGATTCACCCTGCTCTTCGGTACTCCCCTCATTTCAAACGCCCGCTGCGTGCCAGACGACGGTCGACCATCCAATGATAGAATCGCGCTAGCCCCGGTCGGATCAGGGGCCGGCCGATGAACCAGGCCAGCGGTTTCCAGCGAGGAACCCTTTCCATCAACAGAATATACGCTTTCAGTTCGGATCGGATGTGCTGGTGTTCATCCAGGAGGTGCAGTTCGGTCAACGCCCGGCGCGGGTCGATCCCGAGTTCGCGGAGCCGCACCTCCTGGCCGGTGATATCGAACCAACCCACGCGCGCGCCGGCCTGGCCCGCCCACCGTTCGTAGTTCTCCCGGTCGCGGACGCAGCTTGGGCAAGCCCCGTCGTAAAATATGGTGATCTCGGATTTGGTTTCGTTCATGGTCTGGTCCTCCTCGGCACGGGCGCGTGCGGCCGGGACCGGCGGCGTCCGACAAAGGAATCGCTCGGGGTTAGACCCCGCGGGACGCGGGAAGATGGCCGCCCCGCCGGACGAGCGGTCGACTTCTGGTCTTGATATCCGCCGGGATCCGGCCCGCACGAGTCGCCGGCGGGCAAGAGGGACCCGGCGAGCGCGGCGGCAATTCGGGGGAATTCGACCCCGTTCGTTCCCCCGAATTCGAGGGAATCGAACCGGACGCCCGCATCACTCCAGCGCCAGCACCAAGCGTTTGCCCAAAGCCGCCGCCTTTTCCAGTTGCCGCAGGGTCGGGGAGTGGCGGGGATTCTTCAGCCGTTGCGCCGAGAGCCAGGAGGTTTCCAGCGCGCGAGCCAGTTCGGCCAAGGACCGCTCCCCGCGCGCCCGGTGGATCAACAAGGCCGCCTGGGTCCGGGCGTCCGGGGCGACGAGAACCCTGCCGTCACCGGCGGGAGAGGGATCGGGGATCGGTTGGTTTTCGTCCAGCATCCACCCCAAAATCCCCGACAATGCCTCGCTGGCGTTGAACAACGCCTCGTCCAGCGTTTCGCCGTCAGTCATTGGCCCCTTCCACATCGACGAAGCGCACGAAAAAACCGCCGCTTGCTTCGGGTTCCAGCACGGCGGGATAGCGCGCTTCCAGGCGTTCCGACACGACGCTGCCCGCCCTACGCCGCCGCCGGTTCGGTTGGTTCCGGTTCCGGTTCCGGTTCCCGCTTGAACTGGCTGATTTCGACGTTGCCTTCGGGGAAGCGGGCCACGATGCGCAGCTCGCCGCCCATCGCCTCGACGAAGCGGCGCAAGGTGCTCACGTACATATCGGTCTGGCCTTCCATCTTGGAGATGGCGACCTGGTTGATGCCGAGCGACGCCGCGACCTGTTGCTGGGTGAGATCGAGCGCCCGCCGCAGCTCTTGCAAGGGCATTTCGGCCCGCAGTTGTCGATAAAGCGCATCGGAACGCGCCCGCGACTCTGGCGACATCTTGGCGACCAGCGCCGAGAATTTCTTGGTCATCGAATCAACCTCTGAAGCGGGCAGTCAGAGCAGCGAGTCGAGACCCTTGCGGTCCAGCAGGTCGAGCAACTTGAGCGAGGGGCCACTCGGGGGCACTGGGCTTAAACAATTGGATTGACCCTGGTGTCGAGTCGTTGGGTGAGTTCTACTGGGGTGATGAAAACGCTGACGATGCTGGTTTGCCCGGTCTGTGGTTCCCGTGACACCACCGGCCACGGTCGCTATGAGACGGTTCACAACGGAACCCGAAGCCTCCACGCCTGTACGAGCTGTGGAGAGGTCTTTTCGGAGACGACGGGCACCCCGATGCAGGGCATCAAGACGCCGATCAGCAAGGGGTTGTAAGTCCAAACCCCCGAAAATTCCGTGAGGTGCCTTTTTGCTTGTTTTTCGCCCAAGCTTCTATAATTAGGCCCAAAAACGGAAAGTTTTTGATGTCAATCACGGTCAAGTTAGAGTTGAATGGACGCAAATCAGGCTGTCCCAAGCATCATAAACAGGAAGGTTTACTGTGCCGGAAAAATCGGGGGTTCCGGCTTACATCCCCCGTTCATCGGCGCGAAGCGCCGATGAACCCTCATTGGAGCGTCACCGCTTCGCGGCGACTTCGTCGTCCCGTACTCGCGGAGCCGCCGCCCACCACGGCCCGAGGAACGCCCACGTTCCCCGGTCGGGCGGCGGCTCCGCTCCGTGCGGGATGACGCTCAACTCGCGCCCGTT
>ERZ795053.3288-NODE-3288-length-18553-cov-12.198184_pt1 | contig 18553 bp, 23 predicted proteins | sample MGYA00375137_ERZ795053 | MGnify/ENA primary metagenome ERZ795053 (study PRJEB30182, sample SAMN05720284) | activated sludge metagenome | isolation source: Anaerobic digester | place: Hong Kong | collected 2014-12-17 ...
GCTCGGGTAACTTTTGTTTCCACTTTGCCAAATTTCGTTCACCACGGGATGATAGGCTTTGTGGAGCTAGGGCGTGTTAACACAAACCACGAAGACCGTCAGCAACCAGGACGAAGCTGAGGAAGCCCAGGAACATCGCGTCGAGTTTTTCGAACCGAGAGAAGATTCGGCGATAGCCCTTCAGGCGTCGGAACAACCTCTCGACCTCATTTCTGCGCTTGTACATGGCCCTGTCGTATTCCCAGGGGTCAAGGCGGGTTCGTGTCGGGGGAACAACCGGAACGAACCCCAGGTCCAGCGCCAACTGGCGCGTCTCGTTCCCCTCATAGGCGCGATCCATGAGTAGATGAATCGGCCGGCTTGTCGGCCCCAGGCTTTGCAGAAGGCGCCTGCCTTCGGGCGCGTCATGCGCCTGTCCGGGCGACAGGCTGAAGGTCACTGCCGTTCGAGCATCCGCGGCAACCATATGAACCTTGGTATTCCATCCGCCGCGGGACTTGCCGATGGACTGTGGGCCGTTTTTTTTAGCGCGCCCGTGCCGTCCGGGTGGACCTTGATGCTGGTGGAGTCCAGCGAAACCGCCTCGATGCGGATGCGCACCACCTGTTCGCGCTGTAGCTCCTCGAACATCTTGTCCAGCACGCCTGCTTTCTCCCAGCGGCGCATGCGCGTGTAGATGGTGTGCCAATTGCCAAACCGCTTGGGCAGGCCACGCCACTTGCAACCGTGTTCGGCCACGTACAGCATGGCGTTGACCACTTGAAGATTGGTCATGCTGACGTTGCCGCGTTGGGTGGGAAGGCAATGTTCAATACGTGCGAACTGCTCGGGCGTGATTTCCATGCGAGCAAGTATCGGCCTTGATACACAGTCCGTCCATTAGTGTTAACACGCCCTAGCTTGTGATGGTCAGCTGACGGGCATCGGCTCCGCGCTTGGCCGGTCGTGCACTGGTCCGCGCACCCGACTCGCCCCCTTATGTTGCCCGACCCGTGACAACAATGCGCAGCCGCAGTGGTGCCACGTTCACACTTTTTCCAGAATCACCGCGATACCCTGTCCCACCCCAATGCACATCGTGCACAGCGCGTACCGACCACCGGTAGCGTGCAGGCGGTTGACCGCCGTCGTCGCCAGCCGCGCGCCACTGGCGCCCAGCGGGTGGCCCAGCGCGATCGCGCCGCCCCAGGCGTTCACCCGCTCGTCATCGTCCTGCAGGCCCAGCTGGCGCAGCACCGCCAGCCCCTGCGCCGCAAAGGCCTCGTTGAGTTCGATCACATCAAGCTGCTCCAGCGTCAGGCCGGTGAGTGCCAGCACCTTCTGCGTCGCCGGCGCCGGGCCGATGCCCATCACACGCGGCGCCACCCCGGCCGTGGCCATGCCCACGATGCGCGCCTTTGGGGTCAGGCCGTTCTTCGCCGCCGTGGCCTCGTCGGCCAGCAGCAGCGCGCAGGCACCGTCGTTCACGCCGCTGGCGTTGCCCGCGGTCACAGTGCCGTCGGGGCGCACCACGCCCTTTAGCTTGGCCAGCGCTTCCAGGCTGGTCTCACGCGGGTGCTCGTCCTGGTCCACCAGGATGGCATCGCCCTTCTTCTGCGGGATGCTCACGCCGACGATTTCACGCGCCAGATGCCCGGCCTTCTGCGCGGCCACCGCCTTGAGCTGGCTCGATAGCGCCATGCGGTCCTGCGCCTCGCGCTCGATCTTGTATTCCACCGCCACGTTCTCGGCCGTCTCGGGCATGGAGTCCACGCCGTACTGGGCCTTCATAAGCTTGTTGACGAAGCGCCAGCCGATGGTGGTGTCGTAGACCGCGTTAGCGCGGCTGAAGGCGCTCTCGGCCTTGGGCATGACGAAGGGAGCACGGCTCATGCTCTCCACGCCGCCGGCGATCATGAGGCCGGCTTCACCCGCCTTGATGGCGCGCGCGGCCGAGCCGACGGCGTCCAGGCCGGAGCCGCACAGGCGGTTGATGGTGGCGCCGGGCACCTCCAGCGGCAGGCCGGCAAGCAGGCCGGCCATGCGCGCAACGTTGCGGTTGTCCTCGCCAGCCTGGTTGGCGCAGCCAAAGAGGATGTCGGTCACGGTGGTCCAATCCACTCCCGGGTTGCGCTGCATCAGCGCCCTGAGCGGAATTGCGCCCAGGTCGTCGGCGCGCACGCTCGACAGAGCACCGCCGTAGCGGCCGAATGGGGTTCGGATGGCGTCGCAGATGAAGGCGTGGCGTTGTGTCATTGGGGTTCCGGGAGAATGGATGGGGCGGTGGGTGATGGTGCGATCGGCAGTCCGACGAGGCGCTGCAGTTCGTCAACGGACAGGCCTTGCACAGCATCGATCAGGCGCAATCCCTCGGGAGTGCATTCGAGGGTCGCGAGGTCGCTGTAGATGCGCTTGACGCAGCCGATCCCGGTGAGCGGATAGGTGCACTGCGGCACCACCTTGCTCTCGCCCTTCTTGGTCAGCAGGTCCATCATCACCCAGGTCTGCTTTGCGCCGATGGCCAGATCCATGGCGCCGCCCACGGCGGGGATGGAGCCTGGTTCGCCAGTGCTCCAGTTGGCCAAGTCGCCGGTGGCTGAGACCTGGAAGGCACCGAGCACGCAGATGTCGAGGTGGCCGCCGCGCATCATGGCGAAGCTGTCGGCGTGGTGGAAATACACGCCGCCAGGCAGCAGCGTCACCGGCTGCTTGCCGGCGTTGATGATGTCGTAGTCCTCCTCGCCCTGCGCGGGCGCGGGGCCCATGCCCAGGATGCCGTTCTCGCTGTGCAGCACCACCTCGATGCCTGGCGGCAGGTGGTTGGCCACCAGCGTGGGCTGGCCGATGCCCAGGTTGACGTAGGCGCCGTCGTAGATGTCCTGCGCCACGCGGCGCGCGAGTTCGTCCTTGGTTCTTCTCGTGTAGCTCATGTGAATCTCCTGGTTCATGCGGCAGTCTTGAAGCCGCCGGCCTGCGTGGCCACGCGGGGGATGCGCACCACGGCGCTCACGTGGATGCCGGGCGTGACCACGGCCTCGGGGTCGAAGCTGCCGAGTTCGGCGATCTCGTACACGCTGGCGATGGTGCGTTTCGCGGCGGTGGCCATCACCGGGCCAAAGTTCCGCGCGGCCTTGCGGTAGGTGAGGTTGCCCCAGCGGTCCCCGCGCTCAGCCTTGATGAGGGCCACGTCGCCGAGGATCGGGTACTCGAGCACATAGGACTTCCCGTTGATCACGCGGGTTTCCTTCTCGCTGCCGTCGGCATTGCGCGCGAGTTCGGTGCCGAAACCCGTCGGCGTGAAGAATGCGCCGATACCCGCGCCTGCGGCACGGAGCCGCTCGGCGAGGTTGCCCTGCGGCACGAGTTCGAGTTCAAGCTGCCCGCTGCGGTACAGCGCGTCGAACACCTGGCTATCCACTTGGCGCGGGAAGCTGCAGATGACTTTGCGCACGCGTCCGGCCTTGAGCAGCGCTGCCAAGCCGGTGTCGCCGTTGCCCGCGTTGTTGTTGACCACGGTGAGCTCGCGCGCACCCTGTTCGATCAGGCCGTCGATGAGCTCACCCGGGATGCCGGCGGTGCCGAAGCCCCCGATGAGGACGGTAGCGCCATCGCGCACACCATTCAGTGCCTCGGCCACCGAGGCTGAAATCTTGTTGATCACGAGTCTTATCTCCAGTGAAAAAGCCGAGCATTCTTTACGACGGCCGTTAAGTTTGTTCTAATGACGAACATTCATTCTATTGACGAACAATTTTACCTGTTCAGAGGAACCTATGGCAACCACGGCCCATCGAGAACTCCATGCGCCCGTCCCAAGCGATGGCTACGTCCAGTCATTCGCCCGCGGGCTTGAAGTCATCCGTTCTTTCAGCGCCGACGCGCCCGAGCAAACTCTCTCTGAGGTCGCGGCGCGCAGCGGCCTCACGCGCGCCGGGGCGCGGCGCTTCTTGCTGACGCTGCAAACCCTCGCCTACGTCGAAGGCGACGGCAAGCACTACCGCCTCACGCCGCGCATCCTCGACTTGGGATTCGCGTACCTGACGTCCATGCCCATCTGGAACCTGGCCGAGCCGGTGATGGAGCGGCTCTCAGACGCGTTGGGTGAGTCATGCTCGGCAGCTGTACTCGACGGCAGCGACATCGTCTATGTGATGCGCGTGCACACGCACAAGATCGTCTCGCTCAATCTGAATGTGGGAACACGGCTGCCTGCCTACTGCACGTCTCTCGGCCGAGTGCTGCTCGCGGGATTGGATGACGCTGAGGTGAAGAACCGCCTCGGATCCAGCTCGCTGAGTGCAAAGACGCGCCACACTGTCACCGATCCGGCCGAGGTCCTGGCGCGCGTGCAGCAGGTTCGTCGACAGGGCTGGGCGCTGGTGAACCAGGAACTGGAAGAGGGGTTGGTCTCGGCCGCGGCACCGGTGAAGAACCGTGCGGGGAAAGTGGTGGCAGCGCTCAATGCCTCTTGGCTGGCAAACCGCACCTCCGCCACGGCGATGAAAGAGCAACTCTTGCCAAAGCTACGCACGGCGGCCGATGATGTCTCGGCGCTGCTATCGCGCACCATACGCACTTGACCGATTGACGAATTCGATGCTTTCCTGCCGAGCAAGCTCGGCTTCGAAAGCGCCTCAGGACATTTCGACGGAGTCTGCAGCACCAGGCCCGCTGCGCGAAGGAATCGTGGCTGGGCGATTGAGTCAACCACGCCACCGCTAGCGCCCCCGGTCGCGACGCCCCGGCCCTGCAGCGGCTTCGCGACGAGCGGCCAGCCGCTCAACACCCGTATAGGATTCAACGCAGCCACTGTCGTCAGCCTAGTGCCTTCTGTAGCTCAGGCACCGCCGTGAAGAGGTCGGCCACGAGGCCGTAGTCAGCCACTGAAAAGATCGGGGCTTCCTCGTCCTTGTTGATCGCGACGATGACCTTCGAGTCCTTCATGCCGGCGAGGTGCTGGATCGCGCCAGAGATACCGACCGCGATGTAGAGCTGAGGCGCCACGATCTTGCCCGTCTGGCCGACCTGCCAGTCGTTGGGGGCGTACCCAGCATCCACCGCTGCACGGCTGGCTCCGAGAGCCGCGCCCAGCTTGTCTGCCAGCGGTGCCAACACCTCCTGAAACTTCTCGGCTCCGCCGAGGGCTCTCCCGCCGCTGACAACGATCTTGGCGGCGGTCAGTTCGGGGCGTTCGCTCTTGGTCACCTCCCGGCCCACGAAGTTCGATTTGCCGCTGTCCTGTACACCTTCCACGCTTTCCACCGCGGCACTGCCGCCCGTGGCTGCTGCGGGATCGAAGCCAGTCGTGCGCACCGTGATCACCTTGACCGGGTCGCTGCTCTGAACCGTTGCGATGGCGTTTCCAGCATAGATGGGACGCTCGAACGTGTCAGCGCTGTCCACCTTGGTGATGTCGCTGATCTGGGCCACATCCAGCTTGGCGGCAACGCGCGGAGCCACATTCTTGCCGTTTGCGGTGGCCGAGAACAGGATGTGGCTGTAGTTCTTGGCGATCGAAAGCACCTGGGCGGCGACGTTCTCGGCGAGGTTTTCAGCGAGGCTCGGACTGTCCGCCACGATTACCTTGGCAACCCCTGCCACCTGGGCTGCAGCCTTGCCGGCTTCGGCGGCATTGGCACCAGCCACCAGCACATGGACGTCACCGCTTTGGCAAGCCACTGCAGCCGTGACGGTATTGAGGGTTGCCAGCTTGAGCGTGGCGTGGTCGTGTTCGGCAATTACAAGTACGGTCATGACAGTCTTCCTCAAATTACCTTGGCTTCGTTCTTCAGCTTGTCCACCAGCGTGGCCACATCCGGCACCTTGATGCCCGCGGCTCGCCCAGGGGGCTCAGCAACCTTCAGGGTCTTCAGGCGCGGCGTGACATCGACACCCAGATCCGCCGGACTTACCGTATCGAGCTGCTTCTTCTTGGCTTTCATGATGTTGGGCAGCGTCACGTAGCGCGGCTCGTTCAGGCGCAGGTCGCTGGTGATGACGGCGGGAAGCGAGAGGGAGAGGGTTTCCAGGCCGCCATCGACTTCGCGGGTGACATTGACCTTGTTCTCGGCCACGTCGACCTTCGATGCGAAGGTGGCTTGCGGCAGATCAGCCAGAGCCGCCAGCATCTGGCCGGTCTGGTTCGCATCGTCATCGATCGCCTGCTTGCCGAGGATCACGAGCTGAGGCTGCTCCTTGTCGACCAGCGCCTTCAGGAGTTTGGCCACCGCCAGAGGCTGAAGTTCTTCGGTGGTTTCCACGAGGATGCCTCGATCCGCACCAATGGCCATCGCGGTGCGCAGCGTCTCCTGGCACTTCGCATCGCCACAGGAAACGGCGATGACTTCGGTCGCCACGCCTTGTTCCTTCAGCCGAACCGCCTCTTCGACGGCAATCTCGTCGAAAGGGTTCATGCTCATCTTCACGTTCGCGATGTCGACCCCCATCCCGTCCGATCGAACTCGGACCTTCACGTTGTAGTCCACCACACGCTTCACAGCTACTAGCACCTTCATCAGATTTCCGATCCTTCATACAAAAAAATAGCGCGCGGCCCAACGTCGTTCGGAAAACGAAGGCGGTCCGCGATCAGCATCGAACGGCTGCGCGAAGGCTGCTGATAGGTGTCGCCCTCCGCGCGCAAGAAAAATCATCTCCCCCGGATGGCTGGATTCAGACGGGGAGCAAGCTGCACGTTCCCGCCAAGCCACCAGAACCGGTTCCTCTGGATCTCCGAGCAAATTGATCCAACCAGGCCAATCAACTCCACCAACGAACCGACCCAGTCGATAGATCGAGCATGCGATTGCCTCAGATGAACCCAGCCCCCTCCGCAGTCACTTACCACCTGTCCAACGCTTCTTCGTCGCGAGACGGATAGCGCTCAGGTAGTTAGCGACTCGCCTCCACAATGAGCTGCCTTGTGACGGTGCCGGGGGATTGCGTTGAGCGCCCGAAGAAGCCGTCGTCTCGCAACGACATTGCTCTTGGGAGTCGCACTCGGAAACCTGTGGAAGTAAGGGGTGCATGTGAATTGATCTGTTTGCTCTCCGAGGACGTACTGGGCATGTTCACTGTGCGCGTGATGGCGGACGTGCCCCAGTCGTTCTACGCACGCTGATCTCGTGCAGCGAAGATGTTTGCATTGATCAGGGTCCCGTTCACCTCTACAGGGCGTCAATCCACGCCGTCACGGCACGGTTGACATCGTCGGGGCGGTCTTGCTGAATCCAGTGCCCTGCACTAGGGCGTGTTAACACAAACCACGAAGACCGTCAGCAACCAGGACGAAGCTGAGGAAGCCCAGGAACATCGCGTCGAGTTTTTCGAACCGAGAGAAGATTCGGCGATAGCCCTTCAGGCGTCGGAACAACCTCTCGACCTCATTTCTGCGCTTGTACATGGCCCTGTCGTATTCCCAGGGGTCAAGGCGGGTTCGTGTCGGGGGAACAACCGGAACGAACCCCAGGTCCAGCGCCAACTGGCGCGTCTCGTTCCCCTCATAGGCGCGATCCATGAGTAGATGAATCGGCCGGCTTGTCGGCCCCAGGCTTTGCAGAAGGCGCCTGCCTTCGGGCGCGTCATGCGCCTGTCCGGGCGACAGGCTGAAGGTCACTGCCGTTCGAGCATCCGCGGCAACCATATGAACCTTGGTATTCCATCCGCCGCGGGACTTGCCGATGGACTGTGGGCCGTTTTTTTTAGCGCGCCCGTGCCGTCCGGGTGGACCTTGATGCTGGTGGAGTCCAGCGAAACCGCCTCGATGCGGATGCGCACCACCTGTTCGCGCTGTAGCTCCTCGAACATCTTGTCCAGCACGCCTGCTTTCTCCCAGCGGCGCATGCGCGTGTAGATGGTGTGCCAATTGCCAAACCGCTTGGGCAGGCCACGCCACTTGCAACCGTGTTCGGCCACGTACAGCATGGCGTTGACCACTTGAAGATTGGTCATGCTGACGTTGCCGCGTTGGGTGGGAAGGCAATGTTCAATACGTGCGAACTGCTCGGGCGTGATTTCCATGCGAGCAAGTATCGGCCTTGATACACAGTCCGTCCATTAGTGTTAACACGCCCTAGTTCCGTCGTCACGCGGCCTCGCTCGAGGAAATTCTTGCAAGACTTTGCTAGATGTTGCGCCTAACATGCAGAAAGTCAAGAGCCAACATTCAGCGATCTGCTGGCCGATCGATGTGAATCAATCGTAAGCAGCGAGGAAACAAATGTTGGCTGCCGCCGCGATGGTGCTCCCCAAGTCGTCAATCTGTAGCCATGTGAAGGGGAAGTCCATGAACGAGATTGCGCGAGTCGGGGTGGATCTGGCTAAGCGGGTTATCTAGGTGCATGCGGTGGATGCGCGCGTGGTGGTTGCCAAGGCGCTGGCCGCTGACATTTTTGCGGCCCGGTGCGCGCAGTTGCCTCCCGGCTGCCTGGTGGCCCTGGAGGCCTGCGGCGGTGCGCATCACTGGGCACGCAAGCTGCGCGGCTATGGGCTGGATGCGCGGCTGATCGCAGGCCACTTCGTCACGCCCTACCGCATGGCCGGCAAGGGACGCAAGAACGATTCGGCCGATGGGCAACCCGCCCGCACATGCGCTTCGTGCCGGTGAAGACGCCGGTGCAGACGCTGCTGACCATCCATCAGCTGCGCAAACCTCCCGATTCACTCACGCAGCTGATTCCTGCTTGCCTAGGGACGACCATGTAAGCCGCAGATGGTCGGAGTCCTTTGCGACCAGCACCTACGTGAGCAGCCCGGAGGTGGGGATGCCCTTGGCGATGATCTCCGCCGGGACTGGCGCCTGGGTCAGCGTTCGGCACCTGTGCGCAGGTCCACTTGCCGCGGATGTGGCACTCTACCGTGAATACGCCCGGTGTGTTGTCCAGCTTCTCGCTGATGCGCTTGAGCGCACAGCCGCACGCGCAGCGAGTGTTCTCGGGCTCGTGGTGGCAGTCCACGCGCGGCAGGTCCGCCGGCAAGGCGGTGCGCTTAGGCATCGCGCCAGGCGTAGCCGGCGGCTTCTTCTTGCCCAGCAGTTCCTGGAGCTGCGCCTCAGCCGCGGCAAGGTCGGCGTCCAGAGCCTCGTCGAACAGCGCGCGTTGTTCGGCATCGAGCTGCTCGCTCTTCTTGCCGAACTTCAGGCGTCGCAGCTGGGCGATCTCGAACGAGAGCTTCGCCGTAGGCGCTGACATGGGCGAAAAGCATCCGAGCATCACCCCCCAGGATGGCTCTCATCTCGATACAGAGGTGAATCCTCCGCACTATTCGGCTCCCTACGATGATATGGACTGATCACATCGGTAGGGAGAAAGCATGAACTTACGCCATCTTCGCTGCTTCATCGCCGTAGCCGAGGAACTGCACTTCGGCCGGGCTGCTCGACGGCTGCACATCGAACAGTCTCCACTGTCGCGCACGATCCGCCAGATGGAGGCGGATTTAGGGGTGCCGCTGCTCAACCGCTTGCCACGCAGTGTTCGTCTCACACCGGCGGGACAGGTCTTCCTCGAAGAAGCCCGGCGCGTACTGCTGGCCTTCGAGCAAGCGCAGACCAAGGCACGCGCCGCAGCGAACCAGCGGAACACGCTGCGCATCGCACTATCTGGTGACATGGGGCAGGCCCGCTTGTCGGCGTTGCTTGCGCTTTGCCGCGAGGAGGCACCACAGGTCGGCATTCGGATATTTGAAACGCCACTGGCGCAGTTGGTGACTGGACTGCGCAACGACTTGTATGACGCAGGTTTTGCATTGGCTGGTGAAATGGACGCCGGCATCGTCGCCATGCCGGTGTGGCGAGACCCGCTGGTGGTGGCTTTGCCCGCCAGGCATCCGCTGCTGGCTTTCAAGGAAGTGCCGCTGGAGGAAGTGGCGAGCTATCCGCTGGTGCTGTGCGATCCCCAGGTCTGCGAAGGTTGCAGCCGGCAGCGCGAACGGCTGCTCCGCACGGTGGATGCGCAGCCGACGGTAGCCGAGTACGTCAAGACCCATTCCCTGATGCTGGCCCTCGTGGCCGCCGGCTACGGCGTGGGCTTTTCGAGCGCGGCGCATCTGGCGGGTTGCCATCAGGCCGATGTCGTCGTGCGGCCGCTGGCCGACGAGACCGCTTCGCTGACGACCTATCTACTGCGACCCGAAGGCGAAATCATGGAGCCGCTGCGGCAGTTCATCGACCGCGTGGAGCGTGTCGGACGCCCGCAAGGCACCGATCAACGCCCGATGTGACGCGGGGATTTTGGACGGTACGATTCCCTTTCGGTCTGGACCTTGACCCGCATTGCATCGGCGGCCGACCTTTTGCGTCACGGGCATGGATGGCGAATCGGGCCTATCCACCCGGCATCAAGCAAGGCACCTTCAAGCTGTCGAGGTCACAGCAGTGACGCAGAACGCATGAGCCCTTGCTGGATGCAAACCGGCTCAGCCGGAAGTCGCATTGGCGCTTTACCCCGCCCGTATTCCTACGAAAACTTTGCCCTGGTTTTCCGGTAAAGCGCGGCATCCCTTCCTGATCGAACTTGGATGCGCGGCTTTTCAGACCGTTGCGCCGGTAACAAGATTTTTCGCAGGTGCATTATGGTTGAGGTGTAGCGGGCACCGCAAGGAGGTTTGCCCCCTGCGTAACGCTCGGCGACATCGCCGCACCCAACGTCCACCACGATGCCGACCGGCTCGCGCTTTATCGGGTTCTTTGGGCAATCGCTGCGCCCATGTGGGCCGCGCGCGCTTGCCATGTGTCGATCCGACGATGGGAAGAGCGCGTTATGCCGAAATCGAGCAGCCACGCCTTTGGCGCAAAGACGTACTACCGACCGATCGAGGCGGCCGTCCGCTGGTGCGGTCTCCTGCGCTTCGAGCAGCGTATTCTGGAAGCGCTGGAGCAGCGTGCCATGCCGGAGCCCGGCGAATTCCCGCGCTGGCCGCTGCTGCGCCTGTATGCCGAGCGCATCTTCGACGCGCTGACGCATGGCGAATTGCCCGGTGGCAAGGCCGGCATCGTGCTGGACTCGCAGCGGCCGGCGCTCGACGACCCCGAGTTGACCGTGCGCCACGTGGACTTGAAAGCGTGGATGTCGCAGTTCTACCCCGGCGATCGGCCGGGGTTTTTGTTTGACGGCATCGAACGCGCGGTGCATCCGGCGGTGAGCGTGGACACGCTCAACATTCTGCTGGCCGATCGCGAAGCAGCGAAGTCGCAACTTGCCGAACTTGCCCTGGTGCATGAAACGCTGCGCACCGCGCACGAAGCACTGGCGAAGGAACATGCCACGCGCGCGGCCAACGACGAACAGGCGCGCGAGCCTGGCCTGCGCAGCGAGACGACTTACCTCAACATCATCGGCGGACTGCTGACGCTGCTGCTGGGCAATTCGCCGTCAGGCGCGGCCTATTCGTCGTTCCGCAGCATGGATGCCGTGGTCAGCGCGCTGATCGCACACCATGAGGGGCGGCCGGGTCTCAGCGAGCGGACGCTGTGGAGCAAGCTCGCGCAGGCGCGGCGCCACCTGGAGGCGTCGCGCTGACGACGCGGCCAGCATGATGCCGATGCGGCGCACTGCAATTGCAGTCGCTGCTTCTGCAATTGCAGTGATTTCGGCGACCGCGGTGTATTGAATACGAGGCACTTTCCGAACAGCGCCAGTGAGCGTCAAGGAGTGTCTCTCATGTCTTCGCAGACCACCGCGCCGGCAGTGCCGGCCGAGCACCGCATCCTGCGTCGCGCCGAAGTCGAGGCCAAAACCGGCTTCAAGCGCGCGCACATCTACAGCCTGATGAAAGAAGGCAAGTTCCCCAAGGCGCTGCGCTTGGGCGTGCGCGCCGTGGGCTGGGACTCGGCGGAGGTCGAGCAGTGGATCGCCGATCGCCTCGATGAGCGCGCCTGACGCTTTTCCTCGGTACATGCCATTCAACCGGGAGAGGCCCATGCAGGTGGTGTCCATCATTTCGACCAAGGGCGGCGTCGGCAAGACCACGACGGCGGCCAACCTGGGCGGCTTCGCAGCCGACACCGGGCTGCGCGTGCTGCTGCTGGACCTGGACGTGCAGCCCACGCTGTCGAGCTACTTCACGCTGGCCGAGCGCGCGCCGGCCGGCATCTACGAGATGCTGGCCTACAACGAGCAGCGCGCCGAGCAACTGGTGTCGCGCACCGCGATCGAGCGGCTTGACCTGGTGCTCTCGAACGACGACCGCGGCGAGCTGAACACGCTGCTGCTGCACGCGCCCGATGGCAGATTGCGGCTGCGCCACCTGCTGCCCACGCTGGCGCCGCACTACGACCTGCTGCTGATCGACACCCAGGGCGCGCGCAGCGTGCTGCTGGAGATGGCGGTGCTGGCCTCGAACTTGGCGCTTTCGCCGGTGACGCCGGAAATCCTCGCGGCGCGCGAGCTGCGGCGCGGCACGCTGCAACTCATCGAGGACATCGCGCCGTACCGCCACCTCGGCATCGAGCCGCCGCCGCTGCACCTGCTCATCAACCGCGTGCATCCGGTGTCGTCGAATGCGCGGCTGATCCAGCAGGCGCTGCGTCAGGTATTCCAGGAGCAGCCTGGCGTGCGCGTGCTGGACACCGACGTGCCGGCGATTGAAGCCTATCAGCGCGCCGCGACGCGCGGACTGCCGGTGCATCGGGTGGAATACCGCCAGCCGGCGGGCCGCACGGCACCTGCCGCATTGGAGACCATGCGCGCGCTGGCCGGCGAGCTGTTCCCGGCGTGGCAGGAGCGCTTTGCGCTCGTCACCGGCCGAGGCGACGCGGGAGGGGCCGGCCATGGCCAGCGCACATGACCTGGCCCGCGGCCACAAGCGGCTGCGAGGGCTGATCGAGTTCGCCCTGGGAGAAGGTTGGAAGGTGGTGCGCACCCGCGGCGGGCACCTGCTGTTCACGAAGCAAGGCTGCGCGCCGATCTACACCAGCTCGACGGCGAGCGACCACCGCGCCGAGCGCAACGCCCGTGCGCAGCTTCGCCGCGCCGACCGACAGGCGGCCCAGGGTGTTGCAGCATCTCAGGAGAATGGCCGTGGCTGACCTGACGCCGCAGGACATGGCCGCCAATCTGCTGGCCTCGGGCTTCGAGCGCAACGGCCCTTCGGTCGCGGCCCTGAGCGACCCCATCGCCGACACGCCGATGGTGGTGACGCTGGACCAGTTGCGCCCCTACGACCACGACCCGCGCGTGACGCGCAACCCGGCCTACGAGGACATCAAGGCCTCGATCCGCGAACGCGGGCTCGATGCGCCGCCCGCGATCACGCGCCGGCCCGGCGAACCGCACTACATCATCCGCAACGGCGGCAACACGCGCCTGGCGATCCTGCGCGAGCTGTGGAGCGAGACGAAAGACGAACGGTTCTTCCGCATCCCCTGCCTGTTCCGCCCGTGGCCGCAGCGCGGCGAAGTGGTGATGCTGACCGGGCACCTGGCCGAGAACGAGTTGCGCGGCGGGCTCAGCTTCATCGAGCGGGCCTTGGGCGTGGAGAAGGCGCGCGAGTTCTACGAGCAGGAAATGGGGCGGGACAGCGGCCAGCCGCTGTCGCAGAGCGAGCTGGCGCGGCGGCTTACGGCCGATGGCTTCCCGCTGCCGCAGTCGCACATCAGCCGCATGCAGGACGCCGTGCACTACCTGCTCCCGGCGATCCCCACGCTGCTGTACGGCGGGCTCGGCCGGCATCAGGTGGAACGGCTCGCGGTGCTGCGCAAGGCCTGCGAACGCACCTGGGAGCGGCGTGCCCTGAGGCGCAACCTGTCGATGGACTTCGCTACGCTGTTCCAGGACGTGCTGGCGCAGTTCGACACGCAGCCCGACAACTTCTCACCGCAGCGGGTGCAGGACGAGCTGGTCGGCCAGATGGCCGAGCTGCTGGAAGCGGACTACGACACGCTGAGCCTGGAAATCGACGACAGCGAGAGCCGGCAGCGCGCATTGACCAGCGATCCTGCGCCGCTGCAGGCGGCAAGACCTGCGGTGCCGGCCGGGCCACCGCGACCACCGTCACCGCCTTCGCTGCCGCCCGGCCCCTCGGTGCAGTCGTCGGAGCCTGGCCCTGGCCAGGCTGCGCAGGCCGGTTCCACGCCGGCCGCCAGCGACAAGGGCATGCAGCAGGATGACGAACGCCTGCAGGGTCACATCGTGTCCCCGGCCCCGACCACCGAACGCCTGCAATCCATCCAGCGCATGGTGGCCGATCAGATGGGCGACAAGCTGCCCGACTTCGAGGCCGACGCGCTGCGCGCGATCCCTGTGCAGGCGGGCGGGCTCTACCCCATCTCGGATGTCTGGTACATCGAGCCCGGCCTGGATGTGCCGGATCGGCTGCGGGTGCACATCGCGCAGTTCGCGCGCGAGATCGCCGAGGAAGCCGACGTGGCCGGGCAGGTCGAACCCAGCGAAGGCGGCATGGGCTTCGTCTGCGTGGCGCCCCCGGCGGTGCGCGCATTGCCTCCGTTCGCGTGTGCGGTGCTGACCTTGCTGCATGCGCTGTGCGCCGCGCCCCGACCCGCCCCCGGCTTCGATGGCGCCCGGCTGGCCGACGACCTGGCGGCCTTGCTGCATGGCGGCGGCGCATATCCGCGCCTGAGCGATGCCGGGCTGGTAAAGCTGTTCCGGCTGCTGCGCATGGCGCGCCGGCTGCTGGATCTGGAGACCGGCGCGGCCTCCAGCAACCCCGGCCACGGCGCCTGAGCAGAGGCCATCATGTCGGCACCGCATCCGCTCAACCAGGCCGTCATCGCACAGGCGCTGCACGACCTGCGCAATGGGCAACTGCGGCGCTGCAAGGCGATGGGCTTCGGCGAGGAGGAGCTGGACGCGCTCAAGCACCCCGAACTCGTGAGCATGCTGGTGAACGCCACGGTGTCGTGGTGTTCGGTGTCGGTGAACCGCGATGTGCTGAAGCGGCTGCTGAGCCAAGTGCACGACGTGGAGCGAGAGATCGCGACGGTCGACCGCATGCTGCGCCTGGGCGCCAGCACGGAGATGGTCAGCCGCTTCTACGGGCTTACGCACCAGGAGGTGGCCCTGCGCCGCGACATCCTCGGCCTGCCCAAGCGCAAGGGGCGGCATCCGGTGCTGGACGAGGCGCAGGACACGGCGCTGTGGAAGCAGTGGAAGGCCGGCGTCATGGAGCGCGGCATCGCGCTGGACGATGAGGTGGCGATGCTGACGCTGACCATGGACCTGGCCGAGACCTTGAACCTGCCGATGTCGGTGATCTGGTCGGCGATACGCAACTGGATCGACCAGGGGCTGGTGTAGGCCATGGCGACCGGCGGCGCACCCCGGCGCGATGGCCCCGTGGCGCTGTCGGCACTGTTCGACGACGCGCTGCGGGAACTGGTGCCACGGGCACCACCGACACCGCCAGCCCCGCGCGGCGCTGCTGCTGCATCGCCGGCCGCGCCGGTCAGCGACGGCTTCCTCTACAGCGGCAACCGGCACGAGAGCGTGCCGCGTGCGCTGTTCCTCGACCGGCGCCTGACGCCGCTGGAGCGCAACGCCTGGCAGGTGCTCCGCCTGCAGCTCCAGAGCGACGGCGTGACGGCGTTCCCGACCTACGACCAGCTTCGCCCCTACCTCGCCTCGATGCCCTGCGCGGCGCAGGCCTCGCACGAGACCGTGGCGCGCGCCTTGACGCTGCTGCGGCTGACGCGCTGGCTGAGCCTGGTGCGACGGCGCCGCGACCCGAAGACCGGGCGCATCCTGAGCAACCTCTACATGCTGCACGACGAACCGCTGACACCCTTCGAGGCGATGCAGCTCGACCCCGACTACCTCGGCCTGGTCGGCCAGGCGCTGACCCATGCGGCGAAGGCGGTGCAGATCGTCGGCATGAACACCCTGCGCGAGATCGCCGAAGACCCGATGCTCAACGGCCGCACGCTGCCCACGCGGCTGCAGGTGCTGGCACAGCGCATGGCGCGCAACGAATGGGCGGACGCGAGTTATCCACAAGCGCCTGTGGATCACGAATCCGAAGAAGGCCAGGACGGCCTGCTTCGGAATCTCGAAGGCCCGTCTTCGGAATCCGAAGCAGGGCTGAAATCCGCGCCAGACGGCTCACTTCGGAATCCGAAGGAGGACCGTACTGTACGTATGGATCGTATAAATCAAGTACGTACAGTACCGCGCGCGAAGTCGTTGCAGCACCTGCGCCTGCCCGAGCGCCTGCTGCGCTTGAAGGACGAGCAGCAAAGCGGCGCGATGGTGGCCTTGCAGCAGGTGGACGAGTCGCTGCGGCAGGCGGTGTTGGACGAATGGGATGCGCGCTGCCGCAACAGCGCGGTACGCAACCCGGCCGGCTATCTGTTCGGCATCATCCAGAAGGCGATCCGCGGCGAGTTCAAGGCCTGGGCCGGCGAAGGCGGTTCGCCATCGACGCCGCCTGCGCCGCCGCCACGGCCAGCCGCACCGGCACCGTCTGCACCGCCACCGCCCGCGCCGAACGGCCCTGGCCGCGAGGCAGCGCGGGCCTACCTGGCGAAACTGCGTTCAACCCTGGGCGATTCCTGAGCAGCTATCCCCAGGGGATAGCTGGGACACGAAGCCTTCCAGGCATCGGCTTCGGTTCTGTCATGCGTCGCACGGTCGCAGCCCGGCGCGGACCTATCCCCTGGGGATAGACGGAACACGCGACCTTCCGGGGCGACAACCGGGAGCGCACCCGCTGCGGTTTGTTGACTGACGCCCTTCCGGGCGATGCCGATGCTGGCGGCTCGTTCCCGTACCGCGAGTCGTCACCATGGCCAATGAATCCCAGCCGCCCCTGCAGTTGAATCTCGGATCGCTGCGCAGCGCGATGTCGCTGACGCTGCACACCCACCACGCTTCACGCATCTGGCATGGCCGAGCGCCTGCCGAGGGCCGGCCCGGGATCATCGGCCTGAACGGATACATCAGCGTGATGAACAAGATGAAGCGCGGCGCCGAGCAGGACGATCCCTACTCGGATTTCTGGATGCTGCGCATCGAGGACAAGCTGACGCAGACCAAGGACAGCTTGCAGGCGCTGCGTGAGCAGGTGGACCAGGCGCTGGCCGACGTGCCGCCCGCGCTGTCGCTGGGCGAGAACATGAACGTGCAGCCCGTGAAGCTGCCGCTGTTCGTCAATGCGCAGCTCGGCTTCATGGCGGTGTACCTGCTGGCCGACTACGACGACCTGGCCCGCAAGCTGATCCTCGCCCACCACACCGCGCTGATCGACCGCAGCACGCTGGAACGCTGGCTCAACGACGGCGCGCATGCGCTGCGCAGCCTGTTCTCGCTGGCACAGCAGTACCGCTACTCCGGCGCGACGCGCGACGACTTCGCCTCGAAGAACGCGGTGGCGCGGGCGGCGCTGGAGAAGTTCGGCGAGTTGCCGCAGGACGTGCTCGAAGGCACGCGCCGCTCGCGCTTTGCGCCACCGATCGCACGGCGGTCGGGCAAGCCTGGTACAGCCGCGGATGCCGCACCCAGCGCTGGCGCAGCCGACGTGGCGGACGACGACCACGACCATGACGGCGAAGGCACGAAGGCATGACAGCATCGTCTTCCACCGGCCAACCGGCGCGCTTCCTGCCGCTGGAACAGGCGGACTTCCAGCGCCTGGAACACGGCTCCTACCTAAAAGGCCTTTTACAGCCTTTTAAAGGTAAGGGGAGTCTGGAGGCCTGGGCCAACCAGTGCACGGCGCTGCGCGACGACTTAATCGGGCTGGCGCAGCGGCGCGTGCTGCAACAGGCGCGGGCCTACCCCTTCTCGCTGCTCGACGTGCAACTGGCCCAGCAGACCACTGGCGCAGGCACGACCTTCCTGCGCTGGCGCAACCACGACCGTTCTTCCATGGGCGTGGCGCTGTGGGAATCGCTGCTCGACCGTCCGGCGACGCCGGCCTCGCTGATCGACGACCTGTACGCGATGGAGCTGCAGCGCATCGCTTTGAACATGCAGATCAGCCTCCTTCACACGCTGGGCCGCCAGGCCCAGGAGTGCGCCAGCAAGGCCGCGCAGGCCGAAGCGGCTTACCTGCGACGTGTCCACGGGCATGCCGCGTCGGTTCCATCCACCACCCCCAAGGAGTCTCCATGAGCACGCACTTCGTCGGCGAGGGCAACATCGGTTCCGCGCCGGACTATCGCGAATTCCCTAACGGCAACGACGAGCCGCGCCGGCTGCTGCGCCTGAACGTCTACTTCGACAACCCGATCCCAAAGAAGGACGGTGAATTCGAGGACCGCGGCGGCTTCTGGGCGCCGGTGGAGCTGTGGCACCGCGACGCCGACCACTGGAAAGACCTGTACCAGAAGGGCATGCGCGTGCTGGTAGAAGGCCGCACGGTGAAGGACGAGTGGGAGGACGCCGACGACAACGAGCGCACGACCTTCAAGATCGAGGCCCGCCGCATCGGCATTCTGCCGTACCGCATCCAGGCCGTGACCCTCAGCGCCAGGACGCTGGAACCCGAGGCCGCAGTACCGCCGCCGAAGGAGACCAAGGGGACGAAGGCGTCGAAGGAAACCAAGGCCAAGGGCTGATTCCCCGCAGGGGGCGGCTGTAGCAACCGTCAGACGCCCGCCATGCACCAGCTATCCCCAGGGGAT
>ERZ795053.3290-NODE-3290-length-18548-cov-5.455199_pt1 | contig 18548 bp, 14 predicted proteins | sample MGYA00375137_ERZ795053 | MGnify/ENA primary metagenome ERZ795053 (study PRJEB30182, sample SAMN05720284) | activated sludge metagenome | isolation source: Anaerobic digester | place: Hong Kong | collected 2014-12-17 ...
AGTCATTGCGAACCATCTTCTCCATGCGAGAGCGGAAACCGGAATGCTCGCGGCCTCACCGGCATCATCAAGAACGATCACCGATTTCAGTTTCGGAAGCTTCGAGTAAAGGTCGGTGAAGCGCTCAAGGAACGCCGCTTCTATGATCAGCGCGACCGTATCCGATTGCTGAAGCAGATAGTGAAGCAGTTCGCCTTTATGCGCTGTGTTAATCGGAACCTGCACAGCGCCGAGCTTTGAAAGGCCGAACCAGGCGAAGAGAAACTCCGGCCGGTTCGACGACATGATGGCGACAGCGTCGCCCTTTTCAACGCCCAGCTTCTGAAGCCCCGCTGCGACGCGCGAGGCTTCCGCGTTGATTTCCGCATAGGTGTAAGACTCATCGTCGAAGAACAAAAATGTGTCATCGGGCTTCCCCGAGGCGAGCTCCTCGACAATTCCGTGCACAGTTCGGCTGTTGAGTCCCAAGACCATCACAAGAATCCCAGACTTTTCGCGTCAGGCGCTGGCGGCAACGGGAGCCGCGTCGGTCCCGTGGGCTTTCGTGCCCGGATCGGGGTAAACGCCGTAATAAGTGAGGATTTCGGAAGGCGGGCGCTTGGCTTCCCATTCCTTGTTGAAGTCCGCCCACTTCTTGCCGCGGCGCTTTCTTTCCTCACGCACCGCTTTGCGGCGCAGTTCCGTCGCTTCCTTGTCGAGACGCAGCGAGAGCGCTTCGAAGGCGATGCAATAGATGTTGCGCGCCGCCCAGGCCGACACCATGCCGTTGCGCAGATCGCGGATGATCGACTCCGGCTCCCGTTCGAGCGGATCGCCAAACCCGGCCCCTCCGCCCGCATAAGCGTAGAACGTATCGCCATCCTTCGCCGGTTTTACGACCGCCGAAATGTTCTGGTGCCAGACGTCGCCTTTTTCCGGATTCTGATCGGTGAAGACTTCCGTCAGGCGGGCCGGAAGATGACGGTCAGATTTAGAAAGCAGCTCTTTGTAGTTGCTGTTCTGCACCCGGCGAACGAATAGCGCCGGCAGGCCATAACCGCCGAAGAGCCCTTGCGTCGTCGGGAACTTCGCCCCGCCGCCGTGCGAGCCGAGCATGAAGAAGTTCGTATCGTGCACCGCGACACCATAGCCCACGCCCGCGCCGCCACGATATTTTCCGTGCCCGTAGGAGTTATCGAAGTAATTCCGGAAGGTGTAAATGAACGGCCGGTCGGATTCCGTCGCTTCCGCGTCGGAACAGTCCGCCATCGTCGCAAAGAAGGCGCCCGCAGCGTCGACGCCATCCATATCATAGCGCCCGCCGCAGCCGGTCGCGTTGATCTCCGGCGTAATGTCGGCGACGGGTTCGCCATACTGGTTAAGGCCGCCGAAAGTCGGGATCGAAAAGCCCGAAAACCAGGACGCGACCGCGCGCGAGGGATGCGTCGCGTAAGTCATCCGTGCACCGCACTGGAACATGCCGTGCGTGAACGTCACCTGCACCAGCGGCGCGATCGATGTCGACACATCGCCTGTCGCATTCACGATTGAGCCTTCCGGGAACACCCAGTCGATCGCTTCCAGCAATCCATTGTTCGACGGCAAATCGTGGAACAGCCAGCCGCAGAAATAGACCATCGAAAGGCCGAGAATGCCCTGGAAGAAGCTGTTCGCCGGCCTGTCCATCAGCATTGGCGAGCTGCCCTCGAGATTGAGGGTGATCTTGTCGCCTTTCTTGATGACGGTGAGATTGATCTTCACGAGACCGTTGTCTTCACCAAGCGTGTCGAGAAAGCGCGCCTGGCGATAGACGCCGTCATTGAGCGAGGCGACTTTGCGCTTTGCGGCTTCGCCCGTCTGCGTGAGAATGCGACGAAGTCCGCCGAGGAAGAAATCGACGCCGTTCTGTTCGACAACTTCAAGAATGCGACGCTCTGCGATACGGGCGGCGGCGAGACGCGCCTTGATATCAAGAATCATCGTGCGCGGGTCGCGGTTCATCGCCGCGAGCATGTTGAGAAGGTCTTCCTTAAGCTGATAATTCTCGCCGATCTTGATCGGCGGAATGAGGATCCCCTCGTCATATTTGCTCTTGGCTGCAGTAACGGTGCCGCCCGGCTCCGATCCGCCACATTCGCCTGTGTGAACCGCCGCGCCGACGAAGCACAGAAGCGTCCCTTTGTAAAAAACGGGGATGGAAAGCCCCATATCGGCGTTGTGCACGCCCGCATAGAACGGGTCGTTATAGAAGTAGCTGTCGCCCTCCTTGCAGCCGACCGATGGTTCGTTCACCCAGTGCTTGATGAGATATTTGATCGGGATTTGTCCAAGCACTGCGTGGTGATAAATACCCGTCGCGCAGACGGAGAGGTCGCCTTGCCCCGTGAAAATGCCGAAGGCGACGTCGCCCCAGCGCATCGCGGTCGAAGCGCCGAGCTTCATCGTCGTCTCTTTGCCTTCAAGCGCGATCATGTGCATCTTGTGCTTGAAGATTTCGAATTCGGTGTCGTCAATGCCGGCTTGCGCTGCTTCCTCGCGCGCCGTCATCGGCTCGGGCCGCATATGTTGGACAATTTCGGTGTCGCGTCCGTATTTCTGTCCTTGCATGTCCCTGCTCCTCTTCTCAGCGCGCGATCTGTTCAATTGAACCATTGCCGAACCGGTCCATCCGGTAACGCCAGCTCGGCGCGATCACATAGGTCGTGTCCCGCGCTTCGATGATGGCGGGGCCGGTGATCTCGTTGCCGGGCAGCAGGCGTTCATATTGATAGATCGGCGTGTCTTCGAAACCCTTGTCGGGCGACCAGTAAACGGGCCGCTCGCCCGTCTTGGCGGATTTGTCCGGCTCGGCGCCGCTCAATGCGTGTTCCGCATGATACGGGGCCGGACGAATGACCGCCGCGGTCATTGTGAAGTCTTCGACATTGATGCCGCCAGCGGGATAAGTCGCCTCAGGCGAATAAATTGTCGCATAGCGTTCAGTGAAGAGGTCGCAGAGCGCCTTCACATCCGCTTCGGATTCAAGCAACAGCTTCGGCGCGCGAACACGCGTCATGTTGTACTGGCTGCCATAGCGGACATTGAGTTCAAGCGTGAACTCAATGCTCTCCTCGCGGTACCCTTCGAGACGAAGATCGCGAAGCGCGGCGTCTTTCAGCTCCAGCACCACGCGGTTAAAGCCCTCAAGATCCTTCAGATATTCCTGCTTGGTGAAGGTGAAGAGCTTCATCGAGTGCGAGCGGTCCCACACTTCCTTGATCTGCATCATCGACGCGCCATAAGCGCCGAAGACGGACGATTGCGACGGCATCAGAATGCGCCGCGCGCCGATGAAGGGCGCAAAGCCGCAAGCGTGCGCGCCGCCGGCGCCGCCGCAGGCGAGCACCGCGAACGTGCGCGGATCGTGGCCCTTGAGGGCGACTTCGTTGAAGACTTCCTGGCCCATGCGCGCATCGATGAGGCGGCGGATGCGATAAGCGGCCTCCACGGTATCAATGCCGAGCGGGTTTGCGACCTTTTCCTTGATCGCAGCGCGCGCGAGATCTTCATCGAGGAACATCTCGCCGCCGAGATAGTTTTCGGGGTTGTAGAGCCCGAGGACAAGGTCAGCGTCCGTCACCGTCGGAAGGCGCCCGCCTTTGTCGTAGCATGCCGGCCCCGGCATCGAGCCCGCCGATTGCGGCCCGACTTCGAGCGCGTTGTTCATCAGCTCGTTGATCCACGCAATCGAACCGCCGCCCGCGCCAATCGACTTCACTTCGATGGCGGGAATGTTCGTGCGCCAACGATCGATCACGGGGATGAAGTCATGCGCCTTGATGTCGCCGTCTTCGATGAGGCCGATGTCGAAAGACGTGCCGCCCATATCTGTGAAGACGATATTGCCGATATCGGACAGCGCGCCGAGAACGGCCGAGCCATGAAGGCCCGCGACCGGCCCCGCATTGTGGGTGAGCACGGCGCGGGTTCGCGCGGCTTTCTTCGTGCCGCCCGTGTTATGCACGAGCGTGAGCGGGCGCTTGTAGCCGCGATCGCGAAGCTCATTCCCGAGCTTGGTGAGCTCGTCCGACATGACGCCGTGGATGTAGGCGTTCACGATCGTCGTCATGTAGCGCGTATATTCGCCCGCTTTAGGCGAAATGTCCGATGAGAGGAAGACGGGCATGGAACCGAGATAGTCTTCCGGATATTCCTGCTCGATCACTTCCTTGATCATCCGTTCATGAACGGGATTTCGGAAGGACCACAGAAGGCCGACGACGAAGCCGCGCGCGCCTTTGTCGACAAGTTCCTGAAGCTTGTCGCGAACTTCCGCCGGGTCGAGCGGCGCCAGAATCTTGCCTGCATAGTCAATGCGCTCGCGAACGCCGACGACCATGTCCGGCGAGATCAGCGGTTCGGGCTTCTTGATGCGCGCCTGGTCGCGGCCTTCGGTGAAGCCGATACCGTCTGCCCAGCTGCGCGCGCGGCCGATGAAAATCGTGTCTTCAAAGCCGGCCGTCGTGATCAGGCCAAGCTTGGGGCCGGAACGCTCGATGAGCGCATTGGTTCCCACGGTCGTCGAATATCGAATCGAACGCACTTGAGAGAGAAAATCGCCGAGCGGCACGCCGGCTTGCTTCGCCAGCAGCCCCATGCCGCGCAGGAAGCCAACTGAAAGGTCGTAGTGCGTCGTCGGCGTTTTGCAGGCTTGCGACGTTTTTTCTGAGGCCGTGCAGAAAAAGTCCGTAAACGTTCCGCCGACATCGATCCCGACATCGAAAACCGCCTGATCGCCAATCATCTCACTCGCCGACATGTTTCAACCCTTAAGCAGCATTCTTGTTAATCTCGCCGCAGATCCGCCGAACCGCTTCGAGATCGCAATCTTTTGCAATTTGACCAAGAGACGTGATCGCTCTCGCGCCGTTCTCCCCGGCGGCGGCGACAGCGCGCGTCGCGGATTCCTCGTCGCTGAAGTCAACCGGCTCCATCACGCCCGTCACCTCAACGCCGGCTGCGAACTGCGCCGCTGTCATCGGCGCGCCCGCGGCGTCCGCGCCGAATCTCAGAAAGGCGGGGCGAAGCTTACCGATGGATGCGACGTCATCCGTGCTCATTCTCTCGATGCTTACGCAGACCGGGATGTCGTAATAGGAAGCGACATTGCGAAGAGCGCTGTAGGATTTCTGATGCGCGACGCCGACAGCCCCGATGGCGTCATCTTCGCGCAGCATCACTATGTCCGGACGACATTCGCAGACTGCACGAACGAGCGCTGAGCTTTCCTCTTTCGCGTCAGCGGGCGTTGCCACGTCGAGCGCCTGCGCGAGAAGGCACGGCCCTGGCAGGCACGCAATCACGCCAAGGCGCTCTTTCTCGGTCGCCACCAGCATTTTGATAGCGTCAAGGAACACTGCGAAATTCGGGTTTTCTTCCGGCGCGCTTTCGTCCGCCCGCGCGGCGGCGATCGCGAGGGATGGATCGAAACCGATGATGACGGCGTCTGCGCCCAGAAAATGCGCCGTCCTTGCAAGGCCTCTCGCCCAGAGCGTCGCGTCAGCGCGCATCGCTGCTTCGCTTTCGCCGCTCACGCGCTGCGACAGATCATCGATCAGCGGCAGGAAGGCGGAAGCGCCCTCCCCGCCAGACCGGAATATGTCGAACCGCGCGCGCGACATCAGCGTTTCTGGCTCTCCAGATATTTCTTCTTGAGCGCATCGAGATCGATTTCGATCTCATGCGTCAGCGGGTGACCCGGCGGGAGATATTCATTCTCGATCATCACGCCGCAGCTTGGGCAATAGATCTCGATGAGGCGGCAATAATCCGTATCCGGTTGGAACGAGAAGGCCTGCCCGCTCGCCATCGGGGGATGCACTTCGTTCATCTCGCGCTCGGCGATGAGGCACCCCTTCTTGTAGTTTTCGCGAGCGTTCTCAATTTCATGGCCGCAGCGATTGCAGCACCATTTCTCGCTATTGAGATCGACGTCGAGATATTCGGTGACATGGATTTTCATGAGCGCTTACGCCTTTGACAGGAGAATATTGTTGAAGCGATCAATCTTCAGGCCCCAGCCTTTTTCGACCACGACCGTCGTCTGATCGCTTTCGACGAGACACGGACCGGAGACCTTCATTCCCGGCTTCATTTTCTCGCGGCGATAGATCATCGCATCGACGAACTGGCCGCGCTTGGCGTCGTAAATCGGCCGATCGCCCTTGAGCGCGACGGACGCGTCCTCCGGACCCTCGGCGCTCTCCGTGATCTGGTAATGCGGCGCTGACGCTGAGACCGACAGGCCGAGAGTCGACAACATGAGCGGACCAGCGCCAGACGTGCCGAGTTCAGCGAGCTTTGCCTGCGCTTCCTTTGCGATCACAGCGATCGCTTCCGGGCTTTCGAAGAAGTTCTCTTCACAAGGAATGAGGACTTCGGCGTCGCCTTTGCCGAGGAAGAGCTGCGCTTTCGACGTCGTGGCGGCGGCGTCGAAGCCTTCGCCGCGCATGTCGCGGCGCGCTTCCGCCCACATGTCGGCGAGCGCCGAACGGATCGCCTGCGTATCGATTGACGTCGAAAACTCCAGTCCGACGCGGCGATAATAAACGTGGCCGACATCCATCAGCGATGATGAGAATGCTGACGAGACGGCGGAGAACGGCGTCATGAGCGTCTTGCTCATGCCTGCTGCTTCTGCGATCCCGCAGGCGTGGAGGCCGCCCGCGCCGCCATAGGCGATGATCATGCTGTTTTCGCCGTCAGCATTAACGGACACGCGCGCGACCGCCTTGCCCATGCTGGCTTCGACCGTCTGGCGAATTGCGAGCGCCGCCTCTTCAACCGATATTCCTAGCGGCTTTGCAATCTTCGTCTCGATGACGCTGCGCGCCTTTTCTGCGTTGAGGCGCATCTTGCCGCCAAGGAAATATTCCGGATCGAGAATGCCAAGGACGACATTGGCGTCCGTCACCGTCGGCTCCGCGCCGCCAAGGTCGAACGCCGCCGGGCCCGGCAAAGCACCAGCCGATTGCGGGCCAACCTTGAGCGCACCGTTTTCAACGCGCGCGATCGAACCGCCGCCGGCGCCAAGCGCCAGCACCGCCGCCATCGGCAGATTGCACATGAAGCCTTCAACGTCAGGTCGCAGCGAATAGCTCGTCTGGCCGCCCTTCACATAACCAATGTCGAAGGACGTGCCGCCCATATCGGTAGAGATGACCGCATCGAAGCCGTAGAGATCGCCAACCGCTTTCGCGCCGTAAAGGCCGGCGGACGGGCCGGAATTGTAGGTGTTGATGGCGCGCGTCTTCGCGACGCGGGCGATGCTGCCATTGTTGTGACAGATGAAAAGCGTGCCCCGATATTGACGCTGGCGCAAATCTTCGCCGGCCTTGTAGAGTAGCCGCGAGAGCTTGGCGTGAATATAGGCGTTGAGCACCGCTGAGTTGAGGCGCTCCAGCGCGCCCGCGCGCGGAGATACATCGCTCGCAAGAAACACCGGCACCGAGCCGAGATAGTCGCGCGGATATTCATCCTTAATGATGCGGCGCGCCGCACGCTCATTCGCTGCATTGAGTTCCGAGTTGCGCAGCGCGATGACAATGCCGCGCGCCCCGCTGTCGATCAGCGCCTGGGCGGCGGTGAGCACCGCATCGCGCGACGGCGCAGCGGCGACTTCGCCCCGCGCATCAATTTCTTCATTGATCTCGACGACAAGGCCCGACTCGACCAGCGGCCTCTTGTCGTCCTCGACCGCGACCGGCGCCAATTCCGCCATGCCTTTTGAAACGATGAGGCCGATCTTCGATCCATCGCGCTGAATAATCGAGTTGGTGCCGATCGTGTTGGAAAAGCGGATAATGTCCGTGTCGAACAGGAAATCTTCCGTCTTCTTGCCGAAGGCGCCGGCCGCCGCCTCGATGCAATTCAGGAAACATTGCGTCAGATCATGCGGCGTCGTCGGAACTTTCACCGTTCTGAAGTCGGCGCCATTGGCGATGAACCCGTCCGTGAACGTACCGCCCGTATCGATATCAACCGTGTAACCCATCTGCGCTTCAATCCAAATCTAATGCTTCACGCAACCGCGACCGACTGCGCGGCCGAGTTCATTTCATGCCATCCCGCGGCAGCCCGCAGGAGCCGTACAGGATGAAGTCGATCATTTCGTTGTGCACATCCTCGGCGGAAAGCTCCCCTTCATTGTTGAACCAGCGAAGATGCCAGTTGAGGACGCCGAGAATGTTGAAAGCGAGGATCTTCACATTCTTCGTACGGATAAGCCCGTGCGACTGAAGCAGGCGAAGCTGGCCGACATAGATGTCCAGAATCTCTTTCTGGATGCGGCGATTGGAAGTGCGTCCCTGCGGCGAGAGGCTGCCTTCATTGATGAAGAAAATCTTGGTTTCCTGCTGGAAGTTCACGCCTTCCGCGAGGTGGGTTTTCATCAGCCGAACGAAACGTTCGACCGGCTCGCCCTCGCTCAACGCGACCTTGCGCAGCTTCTCCGGCAGCTCATTGACCGTCTTGCCGATGATCGCAAGCCAGAGATCCTCTTTGTTCTGAAAGTAGTGATAGACGTTCGAAACGCTCTTGCCCGTGCGCTTCGCGATGTCCCGGATCGACGTGCCGGCGTAGCCGTTCTCAGCAAACAGATCGATCGCGACGCGAATGAGCTGATCGCGCGCGCCTTCGCCATTGCCGTCGATAGACGCATCCATGGGCGTGTCGTGTTCCATCCCTGACCATTCTTTGCTGTGGGCTTAAGCCCTTATAGAACGTTCGTTCTTTCTGTGCCATCGAGACTGGTCTCTTGTCAACTAGGGTCGGTCGGAACCCGCTTTGGTAGAATTTGTATAATCTATTGTTTTTACGTGTTTTTATTTTTCCTTCAAAAAATCTGATGAATTTTCATGTTTCCGTTTGACGTGACTAAAACGATCGTTCTAGCCTTCTTTCACCGCCGCCTACGCCCTGCGCGAACCGCCGACGACACCGAATCACGACTGCACGGAAAGCCTTCATCATGACGCAGCCCCGCTCCCGCTTCGCCCAGATCGGGGGAACTTCCCTTCACTATCTTGAATGGGGCGCGCCCGGCGAACGCGCTGTCGTCATCTGGCACGCTCTGACCGGGCGATGCTCCGACCACGCCCCGCTGGCGAGCGCCCTCGCCGCTCACGGCCATTACGTTATCGCGCCGGATGCGCCCGGCTGCGGCCTTTCAAGCTGGTCGCCTGCGCCGGAAGCCGACTACAGCCTCGCCGGCAATGCGCGCGCCGTCCTCGGTTTGCTTGCCGAAAAAAACGTGAAGGAGCTGGATTGGCTCGGTTCTTCCGTGGGCGGATTCCTTGGGATATCGATTGCGGCGGCAAATGCTTCCATTCCTGTTCGGCGTCTTATCCTCAACGAAGTCGGCCTCGTCCTCGACAAGGCGTTGCACGAGCCGCTTCGGGTCATGCTCGCCTCCCCCCTCGGCTTTGACGAGTTTCCTGGCTACGAAGCCCATTTACGCAAGTTCCTGACGCGCGGCGGCGTCACGGAAGGCGATGACTTCTTCCGGAACATCGCTGTCGCCTGGTCGCGCCGACGCGATGACGGTCAATTCACCTCGCATCACGATCCCAGATTAAGCTTCCAGTTCACGCACTCCCCTGAAGACTTCGATATGCGCGAAGCGTATCGCGCAGTGACTAAGCCGACGCTCGTTCTGCGCGCAGCGACAAAGCCGATCATCTTCGAGGCGGAGGCTGAAGAACTCGCATCGACCGGCCCCAAAGCGCGCGTCATCGACCGAGCCGGCGGACACATCTCGTTTCTGAATGACGCAGAAACGCAAAATCAAATCCTGCATTTCCTGAAGGCAGGCAGTTAGGGAAGGAAAGATAAATGGCGCGTTTGACAAACAAAGTGGCTCTCGTGACGGGTGCGGCGCAAGGCCTTGGCGCGGCGATGGCCGAAACGCTCGCGAAAGAGGGCGCGCGCGTTTATTGCACCGATATCGATGAAAACGGCGCGATGGCGCGCGCGGAGGCGATCAACAAGGCCGGCGGCGTCGCTTACGGCCGCAAGCACGACGCCGTTTCAGAAGGCGACTGGCATGGCGTCTTTGACGAACTCCTGAAGCGCGAAGGCGCCATTCACTGCCTCGTCAATAATGCCGGCGGCGGAACCTTTTCCGATATCGAAACCTTGTCGCTTGATGCCTGGCGCAAGGTCATCAGCCTCAATCTCGACAGCACGTTCATTGGCTGTCAGCTCGCCATTAAACATATGCAGAAGACCGGCGGCGGGTCGATCATCAACGTTTCGTCAGTCGCAGGCCTTGTCGGCTCCCCCTCGGTCATCCCCTACTCAGCGGCGAAAGGCGGCGTACGTCTTTTCTCGAAGAGCCTCGCGGTCTATTGCGGCTCGCGCGGCTACAAGATCCGCGTGAACAGCGTGCATCCCGGCCTCATTCGCACGAAGAGCGGCCTCGAAATGGCGAGCAAGGCGTTCAATGCGTCAGAAGCGGAAGCCGAAAAGATGATGGCGGCCTTCCATCCGCTCGGGCGCATTGGCGAGCCGGCGGAAGTGGCGGCCGTCGTCGCTTTCCTTGCTTCGGATGACAGCAGCTTCGTCACCGGCGCTGAATATGTCGTTGACGGAGGATATACGGCTCAGTAAGCGCAGGCGCTATCGCCAATTGGCGACGCCCGCGATCGCTTCCGCATAAATGGCGCGGGATTGCTCGAGCACGCTTTCGCGCCATGCCGGCGAAGACGGATAGAACCGCTCGATAAGGCGCGCTCGAACGTCTTCGAAAAGCGGCTCCCCGGCGAGATCGCGATGCGTGCGCAGCCAGTTGTCCATCACCAGCGCCTGAAGCATGGCGCTTACTTCGTAAGTGCCCCACTCGATGACGACGCCGACAAACGGCGCCTTGCTGACGCGCGCCAGCGCATTCCTCAGCCCGACGGTGAGCAGGCCCGTATAGCCCGGCGTCGCATCCTCAAGAATGTCGTCGCTGTGGATCGCATGCTCAGGCCACCAGGACGCGGCGAGCGCATAGCCGGGTTCCGTCTTTGGAACGTCGATGATGAAAAATGGCTCGCCGAAGGGGCCAATCCCCGTATGCCAGTCGATCATCAGAACCAGTTCGGCCTGCGAGAGGTAAGCGCGGGCGATGGCCTGCATCGTCTCGCAGGACCAGCTCAGCGTCGCCCCGCCATAGCTCAACCCATCTGGATGCACATACTGGCCCGCCGACGCGCCATGGATCGCGTGAGCGAGCCCTTTTCGCTGCACGAAGTCAAAAAAGGCGGCGGTGAACGCCTCAAGCCCGGCTTCCGTCACGTCCGCATTGACGACGAGATCGTGAAGCTCGGAATACGCTGCATTTTCCGGCGGCGGCGCAGCAAAGTCGATCGAGTTCCTGTTGAGATCAATGCCGTCTTCATTGCCTCGGCTCGCATGGGCCCAGCCGAACGGGTTTACCGCGTGCACGAACAAAATGGCGACGCCCGGCGGCAGAGCAGACGGCCCGCCTTCTTCGAGCCATTGAAGGATCGTCGCTGCGCCAGCCGCCGCTTCAAGGCCATGCGTTCCGCAGCTTGCGAGAATGATCCTCTTGGCGTCGAGCGGGCCGACGAACGCGCAGTCCGTGGCGAGAACTTCCCCGTCATGCCCTTTACGCTCCGGGTGAACATAGGAGCGAACCTTCAGCCCCGCTTTCGCGCAAGCGTTCAGGAACTTTTCCCGCCCCTCGCTATAACTCTCTGAAAAATAACCCTTCACCGGCGCATTCTCACAGAACGCCTGAAGCGAACTCGCCGAGGACCGCGTTGAACTGCGCCGGCGCCTCAAGGAACGGCGCATGGCCGCACTTCGGAAACTCGAACACCTTTGCATCCCAGAGATTCTTCCACGCCAAGGATTTGAGATAGTCGAGAGAGACGAAGGCGTCGTGATTTCCGTGCATCACGCAAATCGGCTTTTCCCAAGTCGCCACAGTGGCGGCCTGATTGAAACCGTCAGTCCCGCTCATCCAGTGCTGCACCATGACCTGGCGGGCGATTCCGTCCGTGCGCTTTGCGAAAGCGACAAACGCCTCCGGGATCGGATCAAGCGTTCCGTATACGAACCGCGCATAAGTCTGAAGCATGGCGTCGGACGGAGCCGCCTCCTGCGTCGCCGACTCGAATGTCGCCGGCAGGAACGCCTTCTCGACATTCTCCATGCCGGGCCCGACGGGCGGAGTCCCGAAGATTACGAGTCCTTTGAAGGACGGGTTTGGCGCCTTGTTGTCCCTTCCCGCCAGTTCAAGCGCAATGTGCCCGCCAAGTGACCAGCCGGCGACGATGTAGTCGCCCTCGACAAGCGCGCTGATCGCGTCGCCGATCGCATCGGCGTAACCGGGGATCGTATAGGCCGTCTCCGGCGTCGTCGCGTTATCGGACGCGCCATGCCCCGGCAGGTCGATCGCAAGGAGTCCGATTGGCTTGTCTTTGAAATAGTCAAATTGCGGCGCGAAAACTTCCTTCGCCGCCGAGTTCCCATGCACCAGGACGATCGTCAGTCCATCGGCGGCGCCAACCGGCCCCTGGCGAACATAGCTGAGCTTCAGACCCCGCGCTTCGATTTTGCCGCGATGCATTTGTCATCCCGTTCCGGCGACCCGACCATGCGGACGCGCAATCGCGTCCGCATGGAAGGAATTCGCCTTTTGAAAGTCGCGATTAGAAGTTCGCGACGATGCCGACGCCGTAGGTGCGGCCGATATTCGGGTGGTTGACGAGCGTGCCGAAGAAGTCGCGGAAGTCGTCGACAAGGCCGTCCGTATTCGTGAGGTTGCGGCCCCACAGGAAGACCTCGAACATATCATCATGCATCATCAGGCCGATCCGACCGTTGACGAGGGTCATCTCATCGATGAAGCCGTAGGGCACCGTTTGCGTGCTCGCGAGCGTGACTGACTTGATGTTGTCGACCGTAGTGAACTGGCCGCCCGTATAGGTAAGGTCGGCGCGCATCATGAACGTGCTGTCGATCGCCGGGATGTCGCGCATATAGACGCCGCCGATCGCCGCCGAGAATTCCGGCGCATTGATCAGCTTCTTGCCGGAGGCGTCAGCGCCCGCCGTGCCGCCGCCCGGGAACGAGTCGAAGTCCGCGTCGAGATAGCCCGCCGAGCCCTGGATCATCAGGTCGTTCGTCGCCTGAAGGCTGAACTCGACTTCCACGCCTTTGGTTTTCACGCTAGCGGCGTTGGTGATGCGGATCGACGTGCGGCCGCCGCCGAGATCGACGAACTGGTTGACCTGATAGTTGTCATAGTTCGACAGGAAGGCGGCGATGTTGAGCGTCAGGCGCTTGTCGAAGAATGAGCTCTTGAGGCCGAGTTCGTAGGAGTCGACGGTCTCCTTGTCGAATTCGAGACCGCTATTGGCCGCAAGTTCGTTGGCGTTGATATAGTCGAGGTTGAAGCCGCCGCTCTTATAGCCGGACGAGAACTTCGCATAGGCGTTCGCCGAGTCGGTAATGGCGTAGCTGAGGCTCACCGCCGGCGAGAAGAACTTGTCGGTGCGGTCGTTCACGAGCGGCGACGGGTTCAATGGATCCGTGCCGGTCGAACCGATGAAGAAGAGGCCGGAATTGCGTCCGTCGAGAAGCCAGTTCACCTCTTTCGTTTCAATGCTGTAGCGTCCGCCAAAACCGAGCGTGAGACGATCGGTGAAGTCGAAGCTGCCGTTAATATAACCGGCGATGCTCTTCGTCTCGACGTCGCCGCTATTGTAAACGAGCGAACCTTCCGGGCCGAAACCAACGACCGAAGCGATCAGTGCAAGCTCCGCCTGCGAGAGGTTGTTCGGATCAAGCATCAGCAACGGGGCGACGCTCGGCCCGACGACCGGCCCGATAAAGCTCTCATAGAAGTCATAGCCAAGAATGACGTCGCGCTGAGTATGCGCTTTCTGCTTGTAGAGGTAGAGACCAGCCATATAGGTCAGCCTGCTGTCCGACGGCGAGATGAGCTGTAGCTCTTCCGAATACTGACGGAACTTGTCCGTGTACTGGATTGAGATGAGGTCGATCGGAGCGTAATCGGTCGCGTTGGTGTAGTACGCGTGCGTGTCGCGAACGCCGGTGATGCTCTTCAGAATGAAGCCATTATCGAAACGATATTCAAGGTCCGCCGCGCCGCCATAAATGTCGCGATTTTCGCTCGGATCGAAGTTGAAGGCGACCTGACGCTTCTCGGGCGCGAAAGGCACGCTCATGACGCCGAAGGTATCGGTGAGCGGTTCGCCGACGAGAATGAGGTTGTCTGCATTGAGGCCGTCAAAAGCGAAGTTCGCCTCGAAATTGTTCGTCGGCTGAAGGCGAAGCTGCGCGCGATAGGCCCAGACGTCCTTCGTATCGAGGTAGTTGCCGGTCGAGATGTTCTTGATGTAGCCGTCGCGGTCCGTTTTCGCGATCGAGAACTTCGCCGCGGCGATGTCGCTCAGCGGCAAGTTCACAATGCCTTTGAATTCGCGATAATCGTAATTGCCGATGTCGGCCGTCACTTTCGCGGAGAAGTCGTCGAATGACGGCTTCTTCGTCACAAGGCTGATTGCGCCCGCGACCGTGTTCTTGCCGAAGAGCATGCCTTGCGGACCGCGCAGAACTTCGACGCGCTCAAGGTCGAGCAGCTCCTGGTTCACGGCCGGCGACTGGCCCATGTAAACGCCGTCGACATAAACGCCGACGCGGCTGTCGAAACCGATATTGCGCGAGTTTGAACCGACGCCGCGAATGGTGATGACCGAACGGAAATCGTTGTGGCCGGAGATTTCGACGTTCGGGATGTACTCGGACAATTCGGAGAGTTCGCGAATGCTGGTCTGATCGACATCGTCGGCGCCGAACACCGAAATCGCGATCGGAACTTCCGAGAGTTTTTCGGCGCGGCGGGTCGCCGTAACGATGACTTCGTCCTGCGAGGTGCGCGCGCCCGACTCACCGCCCGATTGCGCGAATGCAGTGGTCGATGAAACCGCAACCGAGAGAGCGGCGCAGCTGGCGGTCAAAAGCATGCTGAACTTCATGGATATCCCCATCCCTTACATTTGTTTGGGTGCTGAACGCCAAGCCTCCCCGCCGCCGGGCTCTCGCACGAGCGAAAATGTTAATTGGATTAACTTTCCTTTGTCAATCTCTCAATTCCGGGCTAGCCTCGCCCGGCATTCCCGAAAGGGGCCGCCCTGCGGAGAACGTTCCGAAGGCGGCTCGCTGGAAGAAGTCCCTTGCGGAGGCGCGCCCATGCCCGATGCCGAACTCGCCCGAAACGACGAGATTCAGAAGAAAACCGGCTACTATCACGGAAACCTTCGCAACGCCATCATCGACGCCGTCGCACAACTGATAGGGGAGCGCCGCTCCGCCCAGTTCCAGCTGAAGGATGTCGCCGCGCTCGTCGGCACCTCTCAGCCGGCGATCTACAAGCATTTCGATAGCAAGCAGGCGTTGCTCGTTGAGACCGCCATTGTCGGTTACACGCTCCAAAAGCAGTTCCGCGATTATGCGCTCAAGGTAGCCGCACCGTCACCGCTCCAGAAGCTGCTCGGCATCGGTTACGCCTACGTTCATTTCGCACAGACCTATCCCGGCTTCTTCCTGCTCATGAAATATTTCGAGACGGATGAAATCCTCCGTTCGAAACGCTACCAGCAGCAACGCGATGAAACGCTGACGCTCGTCCGCGGCCTGATCGTGGAAGCGATCGAGCTGGACCTCTTCGTCGACGTCAATCTCGATCTCGCGATGACGCTTCTGCAATCGGTCGCATTCGGTCTCGCGCACCAATATATCGGCGAGCAGATTGAATATGTGGCTCGCGAGCTCCACAACGATAAAGACCTTGTCGCGCGCGTATTCACGCTCAGCATGGACAGCCTGCTCAGCGAGGAAGGCCGGCGCGAACTCCAGCAGGCGAGCTATAACCCGTTCGCCTGATCTAACCCAGATCCCGTAGCACTAAGGTGAAGCGAATGACCAATCCGGGCGGCGCGCTCAGCATTGAGGATGTTCTCGCCACATCATATCTTTCGGCCGTTCCGCCATCGGAAGCGACCAAAGCCAATTCAGCGTTGCTGCTTGTCGATATTCAGCATCTCGCCGAGCCTGCTTACCTTGCAAGCAAGGCGGTGAAGGCTGGCCTTCCGGAAGGCGCTGTTGCAGACGCCCTCGCCGACTACGATGCTCGTTTCAAGCGCGCGCTTTCGAACTGCGTGAAGGTGCTGGAAACTGCGCGGGCGCATGGCGTCGCGCCGGTGCATGTGAAGATCCAGTCGCTCTCTTCCTGCGCGCGCGACACCGGCGCGCTTCATCGCCGCCTCGGTTGGCGCTTTCCGCCGGGCGATCCGGCGACAGAGTTTCTCCCCGAAACAGCGCCCCTGCCCGGTGAAATCGTCATCACCAAGACCGCGAGCGGCTCCTTCGCCGGCACCTCGCTCGACTCCACTTTACGCAATATGGGCGTCGAACACCTGTTCATTTGCGGTTTCGTCGCGGACGAATGCGTCGAGACGACGGCGCGCGCGGCGCTTGATCTCGGCTATGTCGTGAAGATCGTCAGCGATGGCACGACGACCTATCGCGCGGACGCAGCGGCGTACACGATCAACAAGTTCACGGGGTTCGGTTTCACGATGAGCGCTGAAGATGTAATCGAACTCTTCGCGCGCATGCCGGAAGCATAGAGCGCGACACAACAACGCTCAGGCCGGACTCTTCGCCATTATCCTTCGACGCTCGAGCATTGGCGGGATGAGCGCCAGAAAGCTCAGAACCAGCAGAAGGATCGCCATCACTTTAACGATGGTGAACCCTGCCGCGAAATTGAGAATGCGCCCCGCAAGGAACGGCCCCGCCGCGATGCCCGTCATTTGCATTGCAACAGCGCGCGTCATCATCTCGCCTGTCGTCGACATGTCGCTCGCTTCGCTGAGGATAAACGGCACGACAAAGTTGGAGAGCACAGCGAGGCCGCACGCTGAAAGAAAGAACACCGTGTAATTCGGATAGAGCAGGAGAAGAACAAGAAAGCCGGCCCCGCCAAGGATTCCTACGCCCATCGGCCGCCACCTGCCGTAACGCCGCTCGACATAAACGGCGCCAAGCGCGCCGCCGACTGCAGCGATTTGCGCAACCAGCAAGGCATTCGCAACCGCCTGCTCGTCATGGCTGATCTCCATGCCGATGAGGAAGATGTTGGTCCACGAAACGCCGACTGCGATATTGAAGAGCAAGACGCCGGCGAGCGCTGCTATGAGAAATGGCAGTGATAGATCGACCGATGTCGGGCTCGGATGCGCGCGCTCTTCCATCGAGTGCGGAAGGTAATTGACGGTGACGAGCGACACCGCCGTGAGCGCCGCCCAGAACAGAAAGATTCCTTTGAGGCCGATCGTCGAAAGCGCAAGCGGCATGCCCCAGAAGGCGAGCGCGCTATAGACAAGGAGCAAGGTGAGATAGAGCGCGAAATTTCGCTCCGGCCTCGCCGTCATCGAAACAATCGCCCAGCTGATGGCGATGACGCCGCCTTCCGCAAGACCGGTGACGAAGCGCGTCGCCTTCAGTAAGGACGGATCGATGACAAAGGCGGAAACGACGTTCATCGCCGCCCCGATCGCGAGGCATGCGCCGACAGTCGTCCGCCAGCTGAGCTTCGCGCCGATGGCGGCGATCGCGTAGGTCGCAATCGCGATGCCGATCATCTCCGCAAAAGCGAGATCGTTTGCGGCGGCCTCGCTCAACCCCAGCTTCGAAACAAAACCCTGAACAAGCCCCGGTTCGACGATGAAGGAGAGCACGCCAATCGTGCCGAGCACATTGGCTGACCAAAGCGTCTTTGGGCTGTTTACATCGACCGCTGTCGTCATCGATCCGCACTCGTCTCTTTTCTGTGGCCGCAAATGTGCAAAGCGGCGAAGAGATTGCACACAAGGCCGACGACGCGGCAAGCAACCAGTTTGCTCAACCCATGCGCCCAAGCACGCCGTGAGGCGGCGTGCGGCCTATCCAGGGCCTTGCGCGTTCAATCTGCCCGGCGAGCGAGAAGAGCGTCGTCTCCTCAGCAAACCGCGCGACGAAGTGCATGCCGATCGGCTGACCGTCCGCCGTCCACTGAACCGGAACGGACATGGCAGGTTGGCCGGAGCCGTTGAACATGGCCGTAAAGGGCGTGATCTCCATAATCTTGCGGACCCAGCCTGCAGCATCGAGGCTTTCATCCTGCGCATTCAGCCGCCCCAGCGGCAGAACCGGCAGCGTGATAACCGGAGTCAGCCAGATATCGCACGTCGTGAAAAAATGGCCGAGACGCCGGCTGACATTGTTCATAAGCGCGAAGGCGCCGGCGAAATCGATCGCGGACATTTCCTGACCGCGCCGGATGAGCGCGCGGCTTGTCGGTTCGACGGTATCGGCGTTGATCGGCCGGGCAAGTTGAGCGCTCGCTGCGAGCATGCCGGCGGCGATGCCCGGCGCGCCGACATCGCGGAAGATGGCGCAGGACTCCTCAAACGCGATATCGGGCTTTGCTTCGAAGACGTCATGGCCGAGCT
>ERZ795053.3291-NODE-3291-length-18543-cov-19.730636_pt1 | contig 18543 bp, 19 predicted proteins | sample MGYA00375137_ERZ795053 | MGnify/ENA primary metagenome ERZ795053 (study PRJEB30182, sample SAMN05720284) | activated sludge metagenome | isolation source: Anaerobic digester | place: Hong Kong | collected 2014-12-17 ...
GCCGGCAGCGGGGGTCTCTCTCTGTCTGTCTGGGACTCCGTCGTTAGTGGACGGTCTCCTCGGTCTTGGACTCGGCCTCGGCGACGCGCTGGGCCTCCCATTCGGCGGCGGCGGCGAGGAGCTCCTTGGTGGTGCGGGCGCGCTTGAAGAGCTCGAGGGTCTCCTGGAGCTGGACGTCCTCCTCGATGCCCACGCGGTAGGCGGCCTCCTGGCCGAAGGCGAGGCGCATGACCTCGCGGCGCAGGCCGCGGCGGATGTAGGGCTCCTCCTCGGCGAGGATCTCGTCGTTGAGGGTCAGGTCGTACACCTGCAGGTACTCGGGCAGCTTCTCGCGCGTGCGCAGGAAGTCGTGGAACTCGGCCAGCATGGCGTCGCCCACGGTCATGTCCTGGGTGATCTCGTGGTGGGCGTTCCACTTGGTGGCGAACTGGAAGAGGGCGTAGTCGCGCTCCAGGGCCACCTCGAAGTCCGTGAGCAGGGGCTGGTCGATCTCGATGTCCGGCGTGATGCCGCCGCCGCCGTAGACCGTGCGCCCGCCGTCGGTGCTGTACTTCTCCTTCTCGTGGCGGGGCTGCTCCACGGCGTCGGCCTCCTCCTCGGCCGGAGCCTCGGTCAGGTCGATGCCCTCGCCGTGGTGCCGGTCCTTGTGGATGGAGCGGCCCGACGGCGTGTAGTACTTGGCCGTGGTCAGCTTCAGGGCGCTGGTCTCGCTCAGCGGGAAGACCGTCTGCACGGAGCCCTTGCCGAAGCTGGTCTGCCCCACCACCAGGCCGCGGTCGTGGTCCTGGATGGCCGCGGAAACGATCTCGCTGGCCGAAGCCGAGGCGCCGTTGACCATGACGATCATGGGCAGGTCCGTGCCGGGCCGGTCCTCCGCGAAGTAGCTGCGGTTCTGGTTCCGCAGACGGCCCTTGGTGTAGACGATGAGGTCGCCGTCGTTCAGGAAGAGCTCGCTCACGCCGCAGGCCGCCTCCAGCAGGCCGCCCGGATTCCAGCGCAGGTCCAGCACGATGCCGCGGGCGCCCTGGGCCTCCAGGGCCTTGATGGCGTCGCGCACCTCGTCGGTGGTGGAACGGGCGAAGTTCTGGATCCGCACGTAGCCGATGTCGTCGATCATGAAGTGGTAGGGCACGCTCTCCACCTTGATCACGTCGCGCACGATGGTCAGGGGGAACGGCTTGTCGTCGCCCTCGCGGTCGATGGTGATGGTGACCGGGGTGCCGGGCTCTCCGCGCAGCAGCTTCACGGCCTCGTCGCTGGAGAAGTCGAAGGTGCTCTCGCCCTCGATCTCGATGATGCGGTCGCCGCCCTGCACGCCCATGAGGAACGCCGGAGTCCCCTCGATGGGCGACACCACCGTGGGGAAGTGGTCGCGCACGTTGATGGTGATGCCCAGGCCGCCGAACTCCCCCTCCGTGGACATCATCAGGTTGTCGTAGTTGGTGGGCGGCAGGTACTGGGAGTGCTCGTCCAGGTAGTCCATCATCCCCTGGATGCCGGCGTCCAGCAGCTCGTCGGCGTTCACGTCGTCCACGTAGTTGTAGAAGACGCGCTCGTAGACGGCGCCCAGGACCTTGATGCCGTCCAGGAAATCCTGGCGGCTGGTGCCGGTCGACTCCTCGTCGGGCCTGGCCAGCACGTGGCCGACGGTGGCGCCGAGCAAGAGGAGCAGGACCGCCCATAGCAGCAGGCGGCGGGGCGCGGCGGGAATCTTCAAGTCGTTGCGTTGCAGCATTATGGACTCGTTTCCGGCGGAAGAAGAAAGGTCCCGGGCCGCGGCGGGGCGCCGGGGACTCTGCCCACACGATAAGGGGATTAAAGCCCTTTCAGCAATTCGTGTTCCAGACTACGCAGATGCCCCAGGGCCTGTTCCAGGACCGCCGCGGGCGGCGCGGAGGCGTCCACGCCGCGGAAACGGGGGTCGCCGGAGGCGGCCATGGCGCGGTAGGCGGCGTGGACGCGGTCGTGGAAGGCGGCGTCCTCGCGCTCCAGGCGGTCGGGATGGCGGGCGCGGATGCGGGCGCGGCCCACGGCCGGCGGCAGCAGGCAGAGCAGGGTGAGGTCCGGCACGGCGTCGCCCACGGCGAAGGCGTTGAGCGGAGCCACGGCCTCCGCGCCGAGCTCGCGCCCCCCGCCCTGGTAGGCGGTCGAGGCGTCGGCGTAGCGGTCGCAGATCACCAGGCGGCCCTCCGCCAGGGCGGGGCGGATGCGCTCGCGCACGAGCTGGGCGCGGCTGGCCACCATGAGCAGGAGCTCCGTGGCCGGCGTCAGCTCCGCCAGCTCGGGGTCCAGCAGGATGTCGCGCACGCGCTCCCCCACGCGGGTGCCGCCGGGCTCGCGCAGCAGCAGCGGCTCCACGCCCGCGGCGCGCAGACGCTCGGCGAGGGCGCGCACCAGGGTGGACTTGCCGCTGCCCTCGGGCCCCTCGAGGGTGACCAGCAGTCCGCGCCGCCGGGGATCAGGCACGCCCGCCGCCCTCGAGGTCGCGGCAGACCGTCACGATGCGCTGCACGGTGGTGGCCCAGGTGGCCACGGCCAGCACAGCCACCACGATCACCAGCACCGGGCGGCCCAGCATCATGCCGGCGATGACCAGCACCATGCGTTCCGGCCGCTGCAGCCAGCCGCCGTAGCAGGTGGCGCCCAGGCCTTCGGCGCGGGCGCGGGCGTAGCTGGTGGTCAGCGAGCCGGCCAGGGCCAGCAGGCAGAGCAGGGCCGTGGTCTCGTCGAAGGCGCGGGTCATGAAGTACCACATGAGGCCCGCGAAGAGGGCCGACTCGGCCAGGCGGTCGAAGTTGGAGTCCAGGAACGCCCCCTGCTTGGAGGACTTGCCCTGGAGGCGGGCCAGGTCGCCGTCGAGCATGTCGAAGGCCGAGCCGATCAGCAGCACCACCGCGCCCAGGAACAGCCGCCCCTCCGAGGCGATCCAGGCCGCCACGAAGCTGATGAGCAGGCCGATGATGGACACGCCGTTGGGCGTGAGCCCCATGCGGTCCAGGGCCAGCACGATGGGGCGCACCTTGGCGCGGGCGGACGTCTTGAAATCGTTGCGGTCCATCGCGGTTCTCCTTCCGGCGCGGCGGTCAGTCCGCGGCGCCTCTGAGCAGCAGCACCAGCTCCCCTTTGAGGCGGGGGCCGTCCATCTCGATCAGCAGCTCCGCGGGTGTGCCGCGCAGCACCTCCTCGTGCACCTTGGTGATCTCGCGCACCACCGCCGCCTCGCGGTCCGGGGCCAGCTCCTGCAGGGCCTCCAGCGTCTTGCGGATGCGGTGGATGGACTCCAGCATCACCACCGTGCCCCGTTCGGTCAACGCCTCGCTCAGGAACGTGCGCAGGCGGCCGCTCTTGCGCGGCGGATAGCCCGCGAAGAGGAAGCGGTCCGTGGGCAGTCCCGAGAGCACCAGGGCCGCCAGCACGCTGGACGGTCCGGGCACCACGCTGTAGGGCAGGCCGGCCTCGCGCAGGGCGCGCACCAGCACGAAGCCGGGATCCGCCACCGCGGGCATGCCGGCGTCGCTGACCAGCGCCACCCGCTCCCCCGCCCGCAGCCGTTCCACCACCTTGGGCGCCTGGCGCTCCTTGTTGTGGTCGTGGAAGGCCTCCAGCCTGGCCTTCAGCCCGTACCGGGTCAGCAGGATGCGCGTGCGCCGCGTGTCCTCGGCCAGGACCAGGTCCACGCCCCCCAGCACCGCCAGGGCGCGCAGGGAGACGTCGTCCAGGTTGCCGATGGGCGTGGCCACCAGCCAGCAGCTGCCCGCGGGCAGGTCCGGCGTGGGCAGGGGGACCGCGGCGTCGGTCACGGCGTCAGTCCTTCCGGGCGAGCCAGGCGGCGTCGGGCATGGGCCGGTCCAGGACGCGGGCGTAGGGCACCGGCAGCCACTTGAAGGCCTGGGCGCGGACGCGGGCCCGCACGTCGGCCAGCAGGGCGGCGGAGAAGCCCAGCGAGCGGAGCTGGGCGTCGCCCAGGCCCTCGTCGATCATGAAGTGGAGGACGCGGTCGGCGTCGGCGTAGGAGTAGCCCAGCTCGTCCTCGTCGGTCTGGCCCTCCCACAGGTCCGCGCTGGGGCTCTTGTCCAGGACCGCCGCGGGCAGCTCCAGGAAGCGGGCCAGGGCGCGCACCTCCTCCTTGTAGAGATCGCCCAGGGGATTGAGGGCGAAGGCGGCGTCGCCGTGGAGGGTGGCGTAGCCCAGCAGGGTCTCGGTGCGGTTTCCGGTGCCCAGGACCAGGGCGCGCTCGCGGGCCGACACGTCGTAGAGCACGATCATGCGGCAGCGGGCCATGACGTTGCCGCGGCGCACGGCGGCGTCGGCGGGCACGTCGGCGAGGAAGGCGTCGGCCATGGGCGTGATCTCGCGCAGCTCCGAGGTGATGCCCAGCTTGGCGGCCACGGCCTGGGCGTCGGCCAGGGATTCGGGGGCGCTGGTGCGGTAGGGCAGGTACACGCCGTGGACGTTCTCCGCGCCGAGGGCGCGGACGGCCAGACCGGCGCTCACGGCGGAGTCGATGCCGCCGCTCAGGCCGATGACCACGCGCCTCAGGCCCGACGCCGCCATGGTCTCGCGCAGGAAGTCGCAGCAGCCCTGGGCCGCCTGCGGGGCGGGGATGATCCAGTCGAATCCGGGACGTTCGGTCATGGCTTCCTCCGGCCGGGTCAGACGCGTCGCCACGCCGCCGGCATGAACAGCACCAGCACGGTGTAGAGCTCCAGGCGTCCGATGAGCATGAGCAGCACCAGCACCCACTTCTCGAACGCGCTCATGAAGGCGAAATTGCAGGTGGGTCCCACGTCGCCCAGGCCGGGGCCGATGTTGCCCAGCGTGGCCGCCACGGCCCCCACGGCGGTCACGATATCGCGTCCGGCCACGGTCAGCAACACGGTCCCGCTGACGAAGACGATCATGAACAGCAGGAAGAAGCCCAGCACGTTGGTGCCCAGGGCCGCCGACACGGGCCGTTCGTTGAAGAAGATGGTGTACACCGCGCGCGGGTGCAGCAGCTTCTTGACCTCCACGTGGGCGTGCTTGAGCAGCAGCAGCACGCGCATCATCTTGATGCCGCCGCCGGTGGAGCCGGCGCAGCCGCCCAGGGTCATCAGCAGCAGCAGGATGATGTGGGTCACCGGGGGCCAGAGCACGTAGTCGGCGGTGCCGTAGCCCGTGGTGGTGACGATGGAGACCACCTGGAAGGCCGCGGCCCGCACCGTGGGCTCGATGCCGTCGATCACCCGGCCCACGAACAGGGCCGCCGCCACGATGGCCGTGGTCCCCAGGACCACGAACGTGTAGAAGCGGAACTCGTCGTCGCGGGCGTAGGTGCCCCAGCGGCCGCGCAGGGCCAGGTAGTGCAGGCTGAAGTTGGCGCCGGCCAGGAACATGAACACCGTGATGATCCACTCCACCGCGGGCGAGCGGAAGCCGCCCACGCTGGAGTCCAGGGTGGAGAAGCCGCCGGTGGCCATGGTGGTGAAGGCGTGGCAGACGGCGTCGAACAGGCCCATGCCGCCGATGAGCATGAGGGCGGCCACCTCCAGCGCCGTGATCAGCACGTACACCCCCCAGAGCAGGCGCGCCGTCTCGCTGATGCGGCTGGTCAGGCGGTCCGGGGCCGGGCCGGGCGACTCGGCGCGGAAGAGCTGCATGCCGCCCACGCCCAGCAGGGGCAGCACGGCGAGGGCCAGCACCACGATGCCCATGCCCCCCAGCCACTGGATCAGCGAGCGCCAGAACAGGACGGCGTGGTGCGCGGCCCCCACGCCCTCGATGTTGGTCATGACGGTGGAGCCGGTGGTGGTGAAGCCGGAGATGGATTCGAAGACGGCGTCGGTGACCGAGGGGATGGTGCCGGTGCCCAGGAACGGCAGCGCGCCCAGGCCGCCCACGGCGAGCCAGCCCAGCGTGACGATGGCGAAGCCGTCGCGGTTGCGCAGCTCCAGGTCGCCGCGGCCCAGCCACATGAGCAGGCCGCCCGACAGCAAGCCGAGCGCCGCGCAGATCAGGAACACGGGCCAGTCGCCCTCGCCGTAGACCAGGTCCACCCATACGGGCGCCAGCAGCGCCCCCGCCGTGACCAGCAGGAGGAAGCCCAGCACGCGTCCGATGCCGCGGAGATTCACGCCCTACCGCCTCTTGGCGAAGAAGTTCTCGACGGCGGTCACGCCCTCGGGCAGGGCGAAGACCACCACCTCGTCGCCGGCCTGCAGGCGCGTGGAGCCCTGGGGCGTGATGACCTGGCCGCGGGTGAGCACCGCGCCGATGACGGCGTCGCGGGGGAAGGAGAGCTTGGCCAGGGGTTTGTCCAGGCAGAGGTTGCTCTCGTCCAGGTGGAACTGGAGGATCTCCGAGCCGCTGAAGCCCAGGCTGTGGGTGCTGACCACGCCGCCGCGCTTGACGAAGCGGGCGATGGCGTCGGCCGTGGACAGGCGCGGCGACACGGCGGCGTCCACGCCGAGCTGCGGCAGCAGGGGCACGTAGTCGGGGCGGTTCACCAGGCAGACCGTCTTGCCCACGCCGTGGGTGTGGGCCAGCAGGCAGGCCACCACGTTGGTCTCCTCGTCCTCGCCCAGGGCCACGAAGCCGTCCATGGAGTCGATGCCCTCGCTCTTGAGCAGCTCCACGTCCGTGCCGTCGCCGTGGAGCACGAGCACGCGGTGCAGCTCCTCCGAGGCCTGGCGGCAGCGCTCCTCGTCGGGGTCGATGAGCTTCACGGTCACGCCCAGGGCGCAGAGGTCGCGGGACAGGGACTGGCCGGTGGGGTTGGCGCCCAGGATCATCACGCTCTTGAAGCGGTCCACCGGCGCGTGCACGTAGGCCAGGGCCCGGTCCACGGCGTTGCGGGCGCCGGCGATGTAGACCTGGTCGCCGGGCTTCACCACCGTGTCGCCGCGGGGGATGTACGTCACGCCGTCGCGGATCACCGAGATGACCAGGGCCCAGCGCGAGCCCAGGGCCTTCTCCACCTCCGAGAGGGAGCGGCCGGCGATGAAGGCGGAGTCGTCCACGCGGGCGCCCACCACGCGCACGCGGCCGCCGGCGAATTCGTGCACGTCCGTGGTGGCGGCGTCCCAGAGGATGTGGCGGATGGCGCGGACGGCCTCCACGTCGGGGTTGATGGCCAGGTCGATGCCGTCGAGCACGAGCTGGTCGCCCCGGTAGTATTCCGCCGAGCGCACGCGGGCCACCTTGACCTTGGCGCCCAGGCGGTGGGCGGTGAGGCAGCTGATCATGTTGGTCTGATCGGAGTCGGTCACGGCGGCGAAGAGGTCCGTGTCGGCCATGCCCAGCGACTCCAGGAACGCCGGATTCACGCCGTTGCCCACCACCACGCGGCAGTCCAGGGTCTCCTGGGCCTTCTCCGCGCTGGCGGGATCGCGGTCCACGACGATCACGTCGCGCTCGCGGCGGCTCACGTTGCGGGCCAGGTCCCCGCCCACGGCCCCCGCGCCCACGATCACGATCTTCATGCGGACTCCTCCACGTACCCGTTCAGGGCCTCCAGGGCGGCGGACACCGCGGCGTCGTCCACGTCGCGATGGGTCACCAGGCGCACCCGTCCCTTGCCGAAGGCCACGGCCAGGACGCCGCGGTCGGCCAGATGGCGCAGCAGCAGGTCCTGCCTGGCCGCGCGCACGATGACGATGTTGGTGTCCACGGGATGATCCAAGGCCAGGGCGGGATTGTCCAGACCTTCCGCCAGACGGCGGGCGCGGGCGTGGTCCTCGCCCAGGCGCGGCAGGTGATGGTCCAGGGCGTGGAGGCAGGCGGCGGCCAGCACGCCCACCTGGCGCATGCCGCCGCCGAAGAGCTTGCGCACGCGGCGCGCCTCGCGCACGGCGTCGGCCGTGCCGGTCACGCAGGAGCCCACCGGGGCGCCCAGGCCCTTGCTGAAGCAGACGCTCACCGTGTCGCACGGGGCGGCCAGCGTCGCCAGGGGCAGGCCCGTGGCCGCGTGCACGTTCCAGAGGCGGGCGCCGTCCAGGTGCAGGGCCAGCCCGCGGGCGCGGGCGCCGGCGCCGACGGCCTCCACCAGCGCCTGGGGCACGATGCGGCCGCCGGCACGGTTGTGGGTGTTCTCCAGGCAGACCAGCCGCGGGCGGGCGGCGTGCACGTCGTCCGGCAGGATGGCCGCCTCCACCTGCTCCCAGGCCAGGGCGCCGCGGTCGCCGGTCAGGCAGGTCAGGTGCAGCCCCGAGAGCGCGGCGGGACCGCCCTGCTCGTAGTTGTAGATGTGGCAGCCGGTTTCGCAGATCACCTGGTCGCCGGGGCGCGTGTGGATGCGCAGGGCCACCTGATTGGCCATGGTGCCGCTGGGCACGAAGAGGGCCGCCTCCTTGCCCAGGAGCTCCGCCACGCGCTCCTGCAGGCGGATCACGGTGGGATCGTCGCCGAAGACGTCGTCGCCCACCTCGGCGGCGGCCATGGCGCGGCGCATGGCCTCATCGGGACGGGTGACCGTATCGCTGCGGAAATCGTACGCCATGGGTTTCCTCCGGGTGGTGGCGACGGGAACGCCCCAGCGGACAGCGGCCTTCCCGTGGTCCGGGAAGGCCGTGGGGTGCTGCTCCGCAGGGATCCGGCGGGTGGACGGGGATTCAGGGAGTCTCGGTGCCGGCCACCCGGTCCTTCAACATCTTGGAGACCTTGAAGATGGGCACCTTGCGCGCCGGGACGGGCACGGCGTCGCCGGTCCGGGGATTCCGGGCCATGCGCTCCTTGCGTTCCTTGACCTTGAAGGTCCCGAAACCACGGATCTCGAGGTGATGTCCGTCCACGAGCAGCTTGCTGATCTCCTCGAGGAAGAGGTCGACGGTCTCGCCGACTTCCTTCTTCGTCAGCCCGGTCTTCTGGGCGATATCCTCGACAATATCGGCCTTGGTCATTCTGGTACCCCTTTCAAGGACCGGCATCCGCGACGGCCCCCAACCGGGCGAGTCGGCGCGAACCTCGTGCGAACAGGCGTGATCGTCAGTCATAACTGAAAGCCTGTCAAGGAGATTCTCCCTTTCCGGATACGGGCGTGCAAAGTGCACTCCGCAAGGCCCATCGGATCGCAGGATCCGACGCTTTTCGGCATCGTGGGGAACGATGGGGACTCACGCTCCCTGCGGCCGTCGCGCAAGCCGTGGAATCCCAGGGAGTTGCAAGACGCCACGCGGAGCCGGGGCGCTGGCATCGGGCTTGCAGTCCCGGGGCTATCCGGCCCGCGACGCGTCGTTTCCGCACGCTGCGCCAAGGAGGGGCCGGGACGCGAATCCGCTTCGTCAAGGAGGAAGACTGGCATGAAGACCCGTACCCTGATCGCCATCGCCGTGCTGGCCATGGCCCTGACCGGCTGCAGCAGCGACAACGACACCACCTCCCCCATCGTCCAGGTTCCCGACACGGCCCCGCCGGCCGTCCCGACCCTGGTCGACGGCCACGCCCGCGACGCCGCCGTGCAGATCACCTGGGCGGCCAACACCACCGACGCCGACCTGGAAGGCTACAAGGTCTACCGCATGGCCGGCGACCGCGCCGTGTCCCTGACCCCGTCGCCGGTGGCCGCCACCAGCTACCAGGACGACGAGGCGCCCGCCGGCGCCGTGGAGTACCGCGTGACCTCCGTGGACACCAGCGGCAACGAGAGCTCCTACGAGTCGGTGTGGGTGAACGTGGTGGGCGGTCCGAACCCGTACCATCCCGACCACCAGTAGGTCGAGACCCGCGAGGACCGACTCCTCGAAGCGGAAAGGGCCGGCCCCGGAAGGGGTCGGCCCTGCGCACGTCCGGCCCTGGCTCCGTCAGGAGATCAGGGCGCCCACCTGGAAGACGATGCGGTAGTAGAACTGGCCCACCACGCGCATGGCCGAGCCCAGCCAGGTCCCCAGCCCCACGTTCAGCAGCAGGATCACCAGCAGGAAGCCGTAGGGCCGCAGCCTCTCGTAGGCCGCGGCCGCCTCGCCGCGCAGTCCGGCCAGCAGGATCCAGCTCCCGTCCAGCGGCGGCAGCGGGATCAGGTTGAACAGGGCCAGCAGCACGTTGAGGCGGATGCCGTACTCGAAGAGCCGCGCCAGGAACTGCAGGCCGCTGCCGCCGCCGTGGCTGTGGCCCCAGCCGGTGACCACGCCCAGCAGCACGGCGGCCGCCAGGGCCAGCAGGAGGTTGCTGAAAGGGCCGGCGGCGGCCACCAGGGCGTGGTCGCGCACGGGGTTGCCCAGGCGGTTGGTGTTCACGGGCACGGGCTTGGCCCAGCCGATCATCATGCCGCCCGGCAGCAGGGCCATGAGCAGCGGCAGCAGCACCGAGCCCACCGGGTCCAGGTGGGGCAGCGGGTTGAGGGTCAGCCGACCCAGGCGCAGGGCGGTGTCGTCGCCCAGGCGCAGGGCCGCGTAGGCGTGGGCGCACTCGTGGACCACCAGGGAGAACACCAGCACGAAGATCAGGATGGGGATGTCCACGCGTCCTCCTTCGGAACGGCTCCGGGCAGGTCCGCGTACGCGCGCCAGACCTGGTCCGTGGTGAGGGTGTCGACGCGCCCCCCGGCTCCGCGCAGGACCCGCAGGGCGGGATGGCGCGGGGCCCAGAGGGCCGGGTCCGTGGGGCCGAAGAGGGCCACCGTGGGCGCGCCCACGGCGCCGGCCACGTGCATCAGGCCGGTGTCGTTGCAGAGGAAACGATCGCACCGCGCGAGCAGGGCCGCCACCACCCCCACCGTGACGGCGGGCAGTTCGCGCCAGGCGCCGGGGCCCGGGGCCGGCTCCGCTTGGAGCTGGGTCCGCAGCCGCGCAAGGACGGCGGCGTCGGCGGGCCCCTGCAGCACGAGCAGGCGGCGGCCGGCGGCGGTCGCGCGCCGCACCACCTCCGCGAAGCGCTCCACGGGCCAGAGGTTGGCGGGCTTGGCGGCGCCGGGGTGCAGGATCCACAGGGGACCGTCGCCCGGCACGTCGGCGGCCACGGCGGCGGCCCGCGCGCGTTCCTCGACCGACGGCACCAGCAGCGTGGCGCGGTCCGATGGCGCGATCCCCACGGCCTCGAAGGGGGCCAGATGGTGGTCCACGGCGTGGCGGTCCATGACCGGGAACGAGGGCAGCTCCAGGCTGTAGGCGTGGCGGCTGACATGGAAGCCGAAGGGCGCGCTGTCGCAGCCCACCACCCAGCGCGCGCCCGAGAGCAGGGCCAGGCCGGCGCTGGTCACGGAGTACGAGACGGAGTTGGGGACCAGGGCCAGCTCGGGGCCGAAGGCGCGCACCTCGCCCAGGAACGCGCGCAGGGGGCCGGGGCGGGTGCAGGCCTTCTTGTCGAAGAGGATCACGCGGTCCAGGTGGGGGCTGTGCCGCACCACGTCGCGGTTGACCGGCGCGCAGATCAGGGCGATCTCGGCCCGGGGCCAGGCTTCGCGCACGGCGCGGAAGACCGGCGTGGCGCAGACCATGTCGCCCAGCTGGTTGTGGGGACGGGCGATGAGGATGCGGGCGGGACGCAGGGCGCGCAGCTCCGCGGGGGTGAGCGGCGGCCGGCGCCAGAGGCGGGCGGCCAGGCCCGACGCCGTGCGCTTCAGCTCCCGTCGCCAGGACCGGTCGGCCAAGTGGCACCTCCGTTGCAAGGGGGCTCCAGCGGGAGGAACCCTACCTTGCGATTCCTGCGGAAAACCCTGATCTGCACCGTGTGGACCCTGCTGGTGGCCCTGGGGCAGTACGAGCTGGCGGCCAAATCCGGCCCCTGGCTGGACACGCCGCTGCCAGGCAGCCGGGCGGCCATGCGCGCCGAACGGGAGACCCCGTTCCGGCCGTGGACGCGGATCCCGGCGGTGGACCGGCTGCTGCACGAGGGCCGCGAGGCCGCGGCCTACTACGGACGCCTCCTGCGCTGACCCCCGCCCGTGCGCGCCCCCGGCGCCGTTTCCAGATCCTTCAACATGCCCAGATAGGCCTCGTAGCGCCAGCGCGGAATGGCGCCCAGGGTCAACGCCGCGCGCACCCCGCAGTCGGGCTCCTCCCGATGGAGGCAGGTGCTGAAGCGGCAGCGCAGGGCCGGCTCGCGGAACTCGGGGAACTGGTCGCGGAGGGCCTGGGGCTCCAGGTCCCAGGCGTCGAAGCCGCGGATGCCGGGGGAATCGGCGATGAAGCCGCCGTCGGCCAGGGGGAAGAGGTCCGTGCGCGTGGTGGTGTGGCGGCCCAGGCCCGTCTTCTCCGTGACCTCCCCCACCCGCAGCTCCAGGCCCGTGGCGGCGGCCAGCAGAGAGCTCTTGCCCGTGCCGGAGGCGCCGAGCAGCAGCGACGTCCGGCCCGTGAGGGCGTCGTGGAAGGCCTGCACGCCGGCGCCGGTGGCGGCGGAGGTGCGCAGCACCTGGTAGCCCAGGGCGGCGTAGTGGTCCCAGCGGGGATCGGCGGCGGCCGCCGGGTCCAGATCGGCCTTGTTCAGGCAGAGGAGGCCGCGCACGTCGTAGCGCTCCGCGGCCACGAGGAGGCGGTCCACGAAGCCGGCCACCGGATCCGGCTGCCGCACCGACTGCACCACCACCACCTGGTCCAGGTTGGCCATCAGCACCTGCTCGATGCGGCCGCGGTCCCGCTTGGAGCTCATGCGCGAGATCTTGTTGCGCCGGGGCAGGACCTCCTCCACCACGCCGGTGCCCTCCGGGGTGCGGTCCACGCGCACGCGGTCGCCGGCCACCGCCACGGTGCGGCTGGCCTTGGGACCCTGCTTGAGGCGGCCGCGCAGGCGGCAGTCCAGCTCCGTGCCGTCGTCCAGGCGGACGCGGCAATGGCCGCTGTGGGACACGAGCACCACGCCTTCGGGGAGCCGGGCGGGGGTGGAATCGGACATGGAAGCCTCCGTCAGGGGCGTTTTTCACCGCGACCGGGCCCAAAAGCGCCTTGAGCAACGGTCCGCCATCACTTAGGTTAGGCCTGCCGATAGTGATACAAACCTTCCGCGCTCTCAAGGTGGTATCGATGGAGATCCAGGATGTCCTGAAGCTCGCCTCCGCCGACCTGTTCCTGCCCGACCTCACGGCGAGCGACAAGGACGGGGTCCTCGAAGAGATGGTCGACGCCCTCCTCGCCCAAAGTCAGCTTTCCAACAAGGACTCGGTCCTGTCCATGCTCAAGAGCCGCGAGGCCATGGGCAGCACCGCGGTGGGACCCGGCATCGCCTTCCCCCACGGCCGCACCCTCGCGACGGACGACCTGATCATCGTCATCGCCCGCTCGCGGCAGGGCGTTCCGTTCGACTCCATGGACGGCGACCCCACCCACCTGTTCTTCATGCTGATCGCGCCGCCCCAGGACTCGGGCAACCAGTACATCCGTTCGCTGGCCGTGCTCACGGAGAAGCTGAGCGACGCGGACGTGCGCACGGGTCTGCTCGAGGCCGGCGACTACGCCGCGTTCTGCCAGGTCCTGACCGGAGGTGAGTGAGATGAACCGACAGCTGAACCTGCTGGTGGACATCCAGAACAAGGAGCTCACGCTGCGCGACGCGCGCGACCCGGAGAAGGCCAAGCAGTTCGAGGCCCTGGGCTTCAGCATGGACCCGGACAAGATCCAGGCCGAGATCGACAAGCTCCTGGGCGAGGTGGATCCCCGGCAGCGCCGCTACTACGAGCGGCTGAAGACGCGCTACAGCGACCCCGTGGTCCCCGTGCGCGACGGCCACTGCACCGGCTGCTACGCCAACGTGCCCACGTCGTTCACCTCGGAGCTGCGCAAGAACGAGGTGCAGCAGTGCGAGAGCTGCGGGCGGATCATCTTCCAGCTCTAGGCGCCGGCCGCACCGGACGGAAAACGAGGGGCGCCCCCGCGGGGGCGCCCCTCTTCCGTCCGCGCGGCGCCTGCGGGGAGGACGCCGGCGTCGCGCGCGGTCCGATCAGTCCGTGAGCACGCCGCTGAGGGCGTCGGCCACGGCCTCCACCTTCCGCTTGTGCTCCTCCTCCACCTTCTTCTTCTCGCCGCCGTCGTCGCGCACGCCCAGGTCCGTCCGCGCCCACTTGGTGCTGCCGGCGGCCGCGGGGGGCGCCTCGCGCTCCCAGTCGATGCCCGGCTCCTTGCGGAACACGAAGTCGGAGCCGTTCCAATCGATCATCACCAGGTCGCCGCGGCGGATCTGCTCGCTGCAGATGTAGTGCGACACGGGCGTGACCAGCTCGCGCTCCACCACGCGCTTGAGCGGGCGCGCGCCGAACTCGGGGTCCGTGCCCATGGCCACCAGGCGGGCCTTGGCGCTGTCGGAGACCTCCATGAGGAAGGGCTCGGAGCAGAGCAGGGCGCGGCGGTGGATGTCGGCGATCTGGTTGTCGAGGATGCGGTGCAGGTCCTCGTCGCGCAGGGAGTGGAAGGTGATCAGGTCGTCGAAGCGGTTCAGCAGCTCGGACGGGAAGACCTTCTTGGCCTCGCGCGTGACCACGTCGTCGATGTCGCGGTCGAGCTGGTCGGCCTCCGTGGGGCCGCTGAAGCCGATGGTGTTGTGGGACAGGTGCCGGTTCATGGCCTTGCTGCCCACGTTGCTGGTCAGCACGATGATGGAGCGCGTGAAGTCCACCTCCTCGTTGTTGGCGAGGATGAGGTGGCCGTCCTCCAGGATGCCGAGCAGGGTGTTCCACATCTTGGGGTGGGCCTTCTCGATCTCGTCGAAGAGGACGATGTTCAGGTAGCGCTCGGCGGCCGGCGGGAACATGGCGCCCAGGCGGCCGTCGGACTCGCTGATCATGCCGCTGCCGCGCTCGATGGCCTTGATGTGGTGGCGGTCCAGGTTCTCCTGCGCGAGCAGGGGGCGGATCTCGCCGCCCACGTAGCCCGGCGGCGAGCCCAGCAGCTTGGAGATGTTGTAGTGGGCCGAGAACTCCTGGCAGTTGATGCGCGTGAAGGCGCGGCGGTCGCCGAAGATGGTCTCGGCGAGGCAGCGCACCGTCTCGGTCTTGCCCACGCCGGTGGGCCCCAGGAACATCATGGTGAGCAGGGGCCGCTCGGTGTCGTGGATGCCGGCGATGAGGCGGCTGAAGCTGTCGGAGATGCGGGCGCCGGCGGTGGGCTGCCCGATGACCATATCGTCCATGCGCTGCTGGAATCGGCGCAGGTGCCCGCTGACCAGCCCAGGCTTCAGTTCGATCACGTGCGACTCCCTGTCGTCAACTCGTCGTGCGGCAATCCGTTGCCGGTGCTTGATCGAAGGGTCAGAAGCGGAAGCCCGCCTCGCCCCATCCATCGGACGGGGCGGGGCGGGCTTGAGCCTTATCGCCGGAAAAAGTTGGCGGTTAGGGGGTCTCGGCCGCGGCCAGCTCGAAACCGGCCAGATAGGCGGCCTGGGAGGCGTTGGGGTCCTCCACCCAGCGGTCGTCCACCCGCGGACGCACCGGGGAGTGCTTGCGGATGAAGGCCTCCACCGCCTCGGCGGTGGTGATCTGGGTGAGCTCGATGCGGTCGGCGGGGATGGTGGTCAGGAAGTCCAGGCCGCTGTTGCCCTCCATGAGGAAGGTGGTGCAGACCACGCGGTAGGTCTTCTCGTTGTCCAGGGGCTCGCCGCCCACCAGGAACTCGCAGACGCGGTCCATGTCCGGCCTGCTCTTGTTGAAGCGCACCTTGGCGCCGGAGATGCAGATGCCGCCGGAGTCGCCGCGCACCTTGCGCTCCACGAGCTGGCGCAGCATCTCGCCCTTCATCTGCACCACCACCAGCTCGTTGCCGAACGGGAGGATGGAGAAGATGTCGCGGGCGGTGATGTCGCCGGCGGGGACGTCGGCGCGCAGGCCGCCCAGGTTCTGGAAGGAGAAGTCGGCGTCGAAGTGCTCGCGCATGGCGTCGGTGACCAGGTTGCCCACCAGGTTGGCGCCGGGGCCGCCGCGCGTGAGGTTCACGGCCGACGAGCCGATGCGCCGGCCCATCTCCTTCTCCGTGAGCTCGATGTAGGGCTGCAGGGCCGCGGTCATCTCGGCGTCCGGCCAGAGCTCGTCCTCGAAGAGGGTGATGAGCGTGCCGCGGTCGTGGGCGGGCTCCCAGCCCACGATGGTGCCGGAGGCGGGGTCCATGACCAGCACGATGTGGCCCACGCTGGACCCGTTGCCGAAGCTCTCCACGCAGATGGTGTGGTTCACGGGGTCGATCCAGGGCTCGTGGTAGCCGCGGTGGGTGTGGCCGCCCACGGCGAAGTCGATGCCCGACACGTGGTTGACCAGCTCCATGAGGTTCATGGAGCCCGTCTGCACGTAGCCGTAGCCGCCGGCGTCGCTCTGGCGGTCCTCCGCCTCGTTCTGGCTCTGGGCGATGCGGGCCCAGCCGGCGTCCGGATCGTAGGGCAGGCCCTCGTGGATCAGCAGGCCCACGATGTCGCAGCCCTCGGCGCGGAGCTGGTCGCGCCAGCGCTCGATGGCCGGCGCCATGGGGTCGAAGATCAGCCCGCGGATGTTGTCCGGGAACGACATGTGGACCGTGGCCGGCGTCACGATGCCGATGAGCCCGATCTTCAGGCCGCCGGTCTCGAAGGTCAGCGTGGGCTGCACCCAGTCCACGAGCTCGCCCGTGGCCTCGTCGCGCAGGTTGGCGCAGAGCCAGGGGGCGTCGGTCATGCGGGCCAGGCGTTCGCAGTTCTCGCGGCCCATGTCGAAGTCGTGGTTGCCGGGGGCGATGGCGTCGTAGCCGGCCACGTTGAAGAACTCCACCACGGCGTCGCCCTTGGTCTTGCTGCCCACCGGGGCGCCCTGGAAGACGTCGCCGGCGTCCACCAGCAGCACGCGCTCGCCGTTGGCGGCGGCCTCGGCGCGCACCTGCTTCACGTAGTTCAGCAGGGAGGCGCCCCCGCCCAGGGGCGGCGGGAACTCGGGGTTCATGAAGCGCGCCGGCTCGGGCGCCACGTGGCCGTGGACGTCGTTGGTCCAGATCAGGTGCAGGCGCACGAGGCCGTCGTCGGCGGCGGCGGGACCGCCGGCCGCGCCGGCCAGCAGGGCCAGCGCGAAGGCGGCGGTCAGGATCTTGCGCAGGGTCATGGCGTCTCCTCCCGGGGTGCTCTCCCCGTCCCTCAAGCTAGAAACGGTAGGTGAACGTCGCACCCAGGCGGAAGAGCGTCTCCTCCACGCGGGACACCGGCTCCACGGCGAAGCCCGCGGGATAAGCGAACCAGTGCGTCTGGTCGCTGACCACCTTGCCCAGCTCGCAGCCCACGTCCACCAGGCCGCCCTGCCAGGGCATGCCGATGCCGGCGCCGAACAGCGACGAGGTGGGCTCCGGGTCCGCGTAGTGCTCCAGGTGGCGGAAGCCGAAGCGCAGGGGCACCCCGTTGTAGAACGTGTGCTCCACGCCCACGCGCCAGTCCAGGGTGTCCTCCAGCTTCAGCATGGACGGATCCGAGCTGTCCGTGAGGGTGGACCACTCGGTCCAGACCAGCTCGCCGGAGAAGACCGTGCGTGGCTCGGAGCGCGGGTGCAGGGCGAAGCCGGCGCGGGCGCGCTTGGGGTAGCTCACCGACTGATGCACGACCGACGCGGTCTCGGCGACGGGGTCGCCGGCGGCGAGGGTGGTGGTGCGGTCGCCGGACACGTCGAAGCCGAGGTCGTAGGACGCGCCCAGCTCCAGGCGCTCGTTCACGCTCCAGCTCACGCCGAAGGTGCCGCTCACGCCGTCGGCCTTCCACTCCGAGGTCTGCACGTAGCTGCTGGACTCGTCCTGGAAGAAGCGGTCGCGCATGACCGAGGTGGGGGTGCCGAAGACGTAGTGCAGGGCGGCGCCCAGGCGCACGTCGTCCAGGATCCACCAGCCCAGGCCCAGGGCCAGGTCGTGCAGGTCGCCGTCGATCTCCACCGCGCGCTCCTCGAGGATGCGGTCGCGGGGGTCGCTGAAGGAGTCCGGGTCGCGGACGTCCTCGCTGAAGTCGTAGCCGTAGCCGTAGCGCGTGGTGAGCGCCAGGCCCAGGCCCAGGTCGTCGTTCAGCCGGCGCGACGCCGCGAAGCCGGTGCCGAAGCGGTGGGACCGCTTGCTGGCGATGGCCGTGTCGGTGACGAAGGAGCCGAAGCTGTCGAACAGGGGCTGGAAGCGGTCCTCGTGCTCCTCGGCCAGGGCCAGGCCGGCGTCCACGCGCCACTCGCCCGCCCAGGCCAGGGTGGCCGGGTTGAACACGGCGCCGAAGCCGCCGCGGTCCAGGGCCACGCCCGTGCCGCCCATGGCGTTGATGCCCGCGGCGATCCAGTTCTCATCGCCGCCGTAGCGGGTGTTGAGCACCGTGGTGGCCGAGGCGGAGGCCGCGGCGAGCAGCCCGGCCACGGCCAGGGCGACCGCGGCGGCGCGTCGAAGGGTGCGGTTGATCTGAGTCATGACGTTCATCTCCCGATCAGAACGTGTAATCCATCTGCAGCCGGAAGGACGTGTAGTCCCTCGGCGCGTAGCTGCTCTCGATCGCATCGCCGTAGGCCTCGCCGTACTGGCGCACGTCCAGGTAGGTGCGCGGCAGGTTGTGGTCGCGGGTGACCTTGAGCTGGAACAGCATCTGGTCCGACACGCGGCTCTCCACCTTGAACCAGTTGCGGAAGCCCCGGCCGTCCACCACCACGAACTCGTTCCCCTCGAAGTTCCAGAGGAAGCCGTC
>ERZ795053.3293-NODE-3293-length-18533-cov-6.186817_pt1 | contig 18533 bp, 16 predicted proteins | sample MGYA00375137_ERZ795053 | MGnify/ENA primary metagenome ERZ795053 (study PRJEB30182, sample SAMN05720284) | activated sludge metagenome | isolation source: Anaerobic digester | place: Hong Kong | collected 2014-12-17 ...
GACGTGCATGGACCTGGCGCCGGCGTGCTGTGCGCTGGACGGCGGACAGTCAATCGCGGGCGCCCTGTGTCAGCCGCCGACGAAGTGCTGCTTCCCTGACGGGACCTGCCAGGATCTCGATCCCGACTGCTGCGACGCGCAGGGCGGTGAGTCGATTGCCGGAGCGATGTGTGGTCCGCTGGTTCGTTGCTGTCTGCCGGACGCGTCGTGCATCGAGACGGATCGTCAGTGCTGTCTCGCCGCCATGGGGCAGCCGGGACCGGTGGGATCGCTCTGCGATCTGCCACCGTCGAAATGCTGTCTGCCGGATGGCGGTTGCGTCGAGACGGATCCGGATTGTTGCGCATTCGCTGGCGGAACGGCGTTTCCCGGACAGACATGTCAATTGCCGGAGGCGTGCTGCCTGCCGGATGGAACCTGTATCGAGACAGATCCAGAATGCTGCAATCTGCTGTCGGGCGCCGCGCTGGGACCGGGGTCCGCGTGCATGGAACCCGAGGCGTGCTGCCTGCCGGATGGCGCGTGTGTCTTCGCGGCGCCGCCCTGTTGCGCCCTGCTCGGCGGAAGCAACCTCGGAGGGTTTGCGCTGTGCACAGGAACGCAGAAATGCTGCCTGCCTTCAGGCGAGTGCATCGACGCCGATCCGCTATGCTGCGAGCAGCGGGGCGGAACGGCGCAGGGCGATGGGTCGGCGTGTTCGACGCCCGCGAAGTGCTGTCTCGCCGATGGCGTTTGCATTGAGAGCGATCCTGAATGCTGCGTCATGGCGGGCGGGACCTCCCTCGACGTCGGGGCGCCTTGCCTGCCGCCGGAGAAGTGCTGTTTCGAAAATGGAGATTGTGCGGATCTGGAGCCGCAGTGCTGCTTCCTGTCGGGCGGCTTTCCGATTGGCCCGGGTTCGTTCTGCGCCCCGCCAGAGGCGTGCTGTCTGCCGGACATGAGTTGCATCGAGACGGATCCGGAATGCTGTCTCAACAGGCGGGGACAACCCCTGGGACCGGGCAGTGTGTGCACACCGCCGGAGAAGTGCTGCCTCCCGAACGGATTGTGCATCGATGTCCCGTTCGAGTGCTGCCTCATTGCGGGCGGAACGCCGGCGGGCCCCGGCAGCATGTGTCTGCCGCCGCAGGCGTGCTGCTTCCCGGACGGTGGATGCGGCGATCTGGATCCCGAGTGCTGCCAGATATTTGGCGGTCAGCCGCTGGGCTTCGGGTCGACCTGCCAGCAGAACCCACCCTGCAATCCTGACGCCTGATCTTCAGGAGGATTGTGGCGGCGTGGTGATGGAGGCCCGTTGACCGGCATGCGAGGAACGCGAACGCGCGTCGCTCGTAATGCGAGGTGAATGGACCGACATCGTCACGCCGTTTTCACTTGCCGAGATCGTCGTATGCGAATCGACGAGTGGTTTCAGGGCGAATTGCAACGGGTTGAGGATTTCAAGGTTGGCGCGGCGGGGGCGGCGCCGTTAGGTTGGCGTCGACGTCGTTGAGGGCGGGCGTTCGACGAAGGTGGGCTGTCGTGGCGAATGACCTGGAAAATCTGATACGACGCGCCGCCGATGGCGACGAGGAGGCCTTTCGAACGCTGCATGACGATTTTCAAGCGTTTGTGACGGCCCATGTGTCAAACGTGCTGGGGCCGGATCGTCGTGACGCCGTCTGCGACGTCGTCCAGGACGTCTGGCGCGATGCTCATCAAAGCCTGTCGCGGTACGACCCGTCGATCGCATCGTTCACGCGCTGGCTGGCCGTGATCAGTGTCCGCCGCGCGTTGAATTACCAACGGCGCGAGCGTGCCGAGGACGATGCGATCCGACGATACGACGCGTTACGTCGCCAGGCGGTGACAGACGCTGATGGCGGATCGTTGTCGCGAATCGAGCGTGGTGAACTGCTTCAGGCCGTTCGTGATTGCGCGGCGATTCTGCAGGGACGGGAACGCGAGGTCTTTGCGGCGATCCGTCTGGCGGCGCTGAGTGTCGTGGCGGTCGCGGCGAGCCTCAGCATTTCGGCGGGGCGCGTGCGAGGCGCCCTGAGCGACGCGAACCAGAAAGTGCTCGAGTGCCTTCGCGGGAAGGGACTGCCCTAGGGCGACGGCGCCGATCGGCGTGTGTGAATCAATGACGGACGGCCATCTGACGGAAGCGGAGATTGCGAACTGGCTCGCGGCGGATGACACGTCGTCGGAGCGCCCGCCCGCGATTCGGCGCCACGTGGACTCGTGTGCAACCTGTCGTTTGCGCATTGATCGCGCGGACGCGATCCTGCAGCTCGCCTCACTTCAGCTCGAAACACACTCGACGTCGGACGATTGCCCAGACGCCATGACGCTTGCGGCGTATCTCGATGGCAAGCTGGTGGGGGCGCGCCTGGAGGCGACGCGTTCACATGCCGCCGAATGCGAGTCCTGTCGGGATGTCTGTCGATACGTCGCCGATGCGGGCGCGACGCCTCGTCTCTCGACACGGCGAAAACGCAAGCTTCGATTGTGGACACTCGGACTGGCGACTCTTGCGACCGCCGCGACGATCATGATCGTTACCATCTGGCCGCGTGACACGTGGATGGAGGGTCGCGTGCGCCTGCTCGGCCCCGATCTGACACGCTCTGACGCGCAAGATGTGGACGAGACCGATTTCGAAGTGACAATGCGATTGCGCCGTCCCGCCTGGGTGAGTCTGCTGGTCGCAGACGCGGCCGGGCGGATCACGCTCCTTGAGAACAAACAGGTCGAGAATACGGCGACGTTTGGCCGTTACGCCGTCATGGACCCTGGCGTCGCCCGAAATCGCCGTCGCTACGCCATACTCCTGGTGTCGCCGACATCTCTGGCGGATCGTCTTGCCGACGTGGATGTCGCCCCTGTCGACCTGGGTGATGACGACGCGACAAACGACCGGCGCGTCGCCGAATTATGTGAGAAGCTGGCCGAGGCGCTGGACTGCGAGGCGCATTATCTTTCGATGAGTGACGGCCGCCTCTCTGAATAGACTCTGCCGCTAATTCGGATCGCCGCTCAGCACAAAGGCGGCCCAGTAGTGTGGATCCGAGTAGTCATAGGAGACCTGCGGCCGTTCGCCGGATATCCGGATGCCGCCACGCTCGGACGCCAGGCGCTCCGCGTCGCCATCCAGGTTGAAGCCGAGTCGCTGAAGCGCCGCCTTGTTCTGATCCGGCGTGTTCGTTCGAAGCCACTGTTTCGCCTCGACAAGGGCGTCGCATTTCGGCATGGGTTGCGATGCCGGATACGCGGCGCCCGGGACGTGGCGTTCATCCGAAAATGAGCCGGTCAGGTTTTCGTAGAATCGGCTCATGAGCAGCGCCGTGGCGGCGTCGTCGACCTTCCAGAGGCTGAGGGCGAGGGAGCGGGCGCCGCTGGCGAACAGGGCCTGCGAGAATCCGACGAAGCCCTCGCCACCCTCCGATCTGCCCAGCGCCGTCTCGCACGCGCTGAGGGTGACCAGTTCGGCGTTCAGTCGCCACGTCTGCGCAATCTGGCCGGCGGACAGGCGATCGTCATAAACGGGCGTGGTCGTTTCACTCGCCGTCGATGATGAGAGCAGCAGCGACGAGCGCCATGGCAGGAAGTCATCGAGCAGACCGTGGGCCGACAGGTGGATATAGCCGTACCGGCGGAGGCTTCCGTTGGTGGCCAGACGCTGAATCGCGGTTTCCGTTGCGTCCGGCCCAAGCAGGAGTGTCGCGCCGCCGGCGCTCGTCGAATCACTCGAGGCGCCGTCAAAAAACTGCGCGATCGAGCGAACTTCGTGACCCGAGCCGACCAGTCGTTGCGCCGCGTCGTTGGTTTGGGCATAGATCGGATCGCCCAGCGCCAACAACGTACGGCGTGGATGCGGCGTGTCCGGCGACTTGTCCCGTTCAACGAGACGCGCGAAGACTGTCGCGGATGGCGCGTAGCTGACGCTGTACGCCTGAGTCAGGGCCTGAAGCGGGACGCGCCCCATATCACCGACGGGGAGGGCGATCAGATGTGTGATCCCGTCGAGCAGGTACTCGACAGGTTTCAGTCGCTGCACGCGAAGTGCGTCGAGGTCCGCGTCGAGTCCCACGCGCGCCGTGGGTCGCAGCGCAATGTCGGACGAAACGCGGTGTGCAAGCGACGTGTCCTGCGCTGTCCACGCGCCGTTGTCGCCGTGGCCTCGAAGACGAACCCAGGCGGGATCGCCGTTGCGACGCAGAACACACGCGTAATGTTCGCTTTGAAGCGATGACGAGCCGGGCGGCGTCGGATTATCAATCCACGCGATGATCGCTGTGCGCTCCGGCAGATTCGCCTGAATCCGATGCAGTTCGAATGGATGTGAGCTGGGCGCGCCATGGATCGTCGCCATTCGCGTATCGAATTCGAGCAGCGCGGCGCGGCGGGCGTTGCGTTCGCGCAGGCCGTTCCCGGAATCTCGAGTCTCGTCAGGTTCATCCTCTGACTCAACGGCGATCGTCTCTTCCGCCGCGCTGATCGCTGACAGGAGCCGCAATCGCTCGGTCCGCTCGTCGTCCGTCAGTCGATCGGCGTCGGCGCCGACTGCGTCGATCAGACCGCGGGCCAGTCCCTGTTCCAGTCGCCGCCACGCCTCGACGGGCTTCTCATTGCGAGCGAGACACGCGGCCAGTCGGAAAAAGGGCGACGCCTCCGCCGTGAATCGGATGCGCTCGAACCCTGAATGGCCGATTCGCCCGCGAACGAGCTCGAAGACATCAGCCGAGCGGCGCCAGGTCGCTTCGGCGTCCGCGAATCGCCCCCGGGCGTATTGAATTTCGGCAAGAGCGTTCAGCAGGCTGACGAGCTTGTGATCCTCGGGTTTCTTCAGCCGCTTGTGCGCGTCGATCGCCTCGAGGCAGACAGCCTCCGCCTCGTCCAGCGGTCCCTTCGCCAGCAGGAGCATCGCCAGGGCGTGAAGTCCATCGACATCGTCAAGCGGATCCTGGTTGTCCCGGCGTTCGATCTCAACGCGCCGTCGAAGGAGGCGTTCGGCTTCGTTCAGCTTCCCCTGGGCGCGCATTGCGCAACCGAGGCTGCCCATGCAGTTCAGCGTGATCGGATGGGATTCTCCGTAACGCCGTTGGAACCATGTCAGAAGTTCGGCGTAGTGGGCCTCGGACTCCGCGTATCGCTCCAGTTCGTAGAGCATCCGGGCCAGGTTGACCTCGGCCCCGCGTGTGTCGATGTGATCTCGACCCTGGAATCGCCGCCTCAGCTCGACGATCTGCCGAAACATGCGCACCGATTCGTCGAACCGGCCCTGGTAGTGCGTTACGATGGCGAGTCGCGTCATGCAATGGAGCGTTGCGGGATGCGCTTTGCCCAGTTCCCGACGAAGCGCCTCGATGGCGCGTCGGAGAATGAGCTCCGCGTCGGCGATCTGACCGCGATCGAGATTGAGATCCGCCATCGCGTTCAGCGCGGCAAGCGTTTCAGGATGATCACGGCCCAGCAGTCGGGATCGCGTGTCGACGGCGCGTGAGATCAGCCCGAAGTCGCGCTCCGCCAACGCGCGATCCGATTCAGCGAATGCGCATTGGTCAATCGAACTCAGGGACGCGATTCGCGTAAGCGTGACCACGCGGCGGCGGGCGTCGTCCAGCTCCCAGATCGAGGCGTTCTCTGACGATTCAATCATCGCCACGATCCGCTCGGCGAGCGGGATCGTCAGTTTGTATTCCGCATTGGATCGCAGGTCGGCCATCTGGCGCTCAAGCGCGCGGACCTCGCTGGGATCGACGGGAGTGTCCTGCGACTGGGCGATTGAAGGCGCGATCGGCGCCCAGGTGAGGACCGCTGTCGTGATCCACACTGGGCGCAAACTGCAAAATCGTCTTTGCGTGCCCACGAGCCTGCCTCCGGTCCTTCATGCTACCCCCTCGCAATTGCTCGGGGGAAGCGGATATTTGCCGGCAGCGGGGAGGCGGCGCCTCTCCTACGAAGATGACGTAACGTCAAACGCCTGTGGCCACTCCATTCATGAGGCGCGCGGACGAACCGCGGCTGATCGTCGATTCTTCAGCGAATACTCTCAAGAACATGATGCGCCGCGGCGATGGTCGCGTCCGCGATGGCGTGGTCGTGCGACAGGGACAGGAACCACGCCTCGTGCCGACTGGGTGGCAGGTGTATTCCCGCATCGAGCATACCGTGGAAGAAGGCCGCGAACTTCGCGGCGTCCGTCGCGTTGGCGTCGGCGTCGTTCGCCACGCGATCGGCGCCGAAGAACAACGTGAGCATCGATCCGACGCGTTGCACGCAGGCGCGCGTGTCCGTGTCGCGAATCGCGCGATTCAGGCCGTCTTCGAGATGGGCGGCGAGCTGTTCGAGCTGGCGATAGGCGCCGTCCGTGAGCAGCTCCAGTGTCGCGAGACCCGCCGTCATGGCGATCGGGTTGCCAGAGAGTGTCCCCGCCTGGTAGACGGGACCGATCGGCGCCACGAGATCCATGTATTGAGAGGGGCCGCCGTAGGCGCCGACGGGCATGCCGCCGCCGATGATCTTGCCGAATGTCGTCAGGTCGGGATCGACGTCGAACAACGTCTGCGCGCCCCCGGCCGAGAGGCGGAATCCCGTCATGACCTCGTCGAAGATCAGGAGGGCGCCGTGTTCCCGTGTGATCGCGCGCAGACCTTCGAGAAAGCCGGCCGCCGGTGGTACGACACCCATGTTGCCCGCGACGGGCTCGACGATAACGGCCGCGATATCGTCGCCGCGCTCGGAGAAGAGAACCTGCACGGACGAAAGATCGTTATAAGTCGCTGTGAGCGTCTGCGCGGCGACCGCGTCCGTGACGCCGGGTGAGTCGGGCTGGCCCAGCGTCGCTGCGCCAGAGCCCGCCTTGACGAGCATGCCGTCGGCGTGACCGTGATAGCCTCCCGCAAACTTCACGATGAGCGCTCGCCCCGTAGCGGCGCGCGCCACACGGATCGCGCTCATGACGGCCTCAGTGCCGGAGTTGACCATGCGGACCTTCTCGATCGAAGGAACGCGCGCAACGATCGCCTGTGCCAAGTCGAGTTCCTGCGGGCAGGAGGTTCCGAAGCTCAGTCCGAGACGGACCGCATCCTGCACGCGCTGTGTGACGTGTGGATTCGCGTGACCGGCGATTGCCGCGCCCCATCCGCCGATGTAATCGATGTAGCGCCGGCAGTCGACATCGAACAGATGGGCGCCGAAGCCGCGCTCGATCACGCGCGGGGCTCCGCCGACGGATCGAAATGAACGAACCGGCGAATTGACGCCGCCCGGAATGCACGCCTGCGCCTCGGCGAACAGGCGCTGCGACTGCGTCGTCACGTCGGCTTCGATCGTCATCGATTGTGTCCTTCGAAACAGGCTAATACTCATTGTTTGCCATCCCTTCGGCAAGCCATTTTGCGGCGTCCAGAGCGTAATACGTGATGATCGTGTCGGCGCCGGCCCGCTTGATCGAGAGCAGCGACTCCATGGCGACTTTCCGCTCGTCGATCCAGCCGTTGGCCGCCGCCGCCTTGATCATGCTGTACTCGCCGCTGACCTGGTAGGCGGCGATGGGAACCGACTCAAACCGCGTTCGCAGCTTCGCAATGACATCCAGGTAGCTCAACGCCGGCTTGACCATGATGGCGTCGGCGCCTTCGGCGATATCGAGTTCCGCCTCTGCGAACGCCTCACGGACGTTGCCCGGATCCATCTGATGGGTTCGTCGATCCCCGAACTTCGGCGCGCAGGCGGCGGCGTCGCGAAAGGGACCGTAGAAGCCGGAGGCGTACTTGACGGAATAAGACAGAATACCCGTATCCGTGAGCCGGTTCTCGTCCAACGCCGCGCGAATGGCGCCGACCATGCCGTCCATCATGCCGCTGGGCGCGACGATGTCGGCGCCGGCCGCGGCGTAGGCGACGGACGCGCGGCGCAGCGCTTCGAGCGTGCTGTCGTTATCGATCCGCTCGCCGTCGATGTGACCGCAATGGCCATGGTCCGTGTATTCGCAGAGGCAGACGTCGGCGATCAGCGTCAGGTTTGGGGCAATACGCTTCAGCCGCTCCAGGGCCCGGCAGATCACGCCATCCTCGGCCCACGCCTGCGAGCCCGTGGCGTCCTTGCGGGCCGGAATGCCGAACAGCATCACTGCCGGAACGCGCGACGACTGAATACGATCCGCGATTCCGTCGAGTCGATCCACGGCGTAACGTTCGACGCCCGGCATGGACGACACGCGCCCCGCGTCGGCCGGATCGTCCGCGACGAAGATCGGGTAGATGAAGTCGCTCGGCGCAAGGCGCGTTTCGCGATACATCGCCCGAATTCCCGGGCTGGATCGGCGGCGGCGAAGGCGTCGGTCTATCGATGGCATGGCGGTGCCTCCAGGCGCGCGTAGAAGTCGGCGAGCGATTGAACGAGCCCCGGAGATCCGGGTTGCTCGGGAAGAACATCGACACGCAGTCCCAACTCTCGTGCGGCGTCGGCGGTCGTCGGTCCGATGCAGCCGACGACGACGCCGTCGAGTGGAAGATCGAGACGGACAAACCGCTGCACGGCTGACGGACTGCAGAAGAGGATGGCGTCGACGCCGTCGCGAAGTCCGCGGAGATCCGCCTCATCGGCTTTGGCGTCGACCGTCGTGTACACGACAGGATCCACGACATCGAATCCCAGCGCCGACAATCCGGCGGGCAGCGTGGGCAATGCGCGATTGCTCTTCGGGAACAGGACCCGTCGCCGCCCGTTGAGGGAAGTGATGGGAACCGATCGATCGATCGCCGTGACGAGATCCTCCGCCAACGCTCGAGACGGAATGATCGTCACATTGAATCCGGAACGGACGGCCTGTTCGGCGGTTCCGGGCCCGAGCGCCGCGGTCACAACAGGTGGAAGTGATGCGGGCGAAATGCCCAAGGCGTCCAGGGCCTGGCGAAATCCGCGCGCGCCGTGGACCGATGTGAACGCAATGACATCGAAGGCGCCGTCCAGGAGTTGTTGAATCGCCTCACGCGCGTCGTTTGTCGGCGGCGGATAGTGGATGTCGATCAGCGGGACATTGATGACGTCGGCGCCGGCGTCCGCCAGTCGCCGCTGCAGGTTCGTCGACGTCGATCGAGCCTGTGTGACGACGACGCGTTTGCCACGAAGCGGCGATTCGGCGAGTGTGTCGATGACGGCGCCGCGCTGGTTCGCGAACGCCGCGACATCGCCGATGATCGTGACGGCGGGGGATTCGATTTCCTCCGCAATGGCGATGTCCGCAATCGTCGACAGCGTTCCCGTGATGGTTCGCTGATGGATCGTTGTCCCGGATGCGACGATGGCGACGGGCGTCGTCGCCGACCGGCCCGCCCGAAGGAGCCCGTCCGTGATCTCGCGCAGCCGCGCCAGGCCCATCAGCACGGCGAGCGTGTCGATTTTCGCGAGCGCGCTGAAGTCGTGATCCGGCAGGGCGCCGTCCTGCGTCTGTCCCGTGATCACGGCGTAGCTTCGCGCCACGCCGCGATGCGTCAGCGGAACGCCCGCCGCCGCCGGCGCCGCGTGAACGCTGGACACGCCGGGCACGATCTCGCAGGGGATTCCACGCGCCTGGCAGGCCGCCTGTTCCTCCAGCCCGCGACCGAATGTCAGCGGATCGCCTCCCTTGAGTCGAACGACAGTCCTGCCCGCCAGCGCGTGCGAGACGATCAGCTCGTTGATCCGCGACTGCGTCATTCGATGATTTCCCGGCGCCTTGCCGACATCGATCAGTTCCGCCGAACCGGCGGCCGCCAGCAGTTCCATCGCGATCAGGCGATCGAATAGCACAACGTCCGCGGCCTGAAGCAGCCGCATACCGCGCATCGTGATGAGTTCCGGATCTCCCGGACCCGCGCCGACCAGATAGACGCGACCTGTATCGTGAGGCGATTTCATCCCGCGGCCTTTCGCTCAATGAGTGTTTCCTCGACGCGCTCGATGGCCCGCCGCGCTACGCTGGCGCCGTTGCTTCCCGCGAATACGGCTTCCAGGAGCGGGCGACCTTCAATGCGAAGGACGCGGACGCGCATCCTCACGCCGTCGGCGGTCTCTGCGACCGCAGCGATCGTGATGTCGTCGCGCCGCTCGAAGTGAGCCAGCAGCGCCAGTTCCGCCGATACAGCGTCGCGCGTCGGTCCGTGGTCCAGTGGCTCGATGCGTCGGCGCGTGGCGTCGTCGTCCGCGCGGATCTGAATGGCCAGCGCCGCCTGTGCCGGCGCCGGAACGAATCGATCGAGCGTGAAGATCTCCGCCGCGTTTTTCGACAGGTCACTGCGATCGAGCCCGGCGATGGCGAGGATTGCGGCGTCAAACCCGCCGACGCGGACCTGACGTATTCGATCGTCGACCGCCCCGCGGATGTTGGCCGTCTTCAGGTCGGGTCGCAGGTATCGGATCTGGGCTGCGCGCCGAGCGCAGCTCGTACCAACGACGGCGCCGCGCGGCAGGGCGTCGAATGACACGTCGCCCTGTGACACGAGTGATTCACGCGGATCGGCGCGCTCCAGGATGGCGGCGACGTTCAGATCAACGGGGGGCGTCAGCGACATGTCCTTCAGGCTGTGCACGGCGATATCGATGGCGCCGCGACGAAGCGCGGCTTCGATGTCGTCCGTGAACGGCGACGAAGTGGCGAATTCGCTGATCGCTCGCGTCTGGTCCTGATCGCCGATCGTGCTGATCTCGATGATCCGGCAGTCCACGCCGACGATCGCGAGTCGCTTGCGCACAATCTCCGCCTGCGCCAGCGCCAGCCGGCTGGATCGCGTTCCCAGGCGAAGCGTGGTCGACAGCGATCGTCGAAAACCGCCATTTCCGTGGGCCTGAGCCATGTCAATGCGCTCCCGTCTTCGATTCAGTGAGTTCCGCCAGCGCGATCTCCCGCGCCAGGTCGGGTATTGAAGTGTGCATACCGACAGCCTCCGTGCAGATCCGCATCACGCCGCCTGCGATATTGGCAAAGGGCGCGGCGCCCACGTTGTCTTCTCGCAGCGCGCCGAGCTGTTCGGGAATATCGATCGTCGCGTGATGACCGCCGCCGATGAGGAAGGGTGTCGCGATCACATGGCGCGACGCCAGCGTCGCGACGACATCGCGCACATACGGCGGCTCATCGATGAAGGCGGGCCGAATGTCCCAGTCATCCCGCCGCGCCGCGATCGCCTCGACCACTTCGACAGTCCGCGAGCGGCTGTCCGCGTGCCGTGGCGTGCCGTGGCCGACGACGAGAAACGTGGTATTGGCGATGGGTGGAGCGAACTGCGCAACGGCGCCGGCCAGCAGCGACTCCGTGATCTCAACAAACGCGGGATGCAATCCGAGCGGGGCGGTCATCGTCACGCGCAACGAGGCGGCTCGCGGGCTTTCCGCAATCGCGGCCGGCAGAACGCGCGTGGAGAAATAGCCTTCACTCGTCATGACGGGAATAACAATGACAGAATCGCCTGTCACGCTCGCGATCGCCTCCGCGAAAGACGGACGGCCCTTGCGAAATGCGCAAAGGACCGGCGTTGGCGCGAGGTCATTACTGAGCCTGGCCGTCAGGGCGTGCACGAACGCGTTGGACGCGGAGTCGTCGCCTGAGCCATGGGCCGCAAGCAGTATCGTCGCCCCTGTCATGCCGCCGCCTCGTTTCGATGTCGCGCCGCGCTGCTCGGGCCTGTCGCCGCCTCCGTGTAATAGGCGCGGCGGCGCGAACACCATGCGCGGAAGCGGGCGGTCTCCTCGCGGATGATCCGCTCGGCGTCGCGGACACATTCGTCCGCCAGCGACGCTCCCGAGCGCAGGTCGTCCAGGTGAATCAGTACGACGCCGCCTTGCTGTGCGATCGATGTGTCCACGTTGCGCGGCATGCCCAGGTCGAGTACGACACGATCGCGATCGTCATTCGGGAAGTTGCTCGGCGTGATCAGGACGCTCCTGCTGGACGTGCAGCAAACGACGACATTCGCCTCCGAAAGGGCGGCGTTCAGCGCGTCGATCGGACGCCACACGCCGCGTATCGCGCTCGCGAGTTCGCGGCCTCGTCGCTGGTGACGGCTGGTGATCGTGATGTCTCGAAGGCCGGCGGCACGCATGTCGCGAGCCAGTTCGCCCGCAAGTGTTCCGCTCCCGACGATCAGAATCCTCGAATCCGTCGTCAGCCGCGAACGCAGGGCGCCGATCGCAGCGGCGGCGTACGTCTGGGCCAGACGACCAATTGCCGTTTCGCTGCGAACGCGTTTTCCGGTGTGAATCGCCGCACGAAACAGCGCCGACAGCAGCGGTCCCGTCGCGCGATGCGACTGCGCAAAGGTAAACGCGTCTCGCGCCTGCCCCAGAATGTGATATTCCCCTGGCAGCGGAGACAACAGCCCCGACGCCACTTTCAGCAGGTGGTCCGCGGCCGGGATCTCATCCAGCGCCAGGGCGTGATCGCGCAGGGTTTCCGCAGGAACGCCGAGCGCCTTCTCGAAGACCGAGAGCGGCTCGATCTCTCGATCGGCTGCGAGATAGAGCTCCAGTCTGCCGCATGTGCGCAGGAGGACGGCTTCGCCAAATCCGTCAGCGCATCGGCGCAGGATCGCCGCAGCGCGATCGTCATCGACGGCGATCCGTTCGCGCAGGGCGATCGGCGCCGTCTTGTGCGAGAGGCTGATGGCGCAGATGCGCGGCGTCATCGCGAGAGGACCTCCAGCGAAATCCGACCGCCGGTCGGTATTTCGGCGCCCGTCATCTTCTGTCTCGGCGCCTCAGTCTCCGCGATGCGATGATAGAACTCGCTCAGGCCTTCGTTGGGACGACGCGTTCTCGCCCACGCCCGAACGAGCGGCGACAGCGTGGCGACGAAATCACCGAAGTGAACATCCGCCGCATAGAGATCCGCGACGCGATCGCCCGCCAGTCCGCCGCCGACGTAAACGTTGTAACGCTCGCCGGGTTTGCGCCCGACGAAGGCGATATCCGCCGTGTAGGGACGTGCGCAGCCGTTCGGGCAGCCCGTCATGCGAACTGTCAGCGGCTCGTTTTCGACGCCCAGCGACCTGAACAGAGATTCCAGCGCATCCATGGCCTGTGGCATGACGCGCTCGGACTCCGTGATCGCCAGACCGCAGGTCGGCAGGGCGGGGCAGGCCATCGAGTGACGTCGCATGGGGGCGATTGCGGCAGGGAGCGTGAGGCCGGCCGCAAGCAGCGCCGACTCAACCTGGGCGATGCCCTCGCCGGACAGCCCCGTCAGGAGGAGATTCTGTTGCGCCGTCAGGCCCACGTTGGCGCCGGTGGATCGTACGATGTCTCGGAGCGTCGAACGGAGCGCTCGGCCGTCGCGATCGGCGATGCGACCGTTCTCGACATAGACGCCGTAGAACGACTGTTGGCGATCGGCGGCGTGCGGACCAAGGTGATCGTGGTAGGCCGGACCCGCGATCTCCCGAGGTGGCGCCACTTCAAATGGCGCCCGCTTGCGGAATTCTGCGCGGAATGTGTCAAGGCCCCACTCCTCGATCAGGTACTTCAGTCGGGCGTGCTTTCGATCGGCGCGATTGCCGTGATCGCGGAAGATCTCGGCGACGAGCCGGACGGCGTCGATCGCGTGCTCGGGCGAAACGAATCCGAGCGGCGAGGCAAGTCGCGCGAAGGTGCTCGCCTTTTCATGGCTCAGTCCCATGCCGCCGCCGACCAGGACCTGGTACCCTTCGATATGCTGTTCCCGCGTGATGGCGATCAGTCCGCAGTCACAGGAGTACACGTCAACGCAGTTGTCCGTGTCCAGCGCGACGGCGACTTTGAACTTTCGCGGCAGATACGCCTCGCCATAGAACGACTCGTGCCGCTGCGTCGACACGACCTTCTCCTCGCCCAGCCAGATTTCGTGATAGGCCCGTGTTTCGGGGCGCAGATTCGCGGCAAGGTCGCGGGCCAGCGCCCGGACCGCCAGATGCGGGGCGTCGTCGATCGGCGCCGGGCAGGTCATGACATTGCGCTGGACATCGCCGCAGGCGCCGATGGTCGTCATCAGCCGCTCGTGGATCCCGGCGATCTGCGTCTTCAAATCGCCGATCAGCACGCCGTGGAATTGGATCGCCTGTCGCGTCGTGATGCGCAGCGTTCCGTTGGCGAATTCGTCCGCCAGGGCGTCCAGGGCCAGGTACTGTTCGCCCGTCAGCGAACCGCCGGGAATCGCCACGCGGACCATGAAGGAGTATTCCGGCTCCATCCCCTCCTTTCGGCGGTCATTCCGCGTATCGCGATCGTCCTGCTGGTAGATACCGTGGAATTTGAGAACCTGGATGTCGTCGGCGCCGAAGTGCGTCGCCCCGGATTCGATCGTCTCGTCGATCGAGCCGCGCAGACCGCGGCTTGCCGACTTGGCGGCCTCTACTTTGGATTGTTTCCTGTCGTCGTGTGCCATGTTGTCGCCTGTCGTTGTTGCAGTTGGGTTGTCGTTCCGATCGAACGGGATCAGATGCCCGCGCCGTGAAGACCGCACTCTGTCTTGTCGAATCCGCTCCAGCGTCCGTCGCGGTTGTAATCCGTCACGCCCGCGCCCTCGACGCGCTGTGTGCAGTGCGTGCAGCCCAGCGTCGGATAGCCTTCTTCGTGGAGCTTGTTGTAGGGGACGTCGTTTGCCTTCACGTATTCCCAGATCTGTTCACGCGTCCAGTTTGCAAGCGGGTTGATCTTCAGCACGCGGTACTGCCAGTCCCATTCGATCACACGAATGCCGGCGCGCGTTTTCGACTGATCGCGGCGCAGCCCCGTGACCCAGACATCGACATCCCCCATCACGCCGCGCATGGGCTCGACTTTTCGCAGGACGCAGCACAGCGCCGGATTCGACTTCCACAGCTCGGGACCGTGCTCCGCGGCCTGTCGCTCCGGCGTCAGGTCCGTTCCGCAGTTGACGAAGGAGATGTGCGGGTATTTCTGGATCAGCCGATCGCGCAGCTGGTAGGTTTCCGCAAAGAAGAACCCCGTGTCGATGTAGATGACCGTCAGATGCCGGGCGTGCCGCGAGAACATGTCGATGAGCGCGCAGCCTTCCATGCCGAACTGCGTCGTGACGACAAGTCGCTGACGTCCGAATCGGCCGACAATCCAGGGGATCAGCGCCGCTGTCGGCGTGTCCTCTCGTATCTGTTCGCTGTTGACCGTCGGCTCCTGGTCGTCGGTCGATAGAATCTGCAATTCCATCGCACATTACTCCGGTACTGAATGTTGTTCAGGGGGGAAAGAAGAACGCCCGCGGCGTCAGGATCCGCGGGCGACTGTCGATCGTGTTGAGATCAGTGTGTTATTTCTGTCTCAGCAACAACAACAGGTCACGCGGACCCATGTACAGCTGCAACAACAGAAACAACAGCGGGAGACGCTGGCGCAGGAGGCGCCGCCACGTCGAGTGAAAGGTCGGGATGAAGCGTTCGTCGTCATTGCCGTTCTGCTTCAGTGGCGATCATGTGTGATACGCCGCAGAGTTCTTATAGCACGATTGGAATCGCCGAGTCAAGGCGACGCCCATTCGATACTTGCCGCGTCCGATTACTTCGCGGGTTCTTCAGCCACAGCGGGAGCGATTCGTCACGTCCGCCGGAAGGGTAGACGTGTCGGGCGCCTTCGACGGCTGCTGGTCGACGCTGACGCGCGATAATTCCGTGAAAATGGCGATACGAGTGCGATTCGGGAGGCGCTGACCGCGGCGGCGCCAGCGTGGCGTCAGGCGCCTGTCGCGGCGTTGGGGTACTCGCCGGCTGCGTGCCGCCTGCCGAGTTTCCGGTAGTTCTCCACGACGTAATCCAGGTAGGCGTGTTCCTTGTCGCGGATGTCGCGGACGACTTTGCCCGGCACGCCCATGACGACTTTGCCGTCCGGCACGACGGTATTGGGCGGGACGACGGCCCCGGCGCCGATGATGCATCGCTCGCCGATCACACAGCCGTCCAGCACGATGGCGCCCATGCCGATCAGGGTTCGCGGACCGATTTGCCGGCAGTGGACGATGGCGCGATGGCCCATGCTCACTTCGTCGCCGATGTCGAGGTCCACGCCGGCGGTTGTGTGAATGACCGTGGCGTCCTGCACGTTGACGCGGGCGCCGATGCGAATGTTGGACACATCGCCGCGGATGACCACGTGATGCATGATTGTACTTTCGTCGCCGATCGTGACGGCGCCGCCGACGTAAGCGGTCGGGGCGATATAGACATCCCGGCCGAGCGAAACCCGCGCGTTCTCAATGATCATGGGGCGAATGATACGGGAGGACGCCCATGCCCGCACGCGCGCCAAATGGCGAGATCTGTTTGAAGGAACTCAAGATAGGAGGACGCGCCCGCGCGGAGAACCCACTCATTCCACCCCTGGCTCCGCGCGGTCGCGCGTCCTGTACGTCGCGTCAGTTCGAACAGCTTGTTGCGCCACGGAACGCCTTGTTCCACGGCATGTAGGAGAGCATTGTCGCCAGGCCGCAGGTACCGCTCACGCCGGCAAACACAAGGCCCGCCCCGATGAATCCGCTGAGAATCAGGAACCAGGGCGACACGAAGGCGCCGAGGACCGTTCCGATGAAGACCATTGATCCCGCCGTAATCTGGACCTGGCGCATGATGCTGATCGGCGCCCTGGCCAGTTTCTTCACGGGCAGACCGGCGTCGATCCACGCCTTGAGTCCGCCCTTCAAATGACAGACTTCTTCGCGACCGGCGGCCAGCAGCCGCTGAGCCGCCTCCGCGGAGCGCTTGCCGGAACGACAGTGCAGGACGACAGTCTTGTCGCCGCTGACGGGCACATTCGTTGGGTTAAGCGACGACAGCGGCCGCGAGAGGGCGCCTTCGATGCGCTCCGCCGCGAATTCGTCCGGTTCCCGCACATCGACGACAATCACCTTTCCCTCATCGAGCCATCGCTTCAGCTCGGCCGGCTCGATGTCGCGAAGCGGCGTGTTTGCCGAGGCGCCGTTGTTGGTTGCGCTGGATGTGTTCGTCAGGGTGCTTGTGGTCATACGCCTTGTTTCCTGTGACAGATTCGCTGTGTGTTCCGAATCACGTATCGATATATCGTAAAGTTACGATATGTTATGGCAAAAAAACAGGAGCTAGCCGAACCGCTTCTCGACGCAGTTCATGATGCTCGTCAGGCCATCCTCCGCCACATGATAGTACATGCAGCGACCTTCCCGCTCGCAGCCCAGCAGTCCGCGGTCCTTCATCAGCCGCAGATGTTCCGAGGCGACATGGCTGGCGATGCCGCAGGCGTCCGCCAGCTCACCCACCGTGTATTCCCCGGCCAGCAGCATCTGGACGATTCGCAGCCGATGCGGATGGGCCAGCGTCCGCAAACACTCCGCCGCCTGCTCCAACGCCTCCATCGGCAATAACGAGTTGTTCCTGGCCGTCGCCATACACCTAATATATCGTTATATTGCGATATGTCAAACACATTTTTGTGGATCTCGTCCGGAACGCATGGCGGTCGCCCGCCCATGTGGAACGCAGGTCTTCAGATCACCGGCGCCGGGCGGGGGGGCGTGGTCCGGCAAGCCGGGGCGAATTCTCGAAAATGACGGCCGAGTCCTCAGGACTCCTCCGGCTTCGGTTCCTTCCGCAGCACGCCACCGATGTGGAGTCGATAGGCCATTGGCGCCGGCAGGTCCGTCCGACGGGAGAACCCCAGCGGGGCGTCGCGTCCCATGATATAGACATCTTCGCCGGCAACCCGCGCCCGGATGACCGCGTGAAGTTCATCGGCCACGCCGAACAGCGCCGCCAGTGAGAGGTCCTCGATCGGCGCATCGGGCGCGACGCGATTCACGATCAGGCGCGCGTCGCGCTCGATGTCGTACGGCTTGTCGTCGGGGCCCAGCGCTTCCTGCGACGCCGGCGTCTGCGCGACGCCGAGCTCCAGCATGAAGCGCGTGCCGAGGTGCAGCGAATAGGCGTCATCGAAGTCCAGGCTCGCGCCGTCGTAGTAGTTCGCTTCCGTCTGACCGACGGCGACGTAGTAGGGCGTGGCGCCGCGCCCCGATCGGTCCGCCTCGAATCGGAAGAGGACTGTCGCGCCCTCGTCTTCCAGGGGCGAGATTTCAAACAGCTGATGCTCGCCCAGTTCATTCGGTGTCGCGGCGCCGAAATGTTCGCGGATGTACGCGAGCGCGTAGTCACGCCACGCGCTGAGGTTCGTTTCGTTGGGGGAGGTGGCGGGGGCGTCCATGATGTCATGACCGACGGCGGCCGCCGGCGAGAGCGGAATTCAAACGGCGGCCGGTAATGTTGAGACCATTTCGGTTTAGGAAGTATGAACTTTCACGTATGATAGCCATACTGCGACGTCGTCGCGGGATCGTCAACCGGCCGAAGAGGTTTCCTCGCTTTCGGATCGCACGCGCGGAGCACGGATGCAGAACGAATCGACAGAACCCACGCCGCAGGAGGCGCCGGCGCCGACGTTGAAGTGCCCGCGCTGCCGCGCGAAGTACCCGGCGTCCGCCGAGATCGACGGCAAGCGCGTGCGCTGCCCGACCTGCGGACATGTCTGGCGCGACCAGCGCCGCCAGACGCGCGATGTCGCGG
>ERZ795053.3294-NODE-3294-length-18532-cov-19.174379_pt1 | contig 18532 bp, 16 predicted proteins | sample MGYA00375137_ERZ795053 | MGnify/ENA primary metagenome ERZ795053 (study PRJEB30182, sample SAMN05720284) | activated sludge metagenome | isolation source: Anaerobic digester | place: Hong Kong | collected 2014-12-17 ...
CCGGCACGCTGTAGAGCGTGAAACGGAAGGTGACGTTGCCGCCGCGGCCCTGGGCGGCGCTGCGTTCGACGCCACGAACCTGCCACACGCGACCGTCGTGCTCGATGACGTTGCCTCGTTTTACTTCTGCTGCTCGCATGTTGTTGTCCTATGTGAATGACCGCAGGGCGCGGTCATTTCGGCTCGAGTCGGATGGCGCCATCAACGCGGATCACGCTGCCATTGAGGTAGCGGTTGCCGAGGATGAAGGCGACGGTATCGGCGAATTCCTGTGGCGTGCCGAGGCGCGACGGGTAGGGCACCTGCGCGCATAGCGACTGATAGACCTGCTCGGGCATGCCGTCGACCATTGGCGTATGGAACACGCCCGGCGCCACGGTCATCACGCGCACGCCAATGCGGGCGAATTCGCGGGCCATCGGCAGGGTCATGCCGACCACGCCACCCTTGGACGCGGAATAGGCTGCCTGGCCGATCTGGCCTTCGAAAGCTGCGATCGAGGCGGTATTGATGATCACGCCGCGCTCGCCATCCTCACCAGGCTCGTTGCCCTGCATGACGTCGGCGGCGGCCTTGGCGACATTGAAGCTGCCGATCAGGTTGACCTTGACGGTGGTCTCGAAGCGCGACAGCGGCATCGGGCCCTCGCGGCCCAGCACGCGGCCGGCACCCAGAATCCCGGCGCAGCTGATTGCGGCGTTGAGGCCCTCCATCTTCTCGGCGGCAGCCTTCACGTTGGCGGCCACGGTGGCCTCGTCGGACACGTCGGTATGGAAGTAGCAGGCGTCGTCGCCCAGCTCCGCCAGCGCCTCGGCGGATTTGTCGTCGTTGACGTCGAACAGCGCGACTCTGGCGCCGTTGGCGACCAGATGGCGGGCCACGGCCAGGCCGAGGCCGGAGACGCCGCCGGTGATGACGGCGCGCACGTCGGAAAGCTTCATGGGGATGTCCTGCGGATCTGCGAATCGAGGGCGGCGATTGTACCGGAGCTCCGGCCAGGATCAGAGATCGATCAGGTAGAAACGGTTGCAGCCAAAATGGCCGGTGTTGCCCATGGCGGCGTCGATGCGCTGGAAGCCCGCCTGTTCATACAGGTGGCAGGCGGCATCGAGGTGCGGCAGCGTTTCCAGGTAGCACTGCCTGAAACCGCGCTCGCGGGCCGTATCCAGGCAATGCTTGAGCAAGGCCCGGCCGGCACCCTTGCCGCGGAGCGCGTCAAGGAAATACATCTTGCGCAGCTCGCAGACGGAGGGTTCAGCCCCCGTCAGAGGCGCAATGCCGGCGCCACCCAGCACTTCCCCATCCTGTTCGACAACGAAATAGGCCGCTCGCGGGTTCGCATAGGCGGCGGGCATGTCCTCGACCTCGGGGTCGACGATGGCATAGCCCGGACCGACCGCGCCGATATCGGTCATCACGCGACGGATGATGTCGCGGATGGCGGCGGCGTCGGCAGGCTGGCATTCACGGATCGACCAGTCGCTGGCGTGGCTCATGCAGGTCCCGGGGATTGGTAGGCGGGAATATCTTCACCCGGACGCGGCTTGCTGAACAGGTAGCCCTGCGCATTGGTGACGCCGTGCGCCAGCAGGAATTCCCGCTGGATCGGGGATTCCACACCCTCGGCGATCAGCTCCAGGCCCAGGCTCTGCGCGATACCGATGATGGCCTGGCAGATGGCGACGTCGGATGCCTGCTCGGGCACGCCGCGCAGGAAACTATGCGAGATCTTGACGCCGTCAATCGGCAGCCGGCGCAGGTAGTTGAGGGCCGAGTAGCCTTCACCGAAGTCGTCGATGGTCAGGGTGACGCCAAGTTCCTTGAGCGTGGCGAAGGTTTCCACGGTGTCGGAGACGTCCTCGATCAGGACCCGTTCGGTGATTTCGAGCTCCAGCGCCTCGGGCGGCAGGTGGAACTCGCCAAGCGCGGCCACCACGACGTGGTGCAGTTCCTCGCTGAGGAACTGGCGATAGGAGACGTTCACCGCCACCCGTTCGATTTCCAGGCCCTGGTCCAGCCACTCGCGCAGCTGGCGACAGGCTTCGCGGATGACCCAGGCGCCGATGGGCACGATGTCGCCGGTGGTCTCCGCATGGTTGATGAAGCGGTCCGGGCTCATTTCGCCCAGCGTCTTGTTGTGCCAGCGGATCAGCGCTTCGACGGCGTAGAGCTTGCCGGTGGCCAGGTCGACCTGTGGCTGGTAGACCAGCCGGAACTCCTCGTTCTCCAGCGCGCGCCGCAGGTGCGTTTCCATCAGCAGCTGGTCGGACAGCTGCTGGGCCAGGGACGACGTGAAGCTCTGCCAGGTGTTGCGTCCGCGTCGTTTGGCGTCCGACATGGCGGAATCCGCGCTCTGGATCAGGCGCTGGGTGGTGTCACCATCCTCCGGTGCCCGCGCGATACCGACCGAACAGGTGATGGCGAACTCCTCGCCGTTCTGCTGGAACGAACGGGTGAATGCGCGGTTGATCCGTTCGGCGGTTGCCTCGCTGCGGTGGCCGCTACCGTCGGGCATCAATACCAGGAATTCGTCGCCGGAGTAGCGGCCAACGATGCCGTCCCCCGCCACGCATTCACGCAGACGCCTTGCCGCGGCCCTGAGCAGCTCGTCGGCGGCGCGATGGCCGAGCAGGTCGTTGAGCACCTTGAAGCGGTCGAGGTCGACGTAGAGCAGGGCGGGTTGCTTGTATTCGCCGCCTTCCAGCAGCGAGCCAATGCGTTCGAGGATGGCGTCACGGTTGGGCAGCTGCGTGAGCGGATCGGTCAGCGCCTGCCGGCGAAGCTCGTCTTCGTGCAGCTTGTTGACGGTGATGTCCTGAAGGGTGCCGCTGGTCCGAAAGCGTTCGCCTTCGCGGAGCTCACCGTTGCCGATGATGCGCGCCCAGCGCTGGTTGCCGTCCTCGGTGACCATGCGGCACTCAAGATCAAAAGCATCACCGCGCGACTGCGCCTGCGTCATGGCCGTGCGCACGCGGGCGCGGTCGGTGGCGGCCACGTGGGAGAGGAAGTCCTCGATATCCACCGGTTCGCCGCGCCGCCGCTCCACGATGTCATACAGCGTGTCGGTCCAGTACATGTACTGCTGCATCGGATCCCAGTCCCAGCCACCGATGCGGGCCAGCGCCTGCGTGCGGCGAAACAGTTCCGAATCGCGCTTGAACTCGGTCACTTCACTGAACATCGAGATGACCTGGAACGGCTTGGACTCGCCTGTCATGAACTGCGGCACGGACAGGACGGACAGCCATCCGTAGCGGCGCAACTCCTGGTGATAGACGCCGATCAGCGTCGAATCCACGTTGCGCCCTTCACGTATCGCGATCATGCCCGGCAGCTGGTCGTAGGGCAGGGCGTGGCCGTCCTCACGGATGAAACGCCAATTGCGCAGGTAGTTGGCGGGGCCAAGCAGCTCCAGTTCAGTCATGCCGAGGATGCGGCAGGCGGCGGCATTGACCGAGATCACGTGGCCTTCGGCGTCCTGAACCATGACGCCCTTGTCCATGACCCGAAGCAGTTCGCGGTAGCGCTCTTCGGAATCACGCAGTTCGGTCTCGGTGGCCAGACGACGACTGATGTCGCGCGCCACGGCAAGGATGCGGCGTTGTCCGCGATCCACGAAGAGGGCGGAATGCACTTCCACCGGGAAGCGGGTGCCGTCGCCACGATAGTTGACGCTTTCGACCGAGAATATCTCGCCGGTCCGATGTTCGCGAAGCACCTGTTCGAGGTGATCCGGCGGCAGTTCGGGATTGAGGTCATGCAGGCCGCGCTGCTGCAATTCTTCGCGGGTGTAGCCATAGATGCGGCAGGCCGCCACGTTGGCATCGAGAATACGGCCCTTCAGGTCGTGCAGGGTGACTGCGTCGGGCACCGCATTGAACAGGCCGATATAGCGCTGGCGAATCGATTCGGCATCCTCGCGCATGGCACGTATCGCTGCCAGCGACTCGCGCAGCAGCTCACGGGACTCCCCCGACGACGCACGGGCAGCCAGGTGGCTGGCCAGTCGTGATACCAGCTGTTCCCCCTTTTCGGCTGCCAACGTGTCGCCGCTGTCGGCCGACAGGGCGCCGATGATCAGGGCGCTCGGGTTTTCACTCATGCGGTTTCTCGCCCCCGCGAGATCGGCCGGCAAGGATGGCCGATGCGTGTGATGCCGATCACAGAATAACACCGGGCAGAGGCCCGCGGCGGCCGTTAGTGCGCGCGGGCGAGCCGCTCGACATGCGCGAGGAAGTCTGGCCGGGCTGCATCGCTGGAAAACAGCTGGTCCTGATGGGCCGTGATCGTGGTTCGCGCCTGGCGGATCTGGTCCGGATCGCCCAGCCGCTCGGCTGCCATACGGCCGAGTTGCTGTGCCGGAACGACCCAACCGGGCAGGCCAAGCCGCTCCATCATGAAGGCGCTCTGCCGCCCGCGCATGAAGCGGCCGCGGCTGGTGAGGATGGGCAGGCCGCTGGCCAGCGCGTCCAGGCTGGTATTGCCACCCGACCAGTGCAGTGCGTCCAGCATGATGTCGGCGTTGCGATTGATCGCGAGGTAGTTGGCGCGGCTGGTGGCTGCCAGCCAGTGCACGCGATTGGCTGTCGCCAGTCCACGGGCCCGGAAGGCGCGCTCAAGGCGCCTGTCGATGGCATCGTTCCAGTGTCCCACGTGCTCCCGGAACAGCAGGAAACCTGCCTCCGGACATTGCGCCGCCACTTCGGCAATCACCGCATCGTTGTCCGGATGCAGCTTGAACAGGCTGTGTGGCAGCAGCACGCGCGGGCCATCGGGCAAGGCGGGCGGGCGGCCGTCTTCCACATCGGGCAGCGGGTAGTGGACACCCAGTTCCGGCAGCATGAGCAGGCGCTCGCGATAGTGGGCGTCGGCGTTCTCCGGTTCCATCTCGGCGCAGCTGAAGAACGCGTCGATGGACGGCAGTCCCGTCGTTACGGGGTGCCCCCAGGCGGCGGCCTGTCGTCGGGCCAGGCGCAGGCTCGCCAGCGGCAGCAGTCGCGCATCCATGCCGATCTCGGGGTAGATCAGCAGATGCAGGCGATCCTCGCGGATTTGCCGCGCCAGTGACGCGAGGTCGTCATCATGGAAGTGGAAACGGCTCGCCCGTTGGGCCAGTCGTTCGGTATGCGCATCGCGAGTCGGCCCCAACTGGTAGAGGTGGACGGCGTGACCGGCATCCGCCAACCAGTCGATCCAGCTGCCGAAATAGTGGCCGACAGTGCAGTCTCGCCAGCAGGAGGACAGCAGGCCGATGCGCAGCGGACCTTTGGTGGCGGGCTGCGGCGCCTGGTCCCCGTCGGGGAACCACTGGCACAGCGCACGCTGGAGCAGGTCGCCGTAACGCCCCTGCAGTTCGATGTCGTTCCGACCCTGGTAGGCGAGCTTGAAGTTGCACCACACCAGCTGTTCGAGCGCGCGCTCGCAGCGCGACAGGTAGTCGTCATCCCAGCGGGCTTGCAGCTCATCCAGTCCATGGGCGAAGCGTTGCCGTGCGTGGTCGAGCTGTTCCTGGCTGTCGACCACGGCGGGCAGGCCGAGGGCCTGGCCCAGTTCCGCGCGCAGCAGGGGCACCGGGCGCTTTCCAGCGGCAAGCCGTAGTGTTTCGCCAAAGGCGGCAGTGGCGTTGGCGTCGCCGGCACGGTCCAGCTCCACCGCGATGGAAAGCGCTTCCGGCGCCAGGTCGGCACGATGCAGTTGTCCGAGCTGTGCCACGGCTGCCGCTGTGTCGCGCGTCGCCAGCAATTGGGCCGCCAGCAGTCGGGCATCCTCGTCGCCTGGCTGGCGGCGCAGCAGTTCGGACAACGCGCGCGCTGTCGCCGTTTCATCGCCGAGATCGCGTTCGCACAAGGCCAGGTTGTACCAGGCGTCCACATTGTCGCGATCAGCGCGCAGTGCCTCTCGGCAATCCTCGCGCGCCGCTGCACTTTCGTTTGCCTTGCGTCGACGCGCAGCGCGACGGTTAAGCAGGCGCGACAGTTGCCGCTGCACGGCGGCATGCAGGCCATGTGCGTCCAGCAGCCGGGAAAACGCGTCGATACCGGCGTCCACGTCGTCTGCCTTGATCGCGAGATTGCCGCGCAGGATCAGCCCGTCGCGATGGGTCGGTACGGCGGAAAGCAGCGCCTCGCAGTGCTTCAGCGCCTCGCCATCATCGCCTCGCTGGAAGGCTGCCATGGCGGCGTCGAAATGCGGATAGGCCCCGCCGCGATCGCCGCTCATCGTCGCGAGGATTCAGCCTGCAGCACGCGCGACCTTGCTGGCGGTGTCGTGGCCGAGCAGGGTGGACAACCAGTTACCGGTGGCAATCAGTGCGTCGAGATCCACACCGGTCTGCATGCCCATGCCGTGCAGCATGTAGACCACGTCCTCGCTGGCCACGTTGCCGCTGGCGCCCTTGGCATAGGGGCAACCGCCGGTACCGGAGACCGAGGAATCGACCACGCGCACGCCGGCCTCCAGACAGGCGAGGATGTTGGCCAGCGCCTGCCCGCGGGTGTCGTGGAAATGCACGGCGAGTGCGTCCATCGGGACTTCGACGGCAACCGCTTCCAGCATCGCGCGAGCCTTGCCCGGCGTGCCGATGCCGATAGTGTCGCCCAGCGATACCTCGTAGCAGCCCATGTCATGCAGCGCCTTCGACACCCGCACCACGTCGGCCAGCGGCACCTCGCCCTGGTAGGGACAGCCGAGCACGGTGGAGACGTAGCCACGCACCTTCACACCATCGGCTTTCGCCTTCGACATCACGGGCTCGAAGCGCTGCAGCGATTCGTCGATGCTGGCGTTGATGTTCTTCTGGTTGAAGGCTTCCGACGCGGCGGAAAAGACGGCGATTTCGGTGACGCCGACTTCGCGTGCGCGGTCGTAGCCCTTCTCATTGGGCACCAGTACCGGATAGCTGACGCCGTCGCGCTTGTGGATGCCGGCATAGACTTCAGCCGCGTCGGCCAGCTGCGGCACCCACTTCGGGCTGACAAAGCTGGTTGCTTCGATACTCTTCAGGCCGCAGCCGCTGAGACGGTCGATCAGCGCGATCTTGTCGGCTGCGGCAACGATGGTCTTCTCGTTCTGCAGGCCATCGCGCGGCCCGACCTCGACGATGCGGACGGAGGCGTCGCTCATTGCGCCCCGGCCTTCCCGGTTGCTCGGACGAAGCGCAACGATTCTCCCTTGCCGCTGCCGTCGCCGAAGGCTTTTCCTGAAGCGAGCAGTGACTGCAGCTTGGCCTGAGGTTCCCGCACACGCACATGCAGTTCGTACTCACGGCGGAGCACTTCCGCCTTGATGTCCCCATCGATGGCCGAGTGGGCCAGGGCGTGATGGTCTGGTGCGATCAGGGTCAGCTGCTCGCCATCCCGCTTCCAGACGAACAGGTAGACATCGCTGGCGCCGCTGTCATCGCCGGGCGTGATCGCGTCGGCCTCGAGTTCGAAGGCGGCATCGGCCCAGGCGGCGTCAATCCAGAGCAGGTCGAGGTCGCCGACCTTCGCCGAACGCAGGTCGGTTGGCGGTGATTGGCGCGGTGGCGAGCGGTCGTTTTCGGTGATCTGCAGCGCGCAGTCGCCGCCGACATGTGCAACGACCTCACCGGGCGCGTTGTCTTCGGTGGGCTCGCTGAGCCAGTCGCCAACCAGGGCGGCATTGCAGCCGGTGGCGTCGGCCGGGGCCTGCGTGAACTGGGTGCGTTCGCAGGCGCCGAGCAACAGCAGCAGCGTTGCGGTAAGTGCACCAAGGAAAAACTGACGGATCGATGCGTTCATTCGTCCACCTCGAAATTGACCAGCACGGCGTCCGCCTCGACGAACTCGCCGACGGACGCACTGAGCGCAGCGATCACGCCATCGCGCGGGGCGCGCAGCGTCAACTCCATCTTCATGGCTTCCATCACCAGCAGCGGCTGCTCCGGGCTGACGGCCGCGCCGACGGCAACCTGCAGCGACACGATGCGCCCAGGCATCGGCGCCACGATGCGATCCGCCGCGTTGGCATCCTCGCCCTCGAAGGCGAAAACCGGCGCCGGATGGAAGCGGTAGCGCTGGCCATCGACGAAGACCAGCATGTCCTCGCCGCTGCGGCGTGCCGGGATGCGCTGGCGCTGGCCGTCGAGGTCGAGCACCACATGACCATCGTCGCTGGCGATGCGCTGCACGGGACGCCAGTCGCCCTCATGCTCGAAATCAAAGGACATGGCGTCGCCGCGGACATTCAATTCCAGGCGCTCGCCGCGCCAGTCCAGCCACACCGGGCGCGAGCGCTGGTGACCCAGTCGCCAGCCGTCTGCGTGGCCGAATGGCGAATGCGGGTCGCTACTCCGGCGGGCGACGGATTCGGCGGCAGCCTGCTCGTTGGCCAGTGTCAGTGCCAGCGCGGCACCCAGGGCCGCGCGCGGCGGTGCTGGGGGCGCGGTGATGAATTCGTCGAGGTGCTGGTCGAGGTAGCCGGTATGGATGCGCGCCTCGCGCACCACCGGGTGGGCAATCAGTCGCTCCAGGAAGGCGATGTTGCTGGCGGGTCCCACCACTTCGCTCTGCTGCAGCGCCTGCTGCAGCGTGGCCAGTGCCGAGGGTCGATCAGCCGCGTGCACGATCAGCTTGGCGATCATCGGGTCGTAGAAGACGCTGACGCTGTCGCCTTCCTCCACGCCGGCATCCAGACGCACGCTGTCGCTGGGCGGCGGCAGACGCAGGCGCTGCAGCTTGCCGCTGCCGGGCAGGAAGCCCTTTTCCGGATCCTCGGCGTACAGGCGAACCTCGATCGCATGGCCGTTGCGCGGGATGGCGTCCTGCGCCAGCGGCAGGGCCTCGCCGGAAGCCACGCGCAGCTGCCATTCGACCAGATCCAGGCCGGTGACCATTTCAGTGACCGGATGCTCGACCTGCAGGCGCGTGTTGATCTCCATGAAGTAGAAGCCGCCGTCGGCGCCAACGATGAACTCCACCGTGCCGGCATTGCGGTAGTCGATGGCGCGCGCGGCTTCCACGGCGGCGCGACCCATGGCGGCGCGGCGTTCGTCATCGAGGAAGGGCGAGGGCGATTCCTCCAGCACCTTTTGGTAGCGGCGCTGCGCCGAGCATTCGCGTTCGTTCAGGTGGATGGCGTTGCCGTGACTGTCGGCGAAGACCTGGATTTCGATATGCCGCGGGGTCTCGATGTAGCGCTCCAGCAGCACGCGGTCGCGGCCGAAGGCGTTCTTGGCCTCGCGCTGGCAGCTTTCGAGGTTGGCGATGAACTCGCCGCTCTCGCGCACGATGCGCATGCCCTTGCCGCCGCCGCCGTGAGCGGCCTTGATCATCAGCGGATAGCCGATGCGATCGGCTTCGCGCTGCAGTGTGGCATTCGACTGATCCTCGCCGGTATAGCCTGGAACCACTGGCACGCCGCTGGCGGCCATCAGGTCCTTGGCGCCGGCCTTGGAGCCCATCTTGCGCATCGAGGCGGAGGAGGGGCCGATGAAGATCAGTCCGGCGGCTTCCACCGCGTCGGCGAAGTCGGCGTTCTCGGAGAGGAAGCCGTAGCCGGGATGGATGGCCTGTGCACCGCTGCGTTTGGCAGCTTCCAGCACGGCGTCGCCACGCAGGTAGGACTCGCCCGGTGGCGAGCCGCCGATGTGATGGGCTTCGTCGGCCATGCGCACGTGCAGGGCATTCGCGTCGGCGTCCGAATAGACGGCGATGCTGCGGATACCGAGTCGGCGGCAGGTGCGGATGACGCGGCAGGCGATTTCGCCACGATTGGCGATCAGGACTGATTCAATCAGAGCCGGTTTGATCTGGGCAACGTCTGTCATGGCGGCATTATCGCATTGCTGGCAGTGGCTCAGCCGACCCAGCGGGCGTCACGGCGCTCGAAAAAGGCGGTCAGCCCTTCCTGGCCTTCGTCCGATACGCGCAGACGGGCGATCAGCGCGGCATTCTTGGTGTCGGTAGCGGCATTGACGTCGTGACCCGCGGCGATTCGCGCCACCAGCCGCTTGGCCTCGTCCAGCGCGACCGGACCACCACGACCGAGGTCGCCAGCAATCTGGTCGACGGTGGCATCGAGCTCGCCGGCGGGCACCACGTCGTGCAGCAAGCCGATACGCGCGGCGGTGGCGGCATCGAAGCGTTCGCCGGTCAGGAACAGGCGCCGTGACTGCCGGGCGCCTATCGCGGCGACCACGTATGGCGAGATGACTGCCGGCACCAGACCGAGGCGGACCTCTGTTAGCCCGAACAGGGCCGTATCGACACCCACGGCGATGTCGCAGCAGGCGATCAGGCCCACGCCACCACCGAAGGCCGCGCCGTTGACGCGGGCGATCGTCGGTTTGGGCAGCCCGTCCAGCGTGCGCATCAGTTCGGCCAGGCGCATCGAATCCTCGCGGTTTTCGGCCTCGCTGAATGCCGCCATCCCGCGCATCCAGTTGAGGTCGGCGCCGGCGGAGAACGACTTGCCGTTGCCGCTCAGTACTACCGCGCGCACACCGTTGTCGGTACCCGCCTCGCGCAATCTCGCCGTCAGTTCGGCGATCATTTCCGCGTTGAAGGCGTTGTGCAGTTCGGGGCGGTTCAGGTGGATGCGCAGCAGGGCGCCGTCGCGCTGGCAGGCCAGGGTGCTGGTCATGCGGGAATCCAGTTTCAGGACAGGGCGTCATGATACCGGCTGGGCGCGACGACACCGGGATATGGCGGTTGATCGCGGTGGCATCACCCCCATCTGTACACTGTGCGGCCATTTTGCCGTCCCGCTTCGTGAAGAGTCCTGCCCATGAGCGACACGCTCGCCCTCGCCGAATCCCGACTGCTGGCCCCGGCCGGCCTTGGCCGCAACGATCTGGAGCGCCTGTTCGCGCGGCTGACCGGTCGCGGGATCGACTTTGCCGACCTGTACTTCGAGCACAGCCGGCAGGAGAGCTGGGTGATGGAGGATGGCATCGTCAAGGACGGCAGCCATGCCATCGAGCAGGGCGCAGGCCTTCGTGCCATCAGCGGCGAGAAGACGGGTTTTGCCTATTCCGACGAGTTGCGGCTGCCGGCTCTGGAGGCTGCGGCCAGTGCCGCGCGCGGCATTGCCCGCGACAACCTCCCGGGTGAAGGGCGCGCCCTGGCCATCAACCGCGGACGGGCGCTGTATCCGGCGATTGACCCGGTGGACAGCCTGCCCAACGAAGAAAAAGTACAGCTGCTGCGCGACATCGATGCCCTGATCCGCGCCGCTGATCCGCGTGTCAGCCAGGTGGTCTTGAGCCTCGCGGCGACCCAGGACACCATGCTGGTCGCCCGTTCCGACGGCATCATGGCCGGTGACGTGCGCCCGCTGGTGCGCTTCAGCGTGCAGGTGATCGTCGAGCAAGACGGCCGTCGCGAAGCCGGCAGCAGTGGTGGTGGTGGCCGTTTCAGCTACCGAGAACTGATCGACAGCGGCCGTCCCGAGCGCTTCGCCCGCGAAGCCCTGCGCCAGGCACTGGTGAATCTTGAGGCTGTCGATGCGCCGGCTGGTGCGATGCCGGTGGTGCTGGGGCCTGGCTGGCCCGGCGTGTTGCTGCACGAGGCGGTAGGTCATGGCCTCGAAGGCGACTTCAACCGCAAGGGCAGCTCCACCTTTGCTGGTCGCATGGGCGAACAGGTGGCATCGTCGCTATGCACGATCGTCGATGACGGCACTCTGGAAGGTCGCCGTGGTTCGCTGAACGTCGACGACGAGGGTACGCCCACCGAATGCACCACGCTGATCGAAAACGGTCGGCTGGTCGGCTACATGCAGGACAGCCTGAACGCGCGCCTGATGGGCATGAAGCCCACCGGCAATGGCCGTCGCGAGAGCTTCGCCCACCTGCCCATGCCGCGCATGACCAATACCTACATGCGCGCTGGCGACAGTGATCCGCAGGACATCATCCGCTCGGTGAAGCGCGGTCTGTATGCCGTGAACTTCGGCGGCGGCCAGGTCGACATCACGTCCGGAAAATTCGTGTTCTCGGCCAGCGAGGCCTATCTGATCGAGGACGGCAAGGTCACCGCGCCGGTAAAGGGCGCCACGCTGATCGGCAACGGCCCCGAGGCAATGGGCCGCGTCAGCATGGTCGGCAACGATCTCGCTCTGGACGAGGGCGTGGGCGTCTGCGGCAAGGATGGACAAAGCGTGCCGGTTGGCGTCGGCCAGCCGACGCTGAAGATCGACAGTCTCACCGTCGGTGGCACTCGCGTATGAGTGTTGCCGGTGGGCCGGCTCAGGACGCGTCCGAATCCAGCGCCTCGAACAGCGGTTTGAGTTCCTGGAAAATTTCGCGGAAGGCACGTGGCGGGCGATTCTGCAGCTTTTCCGTTCGTGCCTGTCGCACCAGTGATCGCAGCCGTTGGCGGTCCGCGCCCGGGCAGAGGTCGATGAGTTCCCCCAGCGCACCGTCGCCTTCGTCGATCAGGCGCTCACGCCATTGTTCCAGCCGGTGCAGGGCGGCGGTTTCGCGTCGGGCATCGGCCTTGTCGTGCTCCATGGCGCGGCGCAGCGCTTCGACGCTGTCCTCGTCACGCCGCAACAGCTTGGCGAGGTATTGCGTCTGCCGCTTGCGAGCCACGTGGCTCTTGATGCGCCGCGTATCCTCGATGGCGTCACGCAGCTCGTCGGTCAGCGGCAACGCGTTGAGCTGGCTGTTAGACAAGTTGGCCAGTTGGTCGGCCAGGTCGAATACGGCCAGTGCGTCGCGGCGCTGCTGCGAGCGGCTGACGATGTCATCGTCGTGGTGATCGCCATTGGCATGGTTGTCGTGAGAATTCATGGAAACTCGAATAAGTCGCCGCTGACGGCGCAACAGGAACTGCAAGGATACGTCAGGTGAACATGCAAACGAATCCATTGGCGCGCATGACCGCCGCGCCCGATCTCGACACCAGCCTGCTGGCCGAGCGCGCGCGCGATGTGCTGAAGCGCTGTCAGGCGCGTGGCGCCGATGCCGTGGAGATCGGTGTCAGCGAAGAATATGGGCTCAACGTGGGCGTGCGGCTGGGCGATGTCGAGACGCTGGAACACAGCAGTGACCGCGGCCTGTCGATCACCGTTTACTTTGGCCTGCGCAAGGGCAGCGCCAGCACGGCGGACTTCGATCCCTCGTCGATCGAGGCCAGCATCGAGCAGGCCTGTGCCATCGCGCGCTACACCGAGGAAGACCCGTTTGCCGGCCTCGCCGATCCGCAGCGCATGGCGACGGAGTTCCCTGATCTTGACCTTTGGCATCCGCAGCCACTGGATGTCGACCACGCCATCGCGTCCGCGCTGGCCTGCGAGGCGGCTGGTCGCGAGGACAAGCGCATCACCAACGTTGATGGCACCAACTGGTCCAGTGGTGGCAGCGCCTTCGCCTATGCCAACAGCCATGGTTTTGTCGGCGTCGAGCGCGGCACCAGCCATACGATCAGCTGTTCGCTGATCGCCGGCAAGGGCGACGCCATGCAGCGCGACTACTGGTACGACAACGCGCGCAACGCGGGCGACATCTCGTCGCCGGAAGCGATTGGTCACCGCGCCGCCGAGCGCACGCTGGCCCGCCTCAACCCCCGACCGATGAAGACTGGCCGATACCCGGTGTTGTATTCCGCCGAGCTGGCGCGCTCGCTGGTCGGTCATTTCCTGAGCGCCGTCGCCGGCAGTTCACAGTATCGGCGCGCGTCCTTCCTGCTGGATGCCTGCGGCAAGGCGGTATTCCCGGACTGGCTGTCCATGACCGAGCGGCCGCATCTGCCGCGTGGTCATCGCTCGGCCAATTTCGATGCGGAAGGTGTCGGTACGGTGGATCGCCCGCTGGTGGTCGATGGTCATCTGGCGCGCTACGTGCTGGGCAGCTATTCGGCGCGCAAGCTGGGTCTGGAAAGCACCGGCAATGCCGGCGGCATGCACAATCTGGAGCTCACCTGTGGCGACGCATCGCAGGCCGAGCTGATTCGCCAGATGGGCAGCGGCCTGCTGCTGACCGAGCTCATGGGGCAGGGCGTAAACGGCATCACCGGCGACTACTCGCGCGGTGCGGCGGGCTTCTGGGTGGAGAACGGCGAGATCGCCTATCCGGTGGACGGCATCACCGTGGCCGGCAACCTGCGCGACATCTTCGTGGCCATCGAGGCCATCGGTGCCGACATCGATCCGCGTTCGCACATCCGTACCGGCTCAATTCTGGTTGGTGCCATGACGGTGGCTGCGGACTGAGGCGTGCCTGAGAGCGTCACATTTACCCTGCGGTGGCGTCTTTTCTTCCTGACCGTGTCGGGAAATGTGGTCTCGCACCGTTCTTGACACTGAATGCCGCCTGTCTGACAGTGGCGGTCGGGCCTTTCAACCCCAAGGGAGTCGAGAAATGAGCGAAGAAAACAACGCCGCACCACCGCCACCAAAAGCACCACCCGCACCGGCTGCCGGGGAAATCAGCCAGGACCAGCGCCAGTATGCGATGTTCACGCACCTGTCGGCCCTTGCAGGGGTTCTGATTCCGATTCCCTGCGCCAATATCCTTGGGCCACTGATCATGTGGCAGATCAAGAAGAACGACATGCCGTTCGTCGACGATCAGGGCAAGGAAGCGGTCAACTTCCAGATTACCGTCGCGATTGCGGTGCTGGTCTGCGTCGTACTGATGTTCGTACTGATTGGCATGCTGTTGCTGCCGATCGTTGGCATCGCCGCACTGGTCTTCACCATCATCGCCGGGGTGAAGGCGAACAATGGCGAGGCCTACCGCTATCCGATGACGATTCGTCTCATCAAATAGCCTTCGTCCTCCAACTTTGGATGCATGGAACGGCGGGCCTTTCGGTCCGCCGTTCCGCTTTTTTGGATGTGCTTGTGCCGTGCCCCTGCGCTCAGTGCGCGCGATTCACGGTCAGGTCGGCCAGATCAGACAATGGCTGGCGGCGCTCGACGGACAAGCCCGTATTGCCCAACACGTCGTGCATGCGTTGATATTCGGCGTCCAGGGCGCTGCGTGCGCCATCCAGACCCAATAGGCTGACATAGGTGGCCTTGTCGGCATCGGCATCCTTTCCGGCGGTCTTGCCCAGGGTTTCCGAGCTGGCCTCGACGTCGAGGATGTCGTCGCGGATCTGGAACGCCAGCCCAAGCGCATCGGCGAAGCGTCGCAGCCCTGTGAGCGGCGCCGGATCGGCCTTGGCACAGATGGCCCCCATGCCGACGGCAGCGCGAATCAGGGCGCCGGTCTTCATCGCATGCATCTGCTGTAGTGGATCAAGGGCCAGCCGTTGTCCTGTGGCGTCCAGGTCAACGGACTGCCCTCCGCACATGCCGACAGCGCCCGCCGCCCGGGCCAGTTCCGTGACCATATGGATGCGGATATCGGCTGACAACGGCGCCTCTGCAAGCTGCTGGAAGGCCAGCGTCTGCAGGGCATCGCCAGCGAGTATCGCCGTGGCTTCGTCGAAGGCGACATGCGCGGTGGGCTGGCCACGTCGCAGGTCGTCGTCGTCCATGGCCGGCAGGTCATCGTGGATCAGCGAGTAGGCGTGGATCAGCTCGACAGCGCAGGCGGCGTGATCGACATGCTCAAGCGGCGCGCCCAGCGCATGGCCGGTGGCGTAGGCGAGCAGTGGCCGCATGCGCTTGCCGCCGGCCAGCGTGCCGTGACGCATGGCGGCAAGCAGTCGTTCCGGCGCGCCGTCCAGTGATGACAGCGCGGCCTGCAGACAGGCTTCGCTACGCGCCCGCCATTCGCGAAACAGGCTGTCGGTCATTCGCCGTCCGTGCTGTCTTTCGTGGCGAAGTCGGTTGCGCTGGCGGGATCGCCGGGGTCGCTCAGCTGGCGTACGCGCAGCTCGGCCTGTTCCAGCGCGCTCTGGCAGCGACGATACAGCGCGATGCCGCGCTCATAGGCGGCCAGCGAGTCATCCAGCGACAGCTCGCCTTCCTCCATGCGCTGCACCAGCGATTCCAGCGACTCCAGCGATTTCTCGAATTCGGCGACGGCGCTGCCACTATCGGCGGTGGCGCTGTCGGGAGTGTCAGAGGTTTTCTTGCGGGAAGTAGCCATGGCGTGAAGTCTGAAGGTGACAGGTTCGGTGGTCAACGCGAGCCGGATGGTTCGCAGCGAAAACGGATGCCGTGCGTGGTTTCGAGCTGCCGAAGCGGCTCGCTGCGAAACAAGTCGGCGACGGCAAGCAGGCGCGGACCGTCTTCGGCATCAAGCCAAAGCAGGGGCAGCCGGAAACGTTCCCAGGGCGGAACACCGGCCTCCTGCAGCAGCTTGTTCAGCTCCTGCGAATGCGACTTGCCCGCGAGCTGAATCCGTTCACCGCCTTCGCGTGCGGTGATTCGAAGCCGAAGTGGCGCTTCGAGTGGCGGATCAAACGCCAGTCGCCAACCATGCGGGAAAGCGACCGGCTGTTTGCCATTCCAGTCGGCTGATGGAAGGTCGTCGGCGACGTGGTCAATCGGGCAGAGATAGAGCAGGTCGCGATAGCGCCGCAGAGACATGCCGGCCCATTGCAACACGGGTTCGGCACCTTTGTTGGCGTTTAGCAGAGCATCGAGCTGGGCCATCACGCGTACCGGCATCGGCGGTGCCTCGCGCTCGGCGAGGAAACAGCGAATTGCCGCGCGCTGTTCAGCGTCTTCGAGGCGCGACAGCTCAGGGATGGACAGCGTGTCCGGATCAAGACCCTGGATCATCGCGAGGTTCGCGCGGTCGAGACGGACCAGACGCTCAGCGTCCTCGCGCAGCAGCGCTGCACTCTGCGCCAGCGCTGCATCAGCTGACGGAGAGAGTTCTCGCAGTAGTGGCATCACTTCCTGACGTAGGCGACTGCGGACGTGGCGCGGGTCGTGGTTCGCCGGATCATGCACATGCTCGATACCACACCGTTCGCAGTAGGCGTCGATGGCGCTGCGCGGTTGCTGCAGCCACGGCCGCCACAGTCGACGAGCGCCTCGTTCGCTCCAGCGCCGCATCGCGCCAAGCCCGGCGCTGCCGGAGCCGCGGAGCAGTCGCAGCAGCACGGTTTCGGCCTGATCGTCCTGATGATGGGCCAGAACGATGATGTCGTCGGGTTGCGTGTTGGCGAACAAGGCTGCGTAGCGTGCATCACGTGCCGATGCCTCAAGTCCGTCGCCCGTCTCGGTGACTTCGACAGGGATACTGGTGAAAGTGACGCCAAGCTGTTTCGCGAAGTCGCGGCACTGCTGTTCCCAACGGTCGGCGTCGGCGTGTAAGCCGTGATTCACGTGGATGGCGCGCAGGTCGAGACCCCTGGCTCCACGCAGTGTCGCAAGCGCATGCAACAACGCCGAAGAGTCACCACCGCCGCTGAAGGCCACCACCAGCGACGGCGCGTCGTCGAAATCAGCAATCTGCGTTTCGAACTCGGCCAGCAGCGCATCGATACCGGCGTCGAGCGGGCTTCCGGACATCGGCTCAGTCAGCCAGTGATCAGTCGACAAGCGCCACCGGAATGACCGGCTTCGGGCGTGTCCAGGTGGCAGTCGTCGGCTTCGGTTCGACCATGTCGATACAGTCCACCGGGCAGGGCGGCACGCAGAGGTCGCAGCCCGTGCAGAGTTCGGGGATCACGACGTGCATCAGCTTGGCCGCGCCGACGATGGCGTCCACCGGACAGGCCTGGATGCACTTGGTGCAGCCGATGCAGCGCGCCTCGTCGATCAGCGCCACCATCGTGGGCTTTTCCTCGCCGTGCTCGGCATTCAGCGGCTTGGGCTCGCGACCCAGCAGTTCGGCCAGCTTGCGCACGCCGGCATCACCGCCCGGCGGACACTGGTTGATGTCGGCTTCGCCACTGGCGATGGCTTCGGCGTAGGGCCGGCAGCCGGGATAGTTGCACTGCCCGCACTGCGTCTGCGGCAGGATCGCTTCGATGCGATCCACCATCGGATCGCCCTCGACCTTGAAGCGCTGCGCCGCATAGCCGAGCAGGGCGCCCAGCAGCAGGGTCAGCAGGCCAATGGCGACGATGGCTTCGATCATCTCAGTGCGTCATGCCCGAGAAGCCCATGAAGGCCAGCGCCATCAGTCCGGCGGTGACCAGGGCAATCGGTGCGCCACGGAAGCTGGCGGGCACATCAGCAATGTCGAGGCGTTCGCGCATGGCGGCGAACAGGATCAGCACCAGGCCGAAGCCGACCGCCGCGCCAAAACCGTAGAAGATCGACTCGATCAGCGTGTGTTTGGCCTGCACGTTGAGCAGCGCCACCCCCAGCACCGCGCAGTTGGTGGTGATCAGCGGTAAAAAAATGCCCAGCACGCGATGCAGGCGCGGACTCTGCTTGTGCATGACCACTTCGGTGAACTGCACCACGGCGGCGATCACCAGGATGAAGCTCAGCGTGCGCAGGTAGCCGAGGCCCAGCGGCTCCAGCAGCCAGTTGTGCACCAGCCACGACAGCGCCGCCGACAGCGTCAGCACGAAGCCGGTGGCCAGCGCCATGCCGTAGGCCGAGTCCAGCTTCTTCGACACGCCCATGAACGGGCACAGCCCAAGGAACTTGGCCAACACGAAGTTGTTGACCAGGACGGTGCTAACCAGCAGTAGCGCGATTTCGGTCA
>ERZ795053.3295-NODE-3295-length-18532-cov-4.964551_pt1 | contig 18532 bp, 5 predicted proteins | sample MGYA00375137_ERZ795053 | MGnify/ENA primary metagenome ERZ795053 (study PRJEB30182, sample SAMN05720284) | activated sludge metagenome | isolation source: Anaerobic digester | place: Hong Kong | collected 2014-12-17 ...
AAATTTGGCGGCATTACTAATTAAATTTAGCAAAATCTGATTAAGTCGTAATTTATCAGCATAGACAAACGGTAGATTATCGGGCTTATCCACTAAAATTTCAACGGGCTTGTCTTTCACCAGGGAATTTGAGGCCGCCAGTACATCATTGATCGACTCGGCTATATCCAAAGGTTCACGGACCAACTCCATCTTACCGGCTTCAATTTTGGAAAGGTCAAGAATATCGTTGATTAGGGCTAACAAGTGTTGGCCGCTATTATGGATTAAACGAATATCGTGGCTCGCCATTTCTGGCAGGTCGCCATCAATACCCTGCAGCAGTACGTCAGCAAACCCAATGATGGAGTTTAACGGCGTGCGTAACTCATGGCTCATACTGGTCAAAAACTCCGACTTCAGTCGGTCGATCTCTTTTAGCTGCTCGATGGTCTTTTCCTGCTGGCGGGCCAACCTAGCATTTTCTAAGGCTCTAGAAACCTGATCGGCCACCGCTTCAACCGCTGATAGTTCTTCTTCGGCCCAATCTGACGATTCTTCACGTTTGACTTCTAACATACCTATAATTTCATTCCTCAAAACCAAAGGCACCGCCAGTTCAATCTCGGCGGGGTGGCCGTTACCCGGCCGAGATTGCTTAACCAATGCTTTTTTGACGGCAGCTTCTCGCGTGGGCGTTCTCCAAGCATCTGAGGTTGAGGTTAGGGCTGTGCTTGAACCTCGACTGTACCGATACCCTACGGTTGAAACCTCATCTACAGCCTGGTCCCAACCCTCGCGGGTTAGGCGACGATTAAGACGTTCGACCTCCTGCAGGGCTGTTTGAATCTGGGTCAACAAACGAGCGTTATCAACCGCGATAGCCATTTGGTTCGCAATAGACTGCATCATGGCCACATCTTCATCGGAAAATCGGTCCAATTCGTCACTTTGAATATCGAGTACACCCAAAACCTGGTTACCTTTAAGCAGCGGCACTGCCAACTCTGATTTAGTATCCGGCAACAGGGGGTTACGGATAAAATTTAGTATGTTATCGACATTGTTGCTCTTGAACGGCTGCTTTGTGCTGGCCACCGTGCCGACAATGCCTTGACCATCTTTCAACCGGTGTCCTTTGGCTTTAAGTTTTTTGGCCACTTCACCGGTCCCTTCGGCCATCACCAGGTCGCCGGTTTCGTCATCGACTAAGTAGATATGAGTATGGTAGTAATTAAATTCTGCCTGAAGCAGATCGGCCGAAAGCTGTAATAATTCGCCCAGATCCAAAATGGTGGTCAACTGACGGCTTATTTTCGCGCTGACCTCAAGCACGCGAGTACGCTCTGATATCCTTTTTTCTAACACGGTAGCTTGCTCAACCATCAACGTATCTCGCTCGCGATAGTAATTTATTCTCTCTCGTAATTCCTGAGGTGATATTTTTAGGTCGGCCAGAATTTCATTGTATGTTTTGGCTAAATATCCAGACTCTTGTTGGTTGAAAAGTTCCACACGTCGGAAGCTTTGATATGCGGTAGCCGCCCCAATGGAACCCGCTAGATACTTCTCCGCTTCACTGCTTAGATTAGCCAATTCGACAACATTAACTTTGGTTTTCCCTTTAAGCCCCGTTGTATCGAGACATTTCTCAATAATGGTCGTCGTTTCTTCCTGAGTGAGATATTGGCTAAAAAGCGCTTTGATTGTTTGCAGCTTACTCGCTAAATCAATATTAGGTATTCCGACCGCGTGAGGGGTGAAACCCGGAGTAACGGTTAGCGCATCGACGAATGTGTCTGTTGCTCGTTTCTCTTCCTCTGATTGCTCAAAATAGAGAGACCCAAGTATAAACAAACTGATATTGAAAAACATCGTCCAAAAAACTGTATGCGCCACGGGAGCCAGTCCAACTAGACCAAAAAGCTGCTCTGGGTTTAGAAGGGCAATTCCCCAAGGGCCGTCATCTAACAGCGTAGTAGAGAACCAGCCACTCTTAATAAAAGATGGGAGAAGCAGAGTATAAAACCAAATCAGAAATCCGCTGATCAACCCCAAAATCGCCCCCATCTGATTGGACCGCCGCCAATAGAGACCCCCTACGATGCTGGGAGCAAATTGCAGGACGGCAGCAAAAGAGATAATACCCATATTGACCAGGGTGTAGGACTCACCGATAGTTCGTTCGAACAAGTAACTGATGAGTAAAATTCCTGCGACAGCCAGCCAACGTACTTGCAAGAGATATTGGCGCAAGAAGCCTAATCTATTAACTTGCTCAACAACAGGTAGTATGAGGTGGTTAGTGAACATAGTCGATAAGGTCATCGCACTAACAATAACCATCCCTGTGGCGGCAGAGAAGCCGCCAATGAATACCAGTAAGGCCAGCCAGGGTTGACCGTGAAGTAGGGGTAAGGTGAGAACAAAGGTATCTGCTTCTTGAGTTGAATAGCCTTGCAGTAATCCCCCGGCGGCGATAGGCACCACGAAAATATTGATCAAAAACAGATATAAGGGAAAGAGCCACATAGCAGTTCGAATGTTCTTCTCATTTGAATTCTCTATCACGGCGACGTGAAATTGACGCGGCAGGAACATAATAGCCGACATCGACAGGACAAGATAACTCATCCAGGTCAAATAGGCAGAAACATCTTGACCACCGCGGCTAACCATGTCATAAAAGGGGCTGACCGCTAATTGCCCGAAAAGATCATCAAACCCATCGTACAAGAAAAATGTAACAAAAATGCCTGCGGCGAGAAAAGCAATTAACTTCACCACACTTTCTACGGCTAGCGCCATCACCACACCTTGATGACGCTCGGTAGGGTCAAGACGCCTAACACCAAAGAGGATAGTAAAGATGATCATCAGGACAACTACAAGCGGTCCCACGTTATCGCTGATCCAGGTAGCTGTCGAAGGACTTGAGCCGGCAACAAGAGTAAAAGTGGACAAAATAGCTTTCAACTGAAGCGCAATATAAGGTGTGGCTCCAATGATGGCCATCATCGACGCGATAGCCGCCAAAGCTTGAGATTTGCCGTACCGAGCCGAGATAAAGTCAGCGATACTGGTGATGCGCTGTGTAGATTTGATCCGGACTAACTTGCGAAGTCCAAACCACCACAGAATGATGGCCAAGGTCGGCCCCAAGTAAATGGTAAGAAACAGCATTCCAGAACTAGCCGCACTGCCAACGCTTCCGTAAAAAGTCCAAGAGGTGCAGTAGACAGCCAAAGCAAAGGAGTACACCCAAGGGTTTTCGGCAAAACGTCGGCCTTGGGGTGATCCACGCTCGATCCATAACGCGACTATAAATAAAAGGCCCACGTACAAACTGATTAGAGATAATACAAGCCAGGGGTTAAACATTACTCACCCCCTCCGTTTTTTGGGTCCTCGTTTTCTTCAATAGCATAACTTCGGCTAACTAGAAATAACATCAAAATAATGATTGCCCACGGGAAAAAGAAAGAAAGAAGCACAATTGCTGTGCCACCGTTATTTAACACAATTAATAAGGGATAAACAAACAACAAGAAACTGATAAATAATAAAAGCCCGTGAAATTCTGGTTGTCTTAACAATGCTTTCAATCTGTCCATAACAACTATTTCCTTATGAGCACCTTTTAGGAGGACCCCGAATTAGTTCCAGATCCCAACCGGATTATCACTTCCGACGCTTGTAGCTTTTCGCCTAATTGGGTCACGGCCGTCCGCATTACCGCTTCAATCTCATCTGCTGACCAAACCTGTTGAGTCACATCCGCGATAATCCGCTCTCGGCTTGCTCTACGACCTGTTTCTTCAAACAATCGAGCATTCTCAAGAGCGAGACTCATCTGCTCAGAAACGGCCTCAATAAGCGCTATTTCATCACTTGTCCATCGTCGACCTGGCTCATGATGTTGAATACCGAACACACCAATCGTTTCGCCGCGTATTTTAAGGGGTGTGGCGAGCGCACCGAATGCACCATCTAATTGAGATGCCCCATTCTCATTGTCGGTATGGCTCGCTTCTTGCAAATTAACATAAACTGTGCGGCCCTGTTTCAAAGCATCTTCAGCTTCCGGGTTGGGGATCTCCGGTCAGGCATGTAAAACAGAAGACTGGTGATATTCAAATTCAGTTTCTCTACTCTGCATTAACTTCTCCCAAGCTGTTCCCAGGTACAATGCCTGAAGTCTCTGAGCCGTGTTGAGTGTTTCCTGTGTTTCGGTGAATAATCGCGCATTACGAACGGCTGTGGCAATTTGATCGGCCAAAGCTTGCATCACAGGCTTGTCTTCATCACTCAACCCGCCCACCTGGTCACTTTGAACGTCGAGCACGCCAACGACATCTGTCCTAGCGCCATACTGGACAGGAATAGCCATCTCACTGCGAGTGTCGGGCAGAAGAGGGTTTGGCAGCCAAGAAGGATCAAGCTGAACATTCTTTACAAGAATAACTTGCTTCTCCCGCGCGACACGGGCTACCAAACTTTTCGGAGCATTCAACGGAATCTGATGGTTTCGGCGTTTCATTTCGGCCCCTACTTCGCCGTAACCTTCAGCCATAATTAGAGTATTACGCTCCTCATCTAACAAATAGATATGAACGTGGTAATAACCAAAAGTTTCCTTAGTTAAGGTCACAACTTCACGCATTAGATCATTTAATTCCAAAATACTACTAAGTCGTTGGCTAACCCGAATAACCGTCTCCAATTCTCGGGTTCTATTTGATGCTTTTTGCGCCAGATTATCGATAAGATATCTCAACTGGGTTGTCATACTGTTAAAAGCAGTAGCCAAAATGCCGATTTCATCATCACGTTCCACCGGCGCTTGTCTGGTTATATCACCCGCGGCAATAGCCGTAGCCGTTTCCGTGAGTACATTAATAGGACGGACTAATCGATTACTTGTCAACCACAATAATCCTAAAAGGATCAATAATCCAATAACTGTGACACTTAACGCCAATAATTGGAACGCCCGGAGACTACTCAATAGTTCACTAGTTTGTTGCTGCACGACCACAGCCCAGCCATTATCAAGTTCGGTTACATAGGCTCGCCAACTCTGATTTTCCCCATCAGTAAACGTGATAAAGCCTGGCTCTGTGCCCTGTCTCAATGCAGCGATCGGGGGGTATGAACTCAAATCACGTAATTCTGATGTAAATATAGAATTGGGATGAGCGATAACCCGATTTTCGGCGTCAACCACATAGGCATAACCCGTTTCACCAATTTTTTTGGCGCTTACTTCTTGGGTTACCGCATCGAGGTCGCTTGCAAGCCCTAACACACCAACAATTTGCCCCGACGGGTTGCGAATAGGCGTTCCCATAGTCACGGCCGGTTCTTGACTGGTTCTACCAATCACACTTTGAACAGTGAAAGGATCACCGGCGACAGACCTAATAAACCAAGGCCGATCACTATAGTGGGTATTCGCTTCCTGGTCGCTGCGGGCCACATTATCCCCGTTTAGATCGGTGGTATGCACCAAATACATATATGGATATATAGTCGTAGTTGACTCGAGAATCGGTTTCTGTTTAGAAGAGTCCATGCTGATGATTTCAGGCAGTAAGGCAAGCTGAAATAACATCTTGCGATTAAAGTCTAACCATAATGAGACATTATTGGCTATAGCCTGATTGCTGGCTTGCAACTGCGCCTCTGCCAGCCTCATCACAATTGCATCAGCTCTATTGCTAATAAATATCACTACCGCCAGAAGAATTGGAATCGTCACCCCCAAAACTATAGCAAATAACCGAATTTGGAACTTTCCAACTCGTTTAGCCTTTGGCGTTGATAGTTGGCTGGCCGTATTCATTGATTTAGAAGAAATCTTTTGATTAGAGTTTGTAGACATATGCTGTTACTTGCCTCAACCACACTTAGAGTGAGCAGTTACGATGTTATCGCCATCCTCGCTGCATTTATCCTACTCTACGAGGAAATCTGATTATTATCGCTACCTATTGAATCGTTCGAGGACTTATTTTCAATTTTCGAAAGAAGTTTTACATAAACCCGAGGCACATTTAAAGCCTTAGCCAATTCAGCCGAGCCGGTTTGGATGATGGCTTCAAAATCTGGCGATTGCCGCATCTGATCGGCAATCTTTCGGGTCAATTGTTCACGAACCGCTCGCCTTTGCGTATCATCAAAAAGACGCAGGTTTTCAATCGTCAACGCCAACTGTTCTGAGACGGTCTCAACTAACGCAATCTCCTCGGCCGTCCAGCGGCGATTGGGATCGATATCTTGTAAACTTAAGGTTCCAATTGTTTCACCACGGAGTGAAATAGGCGCAACAATTGCCGGTTCCGTACTATGTCTATTTTGGTTTTCGGCCAGAAGAACTTTAGCTTTTCCTTCTTGGGCCACCCAATTTTGAATCTCGGCTAACGCCTTTCGGGAGGCCTGAGTCGGCTCAATCTCGAGTTGATGATGCTCAACTTGTACCCTGTTCTGCCCTTGATCCCCTAAGAATTTCTCCCACTCGCCTCGAACATAGCGACGATAGGCTTCCTCAACTTCCCTCAGAAGTCGTTCACGTTCAAGTTCGGCCTCTTTACGTTCAGTTATATCTTGATTAATACCTGTTATCTTTACGGTCTGTCCATGGCTATCTTTTTCAATTCTAAATTGGACACTCAAATGCCCCATTTCTTTATCAGCTCGAATCATCCTGTGTTCCAGATTGCCAACATAATTCGGGTCATCAGTGACCAACGCCTTTTGCACTTCATCACCGACTATATTTGCGTCTTCCGGCAGAAAAAACCGCTGTACATAGTCACGGGCAGACATAATATAACCATTTTCTTGTTCAGCGGTTGTTCTAAAAATAGCATAAAATGGATCATTGAACGTAAAATTTTGAGAAGCAACATCAAATTCCCAGTAGGCTAGTTTAGCCGTTTCCAGCGCCTCGGATAGACGTTCCTCGTTCTCACGAAGTGTTTGCTCCGCCTGGGTACGCTCTTTATAAAGTATTTGCGTTTCGGCCAACAGTTGGTCCCGTTCGATATCGGCTTGCTTACGCGATGTGATATCCGCCTGTACACCTACAAAATTGGTTAGATCACCTTGATCATCAAAAATGGGATTGATACTCAGTTCATTCCAAAAAGATGTACCGTCTTTATGATAGTTTATTAACTCCACCGTTATCGAACGTTCAGCCTTAATCGCCTGTCGAATTTTGTCGACTGTATCAGGGTCAGTATCGCGCCCTTGTAAGAAACGGCAATTTTTACCAAGAACATCCTCAGCTCTATAGCCGGTAAGAGCGGTAAAGGCCGGATTGACAAAAATCAGCGGGTTGTCAGGCTGAGTCGCATCGCTAATTGTCACGCCAATAGCTGCGCTGTTGATAGCCGTTACCAGCCGGCTATTTTCTTGTGCGGCCTGTCGAAGCGCCTCTTCAGCTTGCTTGCGGTCGGAGATGTCTTGTATGGTTCCGATAACTTTCGAGCGTTTACCAGCTTCTTGTTCAATTCTAAAGTTCCCTAGTACGATGCCTTCTTCACCACTTGGTTTGAGATAACGAAATTCAATTTCTTGCGAGTAATTGGGATTATCAACTACCGCTAATCTTTCTAGCTCGCCATTGACCAATGAGATATCGTCCGGGTGAACAAACTTTTCCAAAAATTTGGCGGCAGACATTGTGTATCCACCTTCACGCTCAGCATTTGTGCCAAAAATGCTGTAGAACTGATCGCTCAGGGATAAGGTCAACGTCTGCGGATCAAGTTCCCAATAACTTAATTTAGCAATATTCAAAGCCTGGGATAATTTTTCCTGGCTATCACGCAGAATACTTTCGACGTGTTTACGTCGGGTAATGTCCTGAAATAGACCAAAAACTTTGGTCACTTTTCGGTTCGAATCATACTGAGCCAAGCCGGCGACATAAACATTAACAGTCTCATCATTTCTCTGAAGTTTCAATTCCTGATCCAACCGAATACCTTGGCGCATAAGCAACTGCAAATTTTTAAGATAAAGGCTACGATCATCCGGATGGACTAATTCTGTTAATTCGTGTAAAGCCGGTGGTTGGTCGCTTTTAGGCAGTCTAAAAATTTCAAACATCATGGCATTCCACTTCATGGCATGGGTTTCAACCTCAACTTCCCACGCGCCAATCCGAGCCACCTGCTGAACCAAGTTTATCTGGTCAGACTGCTGTTTTAATTCATCATAGATCCCGGCCATTTCAGCTTGAGTGGCCTGGAGTTTTTCCACATTCTGCCGCAGTTTGTCTTCGCGCAGAGTCAATTCCACGTTCTGCTTCTTAATCGTTTCTTCGGCCAATTTCCGTTCGGTCACATCCTGAGCCACACCAATCATGCGGACAGGTTGGTTGGCTTCCCCTCTTTGGATACGGCTGATCCCGGCAATGTAGCGCATCTCTCCGTCTTTACGAACAATTCGATGCTCAAACTCATAAGCAATCCGATCTGACTTCAGAGAGCGATCTAAGGCACGCCGAACGTGGTCGCGATCATCCGGGTGAATCAATTCTTCATAGAGTTGATTCGAAACTTCGATGGAATGAGGAACACCAAATATTTCATATAACTGGTCGGACCAGACCACGCTGTCTTTCGGGATGTCCCAAATCCAGGTTCCCAATTTAGCCATGCGCTGAGCTTCAGACAAGCGAGCCTCATTTTCACGCAAATCCTCTTCAGCCTGAGTACGTTCGAGTACTGCACCAACCCAACGAGCCAAAAGCTCCATATAATCTTTGTCGGCGGCAGAGAAATGCTTCGGTTTGGAGCTAGAGAAATTGATTGTGCCATATACTTTTCCATGCACCGAAATGGGCATACCGATATAAGCTTCAAGTTTAAAGAGTTGGTAACAGGGATGCTGGCGGTGCTCAGACCGTTCCATATGATCGATAGCAACTATACCGCCGGATTGTAAGGTGATACTGCAATAAGTATCGCCCAACTCAAATATTTGGCCCGCCTCAAGATTAGTACCGGGGGCATAGCAATGACTGACAATGTAACGGTTTTCTTCAATGTGACTGACGATACCAATTTCTACATCTAACAACTTTACGGTTAGAGTCAACGCTTCCTGCAATTGTTCATGCAGGTTATTGGCCGCCTGAGCCATGAGTTTATTGAGCAAGCTGGTGCGCTCTTCACGCTGTTTCAGACTCGCTTCCGCCAGCTTACGCGAAGTTATGTCGCTAACGACGCCATAAACAACAAGGCTGCCGCTTTGCGGATCAACTTCAACCCGGCCACTATCACGCACCCAAATAATTTGACCATCGGCTCGAATTAATCGGTACTCAACTTCGCTGTTCTGACCTTGCGAAAATCTTATTACTTGTTGAGTCGCTTTGTCTCGATCATCAGGATGAATCATTGATCGACCCCAAAACTGCCAGTCATTCAATAATTTTTCGGTAGAGTAGCCGGTTAAATTTTCCACATTAGGGGATATGTATTGATTTATTTGTTTACCGTGACGGGTAAATTCCGTAACATAAATATGATCGCCTAAAGAAGAGACAAAACGACGAAAGCGCTGTTCGCTTCCTTCTAAAGCCGCCTTGGTTTGCCGGGTGGCCGTAATATCGCGCACAACAGCATAGGCTTCGTTATCGGAAGTCGGTTGAACCTTCCAGGCCAACCATTTGTAAGCACCATCCCGGCAACTAAATTGACACTCAAATTGAAATATTTCCGGGCTTTGGCTAAGTTTTCTTAAATTGTCTTGAGCTGTTAAAGCATTATCCGGATGAATGAATTCAACAAACGGTTTGGACAAAAGTTCATCAGTTGACCAGCCTAACGTTTGTTCAAAGGCTGAGTTGACTTGCCTAAAATAACCGTCAAACCCTATAACACAGAGCAGGTCTAACGATAGTTCAAAAAAGCGTTCCAACTCATCTGTCTTTGAGTGACCATTGCGCTGATCAACCACATTCAGAGATTGCTCATCCTGTTGTTTGCTCATAATCTCACTTCAAACCTTTTTCATTCATGCCAAGCGTACCCATTGTTTACTACTATAGGCTCTAGTTAACCGCGATGGTTACAGATATATACCTGTCGCTTATACTCTACCGAGCTAACTCGGCGAAATTAACCGATACGGGGCCAACCCTGTAATGAACTAAATAGTTAGTAGCTCAAAGTATCCTGAGCAGATGATGTCCGCTCGTTGGCTGCTTTGGCGTCTACTGACTGCGATTGATCTGGTTCACCGGATGGCTGCCGAACTTGTAAATCCACTACGGCTCTGGCCGCCCCCAAGGCTTTACTCAACTCAACAGCAGCCGTTTTCAACGCGCTTTCAATATCACCACTGGCTCGAATTTTATCCGTAATCTGCCGGGCGATCTGTTCGCGGGTGGCCCGTTGTTGGGTTTGCTCAAAGAGACGCAGGGTTTCAGCTTTTTGGGCCAGTTGTTGAGCCACGGCATTCATCAAAGCCTGCTCATCTTCCGAAAGAGAGCGGCCATCGCCTGTTTTTACAGATAACTCACCGATTGATTGATTCTGAACCGTTACAGGGACAGAAACACCCCCATTTTCAGTCCCAGGCGGTAGAGACGACACGATCGCAAGATCATAGGCATAGGCCGGATTTTCTCGACGAGTGGTCAGATTTTCCGACCAGGTTTCCCGCGTTAATCGCTTGAGAGCTTCCTCCGCGCGCTGCTGAGCGTTCTGGCTGGCCGCCCACTGCTGAGCACTATCGATTGAAATCGCCAATTGGATACCCATCGCTTCAAAAACGGTCAAATTCTTCTCGGTAAATGTATTGGCCTGATCTGATTGCATATCGAGTACGCCGATAACTCGACCTTCAACAGTAAGTGGTACGGCCAATTCAGATCGAGTATCAGGAAGGAGGGGATTAGGTTTATGAATTTCACTTTGTTCTGTATCAGAAACGACAATTGACTGGCCGGAGGCAGCCACTTGTCCCACAATAGACCCCGGACCAACGGGTAGCATATGGCGACGGGCCAGCAGTTCCTGCCCCACCGTTCCCGTACCGGCTTTTATCACCAGGTTCTCACCGACATCATCGACAAAATAAACGTGGACATAATAAAGATCGAACTGTTCCCGAATAAACTCGGTAATAGTTGGTAATAGTTCCTCCAAGTTTCTGATGACTGAAGCCCGCTGTCCAACCTCCATCGACAGGGACAACTCTGCTGTTCGTTCCTGTACTTGCTCTTCCAGTGAATTCAACAAGATCTGCAGTTGGGAGGTCATCTTGTTAAATGCTTCAGCCAGTTGGGCTACCTCAGTAGGTCCTTCAACTTTGGCCTGTAGTTGGGTTTCGCCTCCGGTGATCCGGGTTACTGTTTCCGTTAAGCTATGCAAAGGCGCCGCCAGGCTTCGGGCCAGATAAACCCCGGAGATACCGGCCAATACGGCGATAATTAAAATGATCATCCCTGAGATCGCAAAATTTTGAATGACATCAGTATAGGCCTCTATCACCGGCAACTCGGTCACTACGGCCCAATCCGGCGTACCAAGCGGAACATATGCAGCTACGACACGAGTCCCATTGATACCGGTCGAGACAGACGTACCTTCCTCCTCGAATTCACTAAAAACATCCTCTCGTTTCACAAATTCAGCTATTTCAGCTAGATTACTCAGATTTTCACCCGCCAACACCCGAGTAATGTCTCCAAAAGCTAGCAGATTGCCCGGCCGGTCCACCACATAGGCGACCCCTGTCTGACCAACCTTTAAGCGATCAACCAAATCCCACATGAATTTCAGATTCACTTCAGCTATTAGAGAACCTTGATAATCCCCAAAAATATCCTGGACGGGTACTGCCATCACAAGCAACGGTTCAAAGGTGATCTCATCAATATAGGCTGGACTGATGTATTGCTCCTTTTGGCTTGTCCGGGCTAACGCCTCAGCCCTAAAACGATCCATTGCTTCACTCCCGGCCGTCTGTGAGCGTCTGGAAGATCGAGCTATAACTTGGCCATCAACATCTAACTGTATCAGTTGTCGAAAGGCGGGTTGCAACCCCAACAACTTTCCCAGATTCCGTTCCACTACGGCTGGGGTAGGGTTACTCAAATCGCTAAACTTGACTGCCGCCTTCAACTCCTCGAACCGATCCTGTATGAAGCTCCGTACTTCATTGGCCGCATCCTGGGCAATCAGGCGCTGCTTACCGGCCACTACCGCCTGCTCAGCCAGAAAGTAAGCATACAGTTGTAGACTGCTGGCCAGTAACAGCACGACTAGGCTCAAGGCCACAAAACCTATACCTAGTGTTGCCGTTAAACTTCTGGGCTTTAAGCGCCTTTTTGTTTTTAGCGTTTCTGCCATTACTTTACCTACCAGTTCATAACCTGGATATTTGTCAATTGACTACCCCCTAAACTAGATCAACCCAGCTTGGCTGAAGCATCAATCTAGCACTTGGTTACCGAATTATTTCATCGGCTTGGCTCAACAAACCCTCATCTACATTTAAGCCCAACTCTTGAGCTGCTCTGTAATTGATCTGTAGATAATTTTCGGCTGAAACCACCGGAATAGTTCCCGCAGCCGTTCCTCTTAAAATCTTATCTGCCAACCGCGCCGCTTGTGCACCTGTACTAATGTTATTGACATTCACCCCAAATACAGAATCGTAGCCATCAACCGATAATAAGGCGCCGCCAACAGGAATCTTATGTTCAGCCGCATACTTGCCGATTACAGCGAACGCATCTGGGTTCACCGTCAGGGGCTCGGCCACGAATAGGATCGCATCCAGATTAGTTTGCATTTGCAGGACCTTCTCAAGCTCCACCTCATTATCCGCCGGAGCTTCGATTAACGTCACTCCCGCCGCCTCCGCCACCGGATATAATGCTTCAAGTTGGGGGGGGACATTCAGGTAGCCTCGCTGATACGGTACCAATATCCGAACCGCTTCCGGTGCTAACTCCTGCATAATCTCAAATCGTTTAAGCGCGATATCGGGCCCAGGGTAGCGTACTCCGGTTATATTCCCACCCGGTTCACGGATGCTGTCAACCAAATCTATTCCTTCGATAAGCGTAAAGTCAAAGACGACCGGAATTCCTGTCCCCGCTGTAGCCATCTTGGCCTCAAGAGAAGCCTCCGTTGGAAACACAAAAATCAAATCAACCTTATCTTCTACAAATTTCTGGATAATATTTTGATACACGACCATATCAAAATCTGTTGTCTGCACATCGTAAATGATGTTCTTATCCTCGATGTAGCCGCGTTTGGTCATTTCAGTCTTGAAACCGTCGGTTATATCGGCTACAAAACTTAGGCCGGATAAGACACCTACCCGATATACCTTAGGCTCCTCGGCCCCACAGCCTGTCAGAACCAATCCAATTAGCACACTCCACACCAACACGACTAGCCCTATTCTGGATCTGATTTGAAAATTTAGCTGGTCAGTCATTTTGTTCTCCAGGTCTTCTTCTTGTTTCTACTGTAGGATGGCAAGTTTCTTATTTGGCTTCCAATCGTACTGTTGTTTGTGGTGTTTTCAGGCTCAAGCCCACTTCTTTAACCGCAATTTGCAAAGCTTCCTCTAACGATTGCGCCGCTTGGATTTTTTCTCCAATCTCGTTCACCCGTCGCTCGCGAGCAGCCCGGCTTTGCGTTTCATCAAGCAACCGAATATTCTCGGCTACCTGAGCGATTTGTTCCGCGATTGCCTCAACCAAGGCGATCTCTTCAGCAGACCATTGGTGCGACTCCCCCGTTTCTTCCAATCCCAAGATACCGATAACCTCGTTGCGAATGGTCAACGGTACGACCAAATTAGCGTGAGCCTCGTCGCTGTGTACATCACTAAGGTCATTTATCCCTTTATTTGGAAGGGATTCGATAATAGTGGCTTTATTCTCTCCGGCAAAATCGTTGAAACCTATGGCTATTTTGTCGCCGGTTAAAGGCGTAACTTGTTCATCAATCTTTTGATAACCATAGACCGATTGCTGTTTGCTGTATGTTTCCCATGCTTGAACGGTATAGCGCCGTTGGACTGCCTCGACTTCAGCCAACGCTTGACGCGTTTCTTCAAGCAAACGCTGATTCTCCACTACCGCTGCTATCTGCGGCGATAAAGCTAGATACCCCTGCATATCCTGTTGCGTGAATTCGTAGGCCATATTTGACTGTAAAAACAAGGCCCCTTGGGGACGTCCGCTGGCCCGCAGTGGCAACACTACCATGGCCTTAATTTCTTGTCGCCGGGCTAAAATGGCCATACCGGGATCGGGCCGCTCATCCGTTTGAGCATTACTGATAAAAATTGGGTCAGGGCTAAGCGTTAATTGAAATGATGGAAATTCTGCCAGCGAATAACGCCTGCCGATGGGGGATGGTGGTTCGCCCTGCCCGCTGTGCCAATTAGCAGTAACAACCACAGCCGCTACTTCAGCCTGGTCAGCGGAACGTTCATAGGCAAAGAGTAGGGCGCGATTAAAAATTTGAACCGGCCCTTCGCTAATAATGACCGACATTAACTCCTGTAAATCACGGGCCTCGCTAATTCGGCTGGCCGCTTTATAACGCCTTTCGGTTTCATTTAAGTTCAGTTGAGTCTGTTCGAGCAGCAGTAGGTTGTTGACTACAACGGCCGTTTGGGCCGCAATTGACTGATACAACCGTCGATCTCTTTCAGTAAATTGCTGAATTTCGGACCAATTAATCGGTATCAAGCCGATCCACTTTCCACCCAGTTTAAGAGGCAGAATAACGGTGGCATTAATATTGAACTGTTTAAACAATTCTTTTTCTTCCAGTCCAACCTGCTTATCTTGAAAGACATTGCCAATCAAAATAGGCTCGTCAGGATCACTAATCCACAATTTAGACATCGCAAAATTTGGAAGATAAAAGCGTGCTCCGGGCGATATCTGTGGCTGATTGGTCGTATTCAACTGAACCTTTAACTCGATCCACTCGGGTCGACCGGCAGCATCCACTTCAATTGTGAAAAGCTCTGCCGAGGAAATTCCAGTGGCCGGAGATGTAGCCATATGTAAGATATCTTCCAGGTTTACGGCGGTACTGATCATCCCGACCAAATCATACAGGGTTTCCGTTTCAGCCAGAGCTGTTTGTGTTTGCTCAAACAAATGACGACTTTCGATGATAGAGGAAAGAATAGCCCCCAACTGCCGCATCAGGCTTTCATCGGATTGCGAAAAAGCATCGACATTCTTATCGGCTATATTGAATGTACCGATAACTTTACCTGCATTTGAAAGCGGCATCACCAGAGCTGAATGAAACCCTTGCTCTAGCAGTTGATCAGTATCAAGGCAATTTAACTGGGTAAAGTCCGAATAGTTCGCCAAATGATTCACTTTAATAACTTGCCCAACAGCCGTCCCTTCCACGGGCAAGGATACGTTCATAAGAGGTTCATTGTCCTCGATCATAACAAATTCAAATTCATTGCTTCGCTCGGTTAACCGGGTGATACTAACACTATTGCTTCCAAAAATTTCTTTGGCCCTGGCAGCCGCAACATTGAACATAACGTCCAACGTTTGCACGGCTGTAAGTTCAGCGCTCATCTGGTTAAGCACAGCCAATCGGTGAGTTTGTTCCTCAAGTTCAGCAGCCCCGGAGCGCTGCTGTTCAAAGAGACGAGCGTTTTCCAAGGCAACCGCTATCTGGGTGGCTAACGTACTCTGAATACGGACATCAATGTCCGTAAATCGATTAATAGTATCATCTTGAACATCAAGCACTCCCAAAACACGCTCACCAATCATCAGCGGAACAGCCAACTCCGATCGGGTATCAGGTAAAAGCGGGTTAACGAAGAAATCAGGTTCCACACGAACATCATTGGCCACCACTCCCACTTGAGTACGAGCCGCTAGCGCTACCAGTGAATGTGCTTTATCTCGGGGAATGGACCAACTGCGACTCACTAATTGTCGACCAACCTCGCCTGCACCGGCAGCCAAAACCAGGGTGTCTTCGCGCTCATTTAAGAGGTAGATATGGGCGTGGTACAAGTTAAAGCTGCTTTTTGTCAGATCGACCACCGTTTGTAGCAAGGTTTCCACTTCCAATGTCGTTGAGGCGATAGTTCCCACTTGAGCGACCGTTTCCAACTCAACGGCCCTTTTTTGGGTTTGCTCCAACAGCCGGGCGCGTTCAATGGCCTCCCCCACTTGCTCTACGACTAAACTCAAAAACTCCTGATCTTCGGCGCTGAGCGGCTGGTCAGGGCTAGTCTGGTGAATGCCAAGTTGTCCAATAACTTCGCCCCCCAGCGAAATCGACCTGGCCACAGTCTGACTCGCCTCACCGGTTGACGCTTGCGATGGCAAATCTAACCTTAAATCAAAATCATCATATTCGGCCATAACCGGTTTTATCTCATTTTGGTCGAACAGATAGCCCTGCACCAACTCTTCTTGCGTTGCCCGGAATGATCGCCAGCCTTCGTGGCTCATCATCCGCTGCAGAGCATTTAGTTCTTGCAAGCGAGTCTCAAGCTCAATTTCCGCCTGTTTCCGCTCTGTAATATCAATTGCACTGGTAGCAATAAGCTCTACATCACCCTCTTTGTTTTTAACCAAAAACAGCGTCTGATCAATCGGGAAGATACGCCCTTCACGAGTAACAAACAGATTTTCGCCGCGCCAACTGCCTTCAGCAAACAGGTGAGGTAAAATTTGATTTTGCAGCCTTTCAACGACTTCAGGCGCGCAAAATTCGGGGATTGGTTTACCCATTACTTCATCCAGTCCGTCGTAGCCCAACATCTCTAACCCTTTGCGGTTGATAAAGACCGTTTTGCCATGCGGATCCGCCGCCCCAATCAGAACTTCGGCGCTATCGATAATGGCTGCCTGCCGTTCGGCTTGCTGATATTGGCGCGCATTCTGCAAGGCGACCGCAACCTGGGCGGCCAGCACTGTTTGAATCTGAACATCCTGCTCCGTAAAGCGATCTACTTCCGTGGCTTGCACATCAAACACGCCAATCAGTTGGCTGCCGGCAATCATTGGTACAGCCATCTCCGATTGCGTCTCCGGCAATAGCGGATGGGAGAGAAAACCTGCGTTCTGACGCACGTTGTTGGCAATAATCCCCTCTCGCTCCCGCGCCGACCGAGCGACGATTGAGGCCGCCTCATCAAGCGCGATTATCCGTGTTTCGACCACCATTTGCCGTCCCACTTCACCGGAGCCAACAGCTAACTCTAGCCTATCACCGGCCTTATTGAGTAGATAAATATGTGCGTGATAGAGGTTGAATCGACTTTGAGTTAAATCGACAACTTCTTGTAACAGTTTTCGTTCATCCAAACTCGTAGCCACTTTGGTACTTACGGCAGCTACTGTTTGAAGTTCAGCCGCTTGTTTAACAATAGCTGCTTCCGTTTCCTTCTGATCGGCAATGTTGGTAATCGAAGCAGCAATGTAAATAGGAATATTTTTGTTATCTTTTAACAAGAAGTAGTTTTCAAGCGTGGGTGTTGTGCGGTCCGGAACTAAACCGATACAGGACTCGCCTGACCACTGGCCTTGCTGCCAAACTGCCGGTAGCACCTGGTTCTCCAGCCGGTGTTTTGGCTCACCCTCGTAAAATCCAGACCAAGGGTGAGCGATCAAATCGGTTGGATGTTTATCTAGCATAGCCGCCAAAGCCGGATTGACGTAAGCAATTCGCCCTTCCAACGTGACCAAACACCAGCCCTGGCCGGATGATTCGGCAAATTGGCGAAAAATACCCACTTCCTCAATTAAGTGGGTCTTCTCAATAGCCACCGCAATTTGACCACATAAGCCATCCAATACCAACTGGTCTTCCGCATCTAATGCATCGAAATTATCGATGTGAACATTTAGAACACCCAATACCGGGATAGGATCATTGACAATTAAATGGCCGCCCAATCGGTCTACTTCCTTTTCCACCCCCTCAATTAGATCAGCAAAAAAAGGATTCTTTCGATCCATCACACTCAGACCAATAGTGAATTCAACCTTATCCAGATTCAGTTGCCCTTCATCACTGTCATCCTCATCACGGTGGCGGCCAGCCAAAAATGCATCAAGATTTTGGGCAGTAATCGGCTCCGGATCGATGATAATTTCTGTTTCATAAGGTTGATCGGCCAAAGCGGCCAGTAAAGTTCTCACCGCAACCTTTGCTACTTTAGAGACCGATTGATCGATTGTAACCTGGAAAGCCCTTTTTTCAGCCAGAGCATTTAAGCCTTCGTGAGTGGCATCAATTCCACCGACAAAAAACTGTTCGGCTTTGTTTCTATCGGTTTCGCTCAGGGCGCGATATCCCCCCAACGCACTGGCGTCATTGATACCCAAAATCATGTTGAGGTCAGGGTACTGTTGCAGCCAACGTTGGGCTATCGAAGTGGCTTCGGCCGGATCCAGCGCTACTTCACGCGCTACAATTTCAAAGCTGGGACCAAATTGATCTTTAATTCCAGCATTAATTCCGGTCTCACGTTTAACAACCTGCGGTAAAGAAGGATA
>ERZ795053.3296-NODE-3296-length-18527-cov-7.338512_pt1 | contig 18527 bp, 16 predicted proteins | sample MGYA00375137_ERZ795053 | MGnify/ENA primary metagenome ERZ795053 (study PRJEB30182, sample SAMN05720284) | activated sludge metagenome | isolation source: Anaerobic digester | place: Hong Kong | collected 2014-12-17 ...
CCCGGCGCCGACCTCCCAGCCGGAGGTCTGCTCGAAGGTCGCGAGCGCCTCGGGCCCCCTTCCGGCAAGGGTTCCCCGTCGCCGGCGGCAGCCTCAGTCGGCGATCTTCGCCAGGAGGCCGGCGCGGCGGGCGAGCGTCGTGACGGCGAGGACGGTGACGACGCTGATCCCGATCAAGAGCGTCGCGATGGCGGTGATGGTCGGGTTCACCTGCAGCACCAGCTCGTTGAACATGCGCTTGGGAATGGTCTCGTGGGCACCGGCGAGGAAGATCGTCACGATCACCTCGTCGAAGGAGATGATGAAGGCGAAGATCCAGGCCGCCGCCGCCGATGGCATCAGGTTGGGCACCAGCACGCGCCATGCCATGACCGGCCAGGCGGCGCCGAGCGAGAGTGCCGCGCGCTCGATGTCGCGGTCGAAGGCGCGGATCGCCACGGTCATGACCAGCACGGTGTAGGGCACGGCGAGCACGGTGTGGCCGATCACCAGGCCGGTGAAGCTGCCGAGCAGGCCGATCCGGGCGAAGAAGATGTAGAGCGCCACGCCGGTGATGATCTGCGGCAGGATCAAAGGCGCCATGAAGTTCAGCTCGACCAGCGGCCGGCCTTTGAACCGGCCGCGCACGAGGCCGTAGGCGGCGATCGTGCCGAGGACCAGGGCGAAGCTCGAGGCGAGGGCCGCCAGGGCCAGCGACGTGCCGGCCGCCTCGAGCCAGCGGGGATCGCCGAAGAAGGCCTCGTACCAGCGCAGCGAGAATCCGGGCGGCGGGAACTCGAGCGAGCTCGCCGAGGAGAACGACATCGGCACGACGATGAGGATCGGCAGGCAGAGGAAGACCAGCACGGCGGCGCCGCTCGCCGCCACCAGCCGGCGAACCCAGCCCGGCTCGCCCATCATCGTACCGTCTCGCGGCCGATGCGCAGATAGAGCGCGTAGCAGACGAAGGTGGCCACCAGCAGCACGGTCGAGAGGGCGGCCGCCAGCTCCCAGCGCGGCAGGCGGTTGATCAGCATGTCGATCATGTTGGCGATCATCGGCACCCGGCCGCCGCCGAGGATGGCCGGCGTGATGAAGAAGCCGAGCGTCAGGATGAAGACGAGGATGCAGCCGGCGGCCAGCGCCGGCAGCGTGAGCGGCAGGAAGACGCGGCGAAAGACGGTCCAGGGCCCGGCCCCCAGCCCCGCCGCCGCCATGAGCAGCCGCCGGTCGATCCTGACCATGGCGGCGAAGAGCGGCAGGACGAGGAAGGGCAGCAGCACGTTGGTCGTGCCGATGATGACGCCGAGCTCGTTGTAGAGGATGGCCAGCGGCTCATCGACGAAACCGAGGCCGAGCAGCGAGCGGTTGACCACGCCGTTATTGCCGAGGACGACGATCCAGGCATAGGTGCGGACCAGGATCGAGACCCAGAAGGGCAGCACGACGAGGGCGAGGCCGATCATCCGCGCCCGGCCCCGGAGGCAGCAGAGCCAGTAGGCGAGCGGATAGCCAAGAATGGCGCAGGTGGCCGTGGCGATCAGTGCGATGCGGAAGGTGTTGACGAGCACGCGGAGATAGACCGTGCGCTCGACCATGTCGATCCAGGGGACCAGCACCCCCTTGGGGCTCGTGAACCCCCAGGCCAGCATCAGCACGACCGGGACGTTGAAGGCGAGCAGCATGACCAGGCCGAGCGGCAGCACGAAGCCGACGCCGCTCGGCCCTGGTCGAAGCTGGATGGTCGCCACGCCTCAGAGCGCTCTACAGGGAGAGCTTGAACTCCTGCCAGCGCAGCTCCACCTCGTCGGCGTTCTCGAACCACCAGCGGGCGTCGGAGAGGACCTGGATGGAGCGGTTCTCGGCCGTGGTCGGGAACTGGTTCAGGCTGTCCTGCGGCAGCAGCGGGTCGAGGTCGGGGCTGTTGCCGGTATAGGGGATGACCGCGGCGGCCACGGCCTGGTTCTCCGGCACGGTCATCTCGTGCAGGAGACCCATGGCGGCCGCCGTCACCTCGGGATCGGCGCCCTTGGGCACGACGAAGAAGGCGAGGTCGAGCTGGCCCTGGGCGAAGCTGAAGCGCACGCCGTCCTGGCCGGCGACGCGGCCGGACCAGGCCACGGCATACTGCACCTCGTTGTCCTTGATGAGCTGCGGCGGCTGGGCCCCGGCCTGCCACCAGACGGCGACATCGTCCTTGATGCTCTCGAGCTTGCCGAAGGCGCGGTCGAGGTCGATCGGGTACAGCTCCTCCGGTGGCACCCCGTCGGCCATGGCGGCCATGGCGAGGATGTAGGCGGCATAGTCGGGCAGCGCCCGCTTGCCCGGGAAGCTCTCGACGTCGAAGAACTCGGCCCAGGTCGACGGCGCCTTGGCGTCGGGGTGCCAGGCCATGATGGTCGAGTAATACTGGTAGCCGAAGCCGTACTCGTCCTTCGCATCCGGGAAGATCGGCAGGGGGTCGATCGCCGCCCAGTCCAGCGCCTCCACCAGATCCAGCGCCTTGGCCTGCTCGAGCTCCGGGCTCGAGAGCTCGAGCAGGGCCGAGGTGATGCTCCTCGCCTCGACCATGGCGCGCAGCTTGCCGAGCCCGGACGGGCTCTCGCGGACCACCTTGATGCCGGTCTTCCCGGTGAAGGGCTCGATGTAGCCCGCCTGGATCGAATCGCCTGAGGCTCCGCCGGCCTCGGTCATCCGGAACTCGCTGACCGCGGCCCGGGCCGGACGGGCCAGCCGCCCGAGCGTGGCCGTTCCGGCCAGGGCGGCGGCGCCGCCGATCACATGTCGCCGTGGCAAGATCATCAGGGGTCCTCCCGTCGTTGGGGCGCTGCCCACCAGAATGTTCGTGCGCCCGATGGAAAATTGGTAGAAGCAAAGAGGTCGGGCCGCAAGGTCGCCCACGGTCGGGCCGTCATGGGGATGGTGGAGGAAAGAATGAACGAGACGATCGGCTACGGCTCCAATTCGGCGCTCCAGGCGCAGCTCGCCGAGGTCGAGGCCGCCTATGTCGCGGCCAACCCCGAGAGCCGGGCGGCCTATGCCGCGGCCGCCGGCCCGATGCCCGGGGGCAACACGCGCACCGTGCTGCATTTCTCGCCCTTCCCCCTGACCTTCGCCAAGGGCGAGGGCTGCCGGCTTTGGGACGTCGACGGCCACGGCTACCGCGATTTCCTCGGCGAGTACTCGGCCGGCCTCTATGGCCACTCGGAGCCGGTGGTGCAGGCGGCGATCAGGGAGGCGCTGGAGCAGGGCATCGCGCTCGGCGGCCCCAACCGCTACGAGGCCCGCCTCGCCGCCGAGATCACCGCGCGCTTTCCCTCGATCGACCAGGTCCGCTTCACCAATTCGGGCACCGAGGCGAACATCCTGGCCTTCGCCGCGGCCCGGCTCGCCACCGGCCGCGACGCGGTCATGGTGATGGCGGGCGGCTATCACGGCGGCGTGCTCTATTTCGGCCAGCACCCGAGCCCCATCAACCTCCCCGGCCCCTGGGTGCAGGGCATCTACAACGACGTCGAGGCGACCGGCGCCATCATCGAAGAGGAGGCCGAGAGGCTCGCCGCCATCGTCATCGAGCCGATGATGGGCTCGGGCGGCGGCATCTGCGCCGAGCCCGGCTTCCTCGCCATGCTGCGCGCCAAGGCCGACCGCCACGGCATCGTGCTGATCTTCGACGAGGTGATGACGTCGCGCATGAGCATGGGCGGCATGCAGGAGCGGCTCGGCGTCACCCCGGACATGACCACGCTCGGCAAGTATCTGGGGGGCGGGCTCAGCTTCGGCGCCTTCGGCGGCAGGGAGGAGCTGATGCGCCGCTTCGATCCGAGACGCCCCGACGCCGTCTCCCACGCCGGCACCTTCAACAACAATGTCTGCTCCATGGCCGGCGGCCTCGCCGGGCTCGAGCAGGTCCTCACCCGCCCCGTGCTCGACCGCCTCTGGGCGGACGGCGAGGCGCTCCGCGCCCGGCTGAACGAGGTGGCCCAAGCGCGCGACGTGCCGGTCCTGGTGCTGGGCACCGGCTCGATCATGGGCTTCCACTTCAAGCGCGGCACCATCCGCCGGCCGCAGGACGTCTGGCCCACCGACGCGCTCGCGGCCAGGACCCAGAACGACCTCTACGCGCTCCTCCACCTCTCGCTGATCCAGGCCGGCTGCTACATCGCCCGCCGCGGCTACGTCACGCTCTCGCTGCCCATGGAAGAAGCCGACCGCGCCGCCCTGGTCGCGGCCTTCGAGACCTTCCTCGCAGAACACGGAGAGTTGATCCGCGAGCTGGTCTAGCGATCCGGCGAATGACGATGGAAGCTGAACCATTCGAGGTTGCGCGAGACTGGCTCACCGAGTATAGTCGATTGCAAGTGGTCGAAAGAATCGTGCGAATAACGCCCTCCGAGTAGTAGATTTCGAGCGCTCGAACGGGCGCGCGACAGGGAAAGGAAACCCCAGAATGCGGGCAAGACCACGCACGATTGCCGTTCTCGTTCTGGCGGGCGTCCTGGTCCTGGCGAGCGGAACCTTGCAACCCGGCCAGGCAGGTCCCAGCGACGAGAAGCTTCCGCCGCCAAAGGCGGGTGCCAAGCAGCCTGCCACGGTGCCGTACGAGCAGCTTCCGCCAAACGTCCAATATGGGCAGCTTCCTTCAACGAACCCGCAACCTGGCAATGCCCCCATGCTCGGGACCTTCGAGAACAGGGACGAGGTCAGCCAAAGGAACCGTCTGGACAAGGCTGCCCGAGGACAGCGGGAGAAGCCGCTCGAGATGGGCACGGCCTCGAAGCAGGTGCAAAAGCTGCCGCCGCCGCCGAGGCGGATCGAGATGGGCAAGGCCTCGAAGCACGTGCAAAAGCTGCCGCCGACGCGGATCGACCCAAAGCCGATCGACAACGGACCCGAGCGGATGGCGCCCAGGAGGCCGCGCAAGGGCCAGCCGGGCGCGACGGCCGGCGCCTCGCCCGAGCCAACGACATCGAACCCGGCTCGCCAGCGGACGTCCAGCACCGGGCCGGTCGCGGCACAGCAGTCTTCGGACAGTGCCAACGCATCGACCTCGCGCCGCGCAGCACCGGCTCAGGCGGGTGCCACGGGGCAGCGCACGCTCCAGTATGTAAAGCTACCGCAAGAAGAGGCCGCCAACTCCAACGCATCGACCTCGCGCCGCACGGCACCGGCCGGTGCGGGTGCCGCTGCCACCGGTGCGGGTGGCGCGGCGCGTCCGGCCCAGGTTACCAAAGGCCCGAGTGTCGCGGAGCGCCGGGCCAAGTTCGAGACCCCGTCGAAACCAGCCGCGACCATGCAGGCCAGAGGGCAGCGGATGAGCAGCACGACGCCCCCGGCGAACCCCACCGAACCCGCGGCATTACCCAAAGCGCGCAAGCGGAAGGGAGGACCGTAGACCTCGACCGGCGTCGTCCCTGGCGCCATCCGGCTCGCCATGCAAAGGAAGCACCCCATGTTCTCGCGGCTGGCTCCTCTCGCTTGCGCACTCCTAGCGGCGCTGCTCGCCGGACCGGCAGGCGCGCAGGCCGCTGATCCGGCGGCGGCTCCGGTTGCCGTCACGCTCGTGAACGGCGGCGCGGCACCGGTCGACGTGCTCTGGGTGGACGATGACGGCGAGCCGGCGCCGCTGGACATGACGATCGAGCCCGGCTGGCAGCAGGTGCTGAATGGCTGGCCGGGGACGGAGCTTCTGTTCCGCGAAAGCGGCACGGGCGACGAGATGGCACCCTTCTTCAGCGTGACGGTCGAGGAGCAGGCGCCGGCCGAGCCCATCGTCATCCCCGATCCGCGGCTGCTGCGCACGGCCGCATTGACCATCGCCAACCCGCTCGGGGTCGAGGTCGTGCTCTACTGGCTGCCAGACGAGGCCCCCGGGGAGACCCCCGAGCAGACCGGCGCCGCATGGACCGAGTTCGATCGCGTGGCCGCGGGCGGATCGGTCGCCTACGAGCTCGACCCCCTCACGCCCCTGCGGCTGCGGGCCGAGGACGGCAGTCTCGAGGTGGATTTCGAGGTCGGCCTCGACAGCGAGCAGCTTCTCGATCTGGGCACCCTCACCGATCCCGACATGCCGACCGCCGAGGTCACCCTGACCAACGAGTCGGCGCGTCCCGTGGTTCTCCAGGAGCTGCGGCCGGGCGTGACGCAGCGGCTCGGCGATGTGCCGGCCGCGAGCGCCGCCACCGTCGACGCGGTGGTCGGCGCCGATCTCAGGGTCGTCGCCGGCGATGGCGATCTGGAGGAGATGGGCCTCTATCACGTCACCGACGCGGCCGACCAGGTGGTGCTGATCGAGGACGCCGCCGAGGCGGGTGTGGTCATCCCGCCAGCGACCGGAATCGATCTCTCGCTGCTGCCCGAGGACCAGCGGGCGAGCGCCGCCGGCTTTCTCGAGAAGGCGGGCGCCATCTTCGCCGGCCGCGACGATGTCGCCCTTTACGTCGCCTACAACGGCAGCGACCAGCCGATCTGGCTCGCGGGGCTCGACGGCGAGACCATCAAGGGGGCGAAGCAGATGAAGCCGCGCTCCATCGGCAGCGTCATCGGCAAGGTGGGCGACTACTCGATCGCCTGGCCGGCCGACGTGACGCCCGACAAGGTCACCCGCGGCGACGTCTTCGCCTCGATCCTGGTGGCGACGGACATGCCCAAGGTGGTCGACGTCTCGCCGCCGACCCCCGTGCGGCTCGGCGTCGGCAACGAGGTGTGCAAGCCGGTCGATCTCCTGCGCGTCGACCCGTTCGGCGAGGAGCACCTGGTGACCCGGCTCGAGCCGATGGGCGGCACGGGCGAGCCGCTGGAACTGCCGGCCAACTCTTTCCTGGTGGCGCGCGCCGGATCGGCCAGCGTGCTCGCCGGCCAGGCGCTGTGGTCGGGTCGGCTCGACGACAGCGCCACGCAGCGAATCGCCATCGAGCCCGGCGTCGCCAGCGGCTACGACCCGATGCGGGTCTCGGTGGCGGGCGGCGCCGAGCGCACGGTCAACCTGCACAACTCGACCAGCCGCGGGATCGACCTCTTCGCGGTGGACGAGAACGGGCGCGAGCTGGTGCTGACCGACGCGCCGATCGGGGCCGGCAAGACCCAGGTCTTCTACATCGCCGAAGGCACGGTGATCGTGGCCCGCCGGCCCAACGTGCCGCCGTCGATCAGCGAGTACGTCCGGCTGCGGGTCGGCGACGCGCCGACGCAGACCATCGATATCGGCGCCCTGCGGCAGTCGCGCGGCGTGGTCGGCTCCTGGATCGACCTGCCGCGCCCGGCTCTGGCCGAGAACAACGAGGTCGGCACGACCTTCGTCTCGTTCGTGGGCCGGGGCGGCATGGCGATCGCCGGCTCGACCAACGAGGGCGACGCCGAGCTCGGCGGGGCCGCCCGCTTCGAGGGCTGCGCCGACGACCGCGAGGCGTTCGGCTACTGGTATCCGCGGCGCTTCGAGATCCTGTGCGGCGAGACCACCCATCGCGACGCCGACGGGCGCGAGACGACGAGCTTCGGGCGGTTCGCGGCCCAGCGCGCGGCGAGCGGCGAGCTGGTGCTGCGACGCGGCTACTGCGAGTCCGAGCCGACCCGCTCCTCGACCTGGTACCGGCTGCCGCAGCACTACGACGACATGGACCCGTCGCTCGAGGCGTTCCAGACCGGCTTCTACCAGCTCACCTGGGCGCCCAGGAGCTTCGACTGGATGGGCCGCGGCTTCGACCTGCTGCGCACCGATCCCCTCGACTACGGCAGCACCGAGCGGGGTGTGACCAGCGAGAGCCCGCTCTTCGACTTCGTCTTCGAGGACCGCGCCGGCAGCGCCGGCCAGACCGCCTCGAAGGCCATCTTCGGTGTCCGCAACCTGAACGAGCAGGGCCGCTCGGATCGCTGCGACCGGGACGAGAAGCTGGTGCGCACGCGCGCCGACCTCGAGGACTTCGCCGCCAAGAGCTACGGCGGGTCGGTCGGCGTGCCCGGCATCGTCTCCTTCTCGCTGAGCAAGAGCCACCAGGAGATCAACACCTCGGCCACCGGCAGCGAGCGGGCCTTCATCCTCGAGCGCTGCGACGTGCGGCTGCATGCGCTGAAGATGGACCTGCGCTGGCCCGACCGGCGCGGCGAGGACAGCCTGCGCCAGCCGCTCGAGACCGGCTTTCGCCAGGCGGTCGGGCAGCTTCCGCTGGAGGCGGGCGACGGCAAGGCGTACTATGCCTTCCTCGACAAGTACGGCACGCATTTCGCCGAGCGCATCGTCTATGGCGGCACGTTCTTCGCCGAGACGGAGGTGACGAAGAGCACCTACCAGATCGCCGAGAAGGAGGGCGACAAGCTCTCGCTCGCGGCCGAGGGGACGATCAAGAAGGTGAGCCTCGGCGGCACCTATGAGAACGAGACCTCCAAGGGCCGCGCCAACGACAACGGCCACTCGAGCTCGACCTACCGCAAGTGGTCGGTCGGCGGCACCGGCAGCGACGTCTATCCCGTGTGGGCGCCCACCGTGCCCGACAACCCGGCGCCGATCGATGTCAGCTTCCGGCCGGTCTACGACATCCTGACACCGGTGTTCTTCCCGGACGACCCGAATATCGGCCTCAAGAACGCGCTCCTGCGGCAGGCCACCGCCAGCTATTTTCGCCAGCACGGCAAGGGTGACCTGACCTCGGACCCGAAGGGCCTCGACATCCGCGATCCGCGCTCGATCTGCGTCAGGATGGACGTGGTCGAGTACACCTCCACCTCCGGCCGGTCGGGCGACAGGTTCGTCAGCGATCTCTCGGCCGGCTTCGTCGACGGCGCCAGGAACGTGGTGACGGACGCCGAGCCGTTCCAGCTCGTCCATGCGCCGGGCAACCTGAACGACGCGCGCGCGGTCGATCCCAATCTCGATCCCGAGCGCTGCACGCCGCCGGTGACCGCGAGCTACGTCCGCTCGGGCTCGATCTACCTCCACGGCGTCATCGGCCAGTACCCGGACGGCTGGGGGCGACCGAGCACCACGGCCGAGCTCAGCCGGCATTTCCCGAAGGCGGACCAGACCTACCCGCTGCGCCGGCTCGAGCCGGGCACGCCCCGGGTCTTCGAGGGCATGATCCAGCTCCCCGAGGGCCAGGCGCGCTACAAGCTGCGGGTTCGGGCGGTCGATCAGGCCACCTGACAGGCTGCCGCCGGCGCCGGAGGGACGGGGACGCCGCGCGGCGCAGGGACCTGGTCGCAGCCTCGAAGCCTGTCCGGGAAATGGTCATGACCTGCGCGCGCCTACCCTGGCCGAGGGCGGGGAGACCGGCGCCTTCAGCTTCCGTGTCCAGCGCATCACGTGCCGGCCCACGGCAACGAGCTCGCCCCGCTGGTTCGAGACCTCGATCCCGGCGATGCTCCGGCCGCCGGCCTTGTCGACCGTCTCGACCACGTAATGCACGGTGACGGTGTCGCCCAGCAGGACCGGCCGCAGGAAGCGTATCCGGTCGTAGCCTGCCGAGACCGGGAAATCCGTCAGGTCGTCGTCATGGATGACATGGGCGATGCTCATGGTCGACGCCGTCGACATGTAGCCGATGAGCAGGGCACCATGCGCGATGCGACCGCCGACGCTCGAGCGTTGCCGCATGTACTGCTCGTTGACATGCGTGTCGCTGAAATCCCCCGTCAACCCGGCGAACAGCATCACGTCGCTCTCGCCCACCGTCCGCGCGAACGTGTAGCGATCGCCCACCTTCACCACATCCAGCCCCGACTTGCCCAAGCCACACCCCCTTTCGACTCCTGCCGGCGGCGTCGCCGCTCGGTTCCAGCGGGCCGGCTTGCCCAGCCCCTGCCCGGCGGGCATGATCCGGCCGCCAGCCCGGAGAGGATAGCCGCATGACAGGGAACAAGGTGCTCATCATCGTCGGCGACGCCAGCGAGACGGTCGACACGCTCTATCCCTACTACCGCCTGCAGGAAGCCGGCATGACGCCGGTCGTGGCCGGGCCGGAGAAGCGCCGCTTCCAGATGGTGCTGCACGAGATCCGCCCGGGCTGGACCATCACCCGCGAATGGGAAGGCTACCAGATCGAGGCCGAGGTCGCCTTCGCCGAGATCGACCCGGCCGACTATGTCGGCATCTTCTTCTCCGGCGGCCGCGCACCCGAATACATCCGCGACGACCCCGACCTGATCCGCATCACCCGGCACTTCTTCGCCACGGGCAAGCCGATCGCCAGCGTCTGCCACGGCGTCGAGATCCCGGCCCGCGCGGACTGCGTCCGGGGTCGCCGCATGGCGACGGTGGCGAAGTGCCGGTTCGACCTCGAGGTCTGCGGCGGCATCTATGTCGACCAGCCCTGCGTGGTCGACGGCAACCTCGTCTCCGGCCGCACCTTCCACGATCACGGCCACTACATGGGCGCCTGGATCGAGCTGCTGCGGCAGCATGCCGTCGGCCAGCGGCCGAAGGCCGCGGCCGGTGCCGCATGACCGCACGCACGGCCATCGTCACCGGCGGCCGGCGCGGCCTCGGCCGGGCCATCGCCATGGAGCTGGCGCAGAGCGGCTTCGACGTGGCGATCGCCGACCTCGACCGCGACGATGATGCCACCGAAACCATCGCCGCCGTCGAGGCCGCCGGCCGGCAGGCGCGGTTCATCGCCGTCGACATCGCCGATCTCGATTCGCACGAGGCCGTCCTCGCCGCGGCCGCGAGCCTGCCGGGGCCGCTCTGCACCCTCGTCAACAATGCCGGCGTCTCGTCCATGGTCCGGGGCGACATGCTGGAGCTCTCGGTCGAGAGCTTCGACCGCTCCATCGCCGTCAACCTGCGCGCCGCCTTCTTCCTGACCCAGCTTTTCGCCAGGCGCCTCGGTCCGGCCGACCCCGCCGGCCCGTTCCGCAGCATCGTCAACATCACCTCGGTCAACGCCGCCGACGTGCTGGCGCCGACCCGCGCCGACTACGGCATGAGCAAGGCCGCGATGTCGATGATGAGCCGCCTCTTCGCGCTCCGCCTCGCCGAGCTCGGCATCCATGTCTACGAGGTCCGGCCCGGCATCATGCGGACCGGGATGACCGCCCCCTCGGCCGCGCGCTACGACGCCTTCGTCGCCTCGGGCGGCGTGCCCATCGCCCGCTGGGGCACGCCCGACGACGTCGGCCGGGCCGTCGCCATGCTCGCCAATGGCGGGCTCGGCTTCACCACGGGCAGCGCCATCGAGGTCGATGGCGGGATGCACCTCCACGCGGTCTGAGCCGGCGACCCGGGGAAAAGCCCCGCCTTGCCCGGCAGGCGTCCTCTGGCATGATCCCCGCATCGGACGACGCGGGCCACATCGCCGGGGAGGCCCCGGACCGGTCGAGAGCGTCGCCCCCGACAACCCGATCGGATCTCGTCTCTCCTGCGCTTCCTCTTGCTTCTCCTCTCCTCCCTGCCCCGCCTCGCCGGCCGCTCCCCCGAGCGCGCCGGCGCTCTTTTTTGGCGGGCGGGCGCTTCCCTCCGCCGGCCCCGGCGCCAGTTCATCAGCGAAAGGGGTGCCGCCTCGCCATGAACCTCTACGTGCCACCGACCATCCCGCCGCCACGCCGCCCGCTCGGCATGCTCGCCAGCGTGCGCGCCGCCCGCCGCAACGTGCTCGGCATCATCCCGGACATCGCCTACGCCCAGCCGATCGTGACGGGTGCGACCGGCCCCGCCCGCTGGCACATGGTGCAGGGGCCGGAAGGGCTGCGCCGCATCTTCCTCGACAATGTCGAGAGCTACCCGAAGTCGGAGATCATGATCCGCATGCTCCGCTCCGCCGTCGGCGCCAGCCTCTTCACCTCCGAGGGTGCCCAGTGGCGCTGGCAGCGGCGGGCCATCGCCCCGGTCTTCACCGCGCGCAACGTGGCGGCCCTGGCCCCGCTCATGACGGCCACGGCCGAGCGCGCCTCCGGCCGCCTCGCCGCCTGCGCGGGGCCGGCCGAGATGGTGCGCGAGATGCTGTCCGCCACCTTCGACGTGATCTGCGAGGTCGCCCTCTCGGGCCGCGAGCATTTCGACGCCGGGCTCTACGGCGCCGCCATCACCCGCTACTTCCAGACCGTCGGCCGCGCCTCGCTCCTCGACTTCCTCGACCTGCCGCCCTGGGTGCCGCGCCCCGGCGAGCTCCTCGGCCGGGGTGCCGTCCGGACCATGCACCGCATGGTGGCGGCAGCGATCCGCGCCCGCCGGGCAGCAGGACCGTCGGCGACGGCGGACCTCCTCGACTACATGATCCGGGCGAAGGACCCCGAGAGCGGCCGGACGATGACGCCGCAGGACCTCCTGCACAACATGCAGTTCTTCATCGTCGCCGGCCACGAGACGACGGCCCTCGCGCTCTCCTGGGCGCTGCATCTCCTGGCCAACGACCAGGCTGCCCAGGAACGGGCCCGAGCCGAGGCCCGGGCAGCGCTCGGCGCCCGCGCCGCCGGTGCTTCCGACCTCGAGGCGATGCCCTTCGGGCGGGCCGTGCTCGAGGAGGCGATGCGGCTCTACCCGCCGGTCGGCATGCTGGCGAGGAACGCGCTTCGCGAGGACCGGCTCTACGACCGCGAGGTCCGCCCGAACGACACGGTCTTCGTCAACATCTACGCCCTGCACCGCCACCGCCGGCTCTGGCAGAGGCCGGACGCCTTCGATCCGACCCGCTTCGCGCCGGAAGCGACGCCACCCGACCGCTACGCCTATCTGCCCTTCGGGGCCGGCCCCAGGGTCTGCGTCGGCGCCAATTTCGCCATGATGCAGGCCCAGATCATCTTCTCGACCCTGCTCGCCCGCTTCCGCTTCACCCCCGCCGGCCCGCCGCCGACCCCGGTCATGCACATGACCATCCGCCCCGAGCCGGGGGTCACGCTCGAGGCGACCCCGCTGGCGGCAGGAGGAGAAAATCGGGCGGCAAAGAGCGAAAACGGTTTGGTGGAGCCGATCGGGATCGAACCGACGACCTCCTGAATGCCATTCAGGCGCTCTCCCAGCTGAGCTACGGCCCCGTCCACCGGTGCGCGGTAGGTAGGCAAAAGGCATCGGCACTGCAAGTCAAATGTCGTCGCCGCCGGTCGGCAGGGTCACCGTGGCCCGAAGGCCCCCGCCCTTGCGGTTGGCGAGGGCGACGTCGCCGCCATGGGCGCGCAGGATCGTCCTGGCGATGGCGAGGCCGAGGCCGGCGCCACCGGTCTCGGGGCTGCGGCTGGCCTCGCCCCGGACGAAGGGATCGAAGACCCGCTCCAGGAGGTCCTCGGGCAGGCCGGGGCCGTCGTCGTCGATGGTCAGCGTGACGCGCTGGCCGTCGCCGGCCAGCGCCAGCCTGGCGCTGCCGCCGTAGCGGACGGCGTTCTCGACGAGGTTGCGCAGCGCCCGCTTCAGGGCGAGCGGCCGGCAGCGCAGCACGATCCGGCCGCTTTCCTGGGGCTCGACCGTCACGGCGGCGCCGAGATCGGCCTGATCGGCGGCGAGGCTCTCGACCAGCGCACCGAGGTCGACCGCGACCGTGGGCTCCTCGGCCGAGGTGCCGCGGGCGAGCAGCAGGCCGGCCTCGGTCAGCGCCTGCATCTCGTCCAGGGTCGCCAGCATGCGCTCCTGCAATTCCGGGTCGTCGACCATCTCGGCGCGCAGGCGGAGCGTGGTGATCGGCGTGCGCAGGTCGTGGCTGACGGCGGCGAGCAGCCGCGTGCGCTCCGCCATGGCCCGGCCGATCCGCGCCTGCATGCGGTTGAAGGCGGTGGCCGTGCGGCGAATCTCGACCGGGCCACGGTCGGCCGGCAGCTCGACCGGCTCGCCGCGGCCGACCGCGTCGGCGGCGGCCGCCAGGGCCGCCAGCGGGCGGGTGAGGCGCCTCAGGCCGAGCACCGCGGCGAGGCTGACGGCGAGGGCGGCGGCGACCAGCGCCACGAGCGGCGCCAGGCCGAAGGCCGGCCGCTCGGGCGGCAGCAGCATGGCGGCATTGAGCCAGCTCTCGGGCCCGACCCGGATCGCCACGAGAAGGCCGGGATCGGTCGGCTGCCTGGGCTCGACGCCGGCGTCATGAAGCTGGCGGTGCCAGCGGGGCATGCCGTGGGGCTGCCGGCCGATCTCGCCCATGGCGGTCAGCACCTCGTGCTCACCCTCGCCCTCCAGGAGATCCGCGAGCTTGCGGGCGAGGCGGACGGCGGGCCCCTCGCCCTGCTCCTCGACCACGGCCTCGTCGGCCAGCCAGAAGCGCAGCCGGCGGGTCGAGAAGGCGCGCAGCGCGCGGCGCCGCTCGACGGGCTCGGTGGTCTCGTCGAGCAGGCGGGCGAGGGCCGCGGCGCGCTCCAGCACCTGCTCGCGGCCGATCGCCTCGACGGTGCTCTGCCGCTCGCCCTGAAGAATGGCGAAGGTGGCGAGCTGGGCCAGGACCAGAGCGAGGAGCAGGATGGCGACGAGCTGGCCGGTCATGCTGCGCGGCCAGAGGCGGCTCATGCGGGCTCCACCCGCCCGGTGAAGCTGTAGCCGCCGCCCCAGTGGGTCTTGATCAGCAGCGGGTTCCTCGGGTCGCGCTCGAGCTTCTTCCTGAGCCGGCTCACCTGGTTGTCGACGCTGCGGTCGAAGGGCTGGGCCTCGCGGCCGCGGGTCAGGTCGAGGAGCTGGTCGCGACTGAGGACGAGGCCGGGGTGGCGCAGCAGCGCCGTGAGCAGGAGATACTCGCCGGTGCTGAGCGGCACCGTCACCCCCTCCTCGTCGACCAGGTCGCGCGTGCCCGGATCGAACAGCCAGCGGTCGAAGCGCACGCGGCCGGCCGTGGCCGGCGCCCCCGGCCGGTGCGGCAGGCTCTGCGCCCGGCGCAGCACCGCCTTGATCCGGGCCAGGAGCTCGCGCGGCGCGAAGGGCTTGGTGACGTAGTCGTCGGCGCCCATCTCGAGGCCGACGATCCGGTCGGTCTCCTCCGCCATGGCGGTGAGCAGGATGATCGGCAGGTTGCCCCGCGCGCGCAGCTCGCGGCAGAGCACGAGGCCGTCCTCGCCCGGCATCATGACGTCGAGGATGACGAGGTCGATGGCGGCCCGGGCGAGCTCGCGCCGCGCCGCCTGGGCGCTGTCGGCGGTGGTGACGCGGTGCCCCTGCTTCTGCAGGTACTGGCGCAGCGCATCGCGGACGTCGCGCGTGTCGTCGACGACGAGAAGATGGGGTCCGTCGCTCATGACGGCAGGCTCTAGGCCCTGCCGGCTCCCGGTGGACAGGGAAAAATGTCGCGGAATGTAACGGCCGGCGCCACCCGGCACAGTCCGTGACCAAAGAGCGCCGATCGCGACGAAGTCCAGCCAAAGGCCAGGGGCCATATGCTCGTCGAACGCGAACCACCAAAGGGAATCGAACGATGAGCAGAACCTCGATCCTCGCCACGGCCGCCCTCGGCCTCGTGGCGCTGGCCGGCGGCCAGGCGCTCGCCGATGGCGGCCAGGGTGGCCGGCATATGGGCGGCAGCGGCCTCATGGGCGGCGGCCAGATGATGCAGGGCTTCGACCGTGACGGCGACGGCAGCTTCACCCAGGAGGATGTCGACGCGGTGCGCGGCGAGCGCTTCGCCGAATTCGACGCCGACGGCGACGGCGCCCTCTCGCTCGCCGAGTACGAGGCGCTCTGGCTCGACGCCATGCGCGAGCGGATGGTGCGCGGCTTCCAGCACCACGACCGGGACGGCGACGCCCTGGTGACGGTCGAGGAGTTCACCCTGACGACCGGCAACCTCGTGGAGCGTCACGATCGCAACGGCGACGGGGTGGTCACCAGGGACGAGCTCCAGCGACGCCCGCACGGCGAGGGCCGGCGCGGCGGGCAGCGCCCCCGCCAGGCCCCGCCGGCGGGCGACAGCCCCAACTAGCCAGGAAGACGGAGGCCGGGGCGGGCGGCGCTCAGCGCCGCTCCTCCTCGCCGTCGGCATCCTTGTCGATGACGTCGCCGAGCGCGTCGTCGTCGCCGAGTTCGGACGCGTCCTCGATCAGCGCGTCCTCCTCCTCGTCGTCCTCGGTCTCGACGACCTCGGGCTCGTCCGCCTCTTCCTCGTCGGTGTCGTCGACGTCGTCCTCGACCTCCTCGACATCGTCCTCGGTGTCGTCGGTCTCGGCCTCGTCGACCTCCTCCTCGACGGCGGCGGCGGCCGGCGCCGCCCGGGTCACGGTGCGCGGCCGTCTGGCGCGGGCGAGGAGCTCCAGATCGAACACCGCGCCACAGGCCGGGCAGGCCAGGTCGGCGGTCTTGCCGAAGTCGTAGAAGCGGGCACCGCAGGCGAGGCAAGTGCGCTTGGTTCCAAGTTCCGGCTTGGGCAAGGCGGTCCCCAGTCATGCTGACAGGATGAAGGGCGACGCCCCTCGCATGGGGCGCCCTGAAGCGGGCAAGGCAATTGCCATGATCGCCCGGGGCTGTCAAAAGCAAATCGCGCGAGGCGTTGGCGGCTCTGCCGCCGGCTCTCCGGGGCATCGCCGGAGCGCCCGCGAGCCCGGTCGGCCGGGCTCGGCTCGCGCCCCGTCCAGCCAGCGATTTCGAGGACTCGACGATGCTGCTCCAGGCGGCCCCACACGGCGCCCTCCAGGGTGACGCCGTGGTTCCCGGCGACAAGTCGATGTCGCACCGGTCGCTCCTGCTCGCCGCCCTCGCCGTGGGCGAGAGCCGCATCACCGGCCTGCTCGAGGGCGCCGACGTCATGGCGACGGCGGGTGCGCTGCGCGCCCTCGGCGCCACGGTCGAGCGGCAGCCGGACGGCACCTGGACGGTGCGGGGCTGCGGCGTCGCCGGGCTCGCCGAGCCGGCCGACGTGCTCGACCTCGGCAATGCCGGCACGGGTGCGCGGCTGCTCATGGGGCTGCTCGCCGGGCACGCCTTCACCACCTTCCTCTCCGGCGACGCCTCGCTGCGCTCGCGGCCGATGCGCCGCGTCACCGAGCCGCTCGTCGCCATGGGGGCGTCCGTGCTCGGCCGCAGCGGCGGCCGGCTGCCGCTCGCCATCACCGGCCGCAACGACCTCGTGCCGATCACCTGGCGCTCGCCGGTCGCCTCGGCCCAGATCAAGTCGGCCGTGCTGCTCGCCGGCCTGCACGCGCCGGGGCGGACGACCGTCGTCGAGCCCCTGCCGTCGCGCGACCATACCGAGCGCATGCTGGCGGCCATGGGCGCAAAGATAACCGGCGAGGCCGGCGCCGACGGCGGCTGGACGGTGGCGATCGAGGGCGAGGCCGAGCTCGCGCCGCAGGCCTTCCTGGTGCCGGCCGACCCCTCGTCGGCCGCCTTTCCGCTGGTGGCGGCCCTGACAGCACCGGGCTCGGCGCTCACCTTGCCGGGCATCTCCGTCAACCCGCTGCGCACCGGGCTCCTCGCCACGCTCCGCGAGATGGGAGCGAAGCTGGAGCTCGCGAACGAGCGCAGCGTCGCCGGCGAGCCCGTGGCCGACCTCGAGGTCAGGGCGAGCCGGCTCGTCGGTGTGGACGTCCCGGCGGCGCGCGCACCCTCGATGATCGACGAGTACCCGATCCTCGCCGTGGCCGCCGCCTTCGCCCAAGGCACCACCCGGATGCGCGGCCTCGCCGAGCTTCGGGTCAAGGAGAGCGACCGCCTCCTCCTCGTGGCCGAGGGCCTCGCCGCCTGCGGCGTCGAGGTCGCCGTCGAGGGCGACGACCTCCTCGTCACCGGGCCGGTCCGCGCCACGCGGGCGGCCCGGATCGACGCCCACCACGACCATCGGATCGCCATGAGCTTCCTCGTCATGGGCGGCCTCGGCTCGGCCCCGGTGACGGTGGCCGGGGCCGAGACCATCGAGACCAGCTTCCCCGGCTTCGCCGACCTCATGAACCGGCTCGGCGCCGGGCTCGAGGCGATCGAGCCGTGAGCCGGGCGGTCATCGTCGCCATCGACGGCCCGGCGGGCTCCGGCAAGAGCACGCTGGCGAAGCGGCTGGCCGCCACCACGGGGCTGCGGTTCCTCGACACCGGCCTGCTCTACCGGGCGGTCGCGGCCCGGCTCCGCGCCACCGGCGGCTCACCCCTGGACGCGGCGGCGGCGGCGGCGGCGGCGCGCACCATCGAGCCCGAGGGGCTCGACCCCGACGCCCTGCACGGCGAGGGGATCGGCGGCGATGCCTCCCGGGTGGCCGCCCTGCCCGAGGTGCGCGCGGCCCTGCTCGAGCTGCAGCGGCGCTTCGCCCGGACCCCGCCGGGTGCGGTGCTCGCCGGCCGCGACATCGGCACGGTCGTCTGCCCCGACGCCACCCTCAAGATCTTCGTCACCGCCTCGATCGAGGAACGCGCCCGGCGCCGCTTCGAGGAGTTGCGGGCACGCGGCGAAGCGCCTATACACGAGCGCGTTTTATTGGAGGTGGCCGAGCGTGATCGCCGCGACCGAGAGCGGGCGGTCGCGCCCTTGTCCGTTGCCGAAGATGCGGTGGTGATCGACACCTCGACGCTCGACGTCGAGCAGTCGCACGCAGCGCTCGAGGCAGCGTATGCAGCACGGATCGGGTCCAGCGCCAATCGAACATCGTAGTCAACCCTGGCCCCGCCCGGCTCCGGCCGGCGGTTTTGGAGCAAGAATGCAGGAAGCCATCGCGACCACCCAAGCCCCGTCCCAGGCCGAT
>ERZ795053.3297-NODE-3297-length-18520-cov-5.233035_pt1 | contig 18520 bp, 18 predicted proteins | sample MGYA00375137_ERZ795053 | MGnify/ENA primary metagenome ERZ795053 (study PRJEB30182, sample SAMN05720284) | activated sludge metagenome | isolation source: Anaerobic digester | place: Hong Kong | collected 2014-12-17 ...
GGCTTGGCGCGGGCGCGGCGCATTGGCGCCGAGCCGCAGTCGCGGCCTGAGCGCTGCCACCTCATCGTGCAAGCGCTCTCGTGGCCCGTCGCGCCTGAGTTGACCGACGGTGCGGCAAGGTTGGTGTCAACTGAGGCGCGATCAACCCCAACCCTTAGCCAAAGACGCGTTTGAAGATCGTCTCGACGTGCTTGGTGTGGTAGCCCAGATCGAACATGTCTTCCAACTGTGCCGCCGGCACGCTTGCTAGAACTTCGCTATCGGCCTTGAGCTCGGCGAGGAAATCGGCACCCCTTTCCCATGTCTTCATGGCGTTGCGCTGCACGAGGCGATAGGCGTCCTCGCGCGAGACGCCCGCCTGGGTCAGCGCCAGCAGGACGCGCTGGGAATTGTGCAGCCCGCCGAGCCGGTCGAGGTTCTTCTTCATGTTCTCAGGATAAACAACGAGGTTCTCGACGACGCCGGCCAAGCGGTTGAGAGCGAAATCGAGCGTCACGGTGGCGTCCGGCCCGATCATGCGCTCCACCGACGAGTGGGAGATGTCGCGCTCATGCCACAGAGCGACGTTCTCCAAGGCTGGCGTTACATAAGCGCGGACCATGCGGGCAAGGCCGGTGAGGTTTTCGGTCAGCACCGGATTGCGCTTGTGCGGCATCGCCGATGAGCCCTTCTGACCGGGCGAGCAATATTCCTCAACCTCCAGCACCTCGGTGCGCTGCAGGTGGCGGATCTCGGTGGCCAGCCGTTCCAGCGAGGACGCGATCACGCCAAGCGTTGCAAAGAACATCGCGTGGCGGTCACGCGGGATGACCTGGGTCGAGACGGGCTCAGGCGCCAGTCCCATCTTGGCGGCAACATACTCTTCAACGCGCGGATCGATGTTGGCAAACGTGCCGACAGCACCCGATATGGCGCAGGTGGCGACGTCCGCGCGCGCCGCCTCCAGTCGTGCGCGCGCGCGCTGGAACTCGGCGTGGGCGAAGGCAAGCTTGACGCCGAACGTGGTCGGCTCGGCATGGATGCCGTGGCTGCGGCCAATGGTGATGGTGTCCTTGTGCTCAAACGCCCGTTTCTTCAGGGCGGCCAGCAGGCGATCGATATCGGCCAGGAGAATGTCGCCCGCCCGCGTTAGTTGCACGTTGAGGCAGGTGTCGAGGATGTCGGACGAGGTCATGCCTTGGTGCACGAAGCGCGCCTCGGGCCCGACGAACTCGGCCAGATGGGTGAGGAAGGCGATCACGTCATGCTTGGTGACGCGCTCGATCTCGTCGATCCGCGCGACATCGAACTGGGCTTTGCCACCCTTGTCCCAGATGACTTGCGCCGCTTCCTTGGGGATGACGCCGATTTCGGCCATGGCGGAAGCGGCGTGCGCCTCGATTTCGAACCAGATGCGAAAACGGGTCGCGGGCTCCCAGATGGCGGTCATCTCGGGGCAGGAATAGCGCGGGATCATAAAAGCCTCTCAGGGTGCCTGGGCGGGTTGGAGCGCTTTTCGATCCGATCGCATCGGATCGGCGCTCTAGATTTTTGTTTTGAGCCAAGTTTTTCACGACTCGACCGCACACACTTCAGCTCAACTTGCTCTAGCAAAGGCAGCGACCCTGCGCAATCAACCCAAAATGCGCAATTACGGGCTTTTTCAGTCCGCACCCCTGGCTAGTGTTGGCGGCGCTATCCCTTGGCTCAGGGCGCAGCATGCACGACCGACAATCCGAAGATCTCCGTCGGGGTGCGAATGAGATCGAAGGCGACGCGCCCGCACACCGCGAGCACCAGCAGCGCCAGCATGAAGCGGAGCTGTTCGCCCTTGAGGTTGGCGCCGGCCTTGGCACCGATCTGGGTGCCAATGACGCCCGCCGAAATCAGCAGCATGCCCAGCACCACGTCGACCGAATGCAGGTACATCGCCTGCGTCATGGTAGTGAACGCGCCAACAAACATGATCTGGTAGAGCGACGTGCCAATGGCGATGTTGGTGCGCATTTTCAGGACATAGACCATGGCCGGCACCAGCACGAAGCCGCCACCGACGCCCATCAAGGCGGTCAAGACGCCGATGAAGCCGCCAATGGCCAGCACCGGGATGACCGAAATATAGAGTTTGGAGCGGGGAAAGCGGAGCTTGAAGGGGAGGCGGTGGAGGGCCGTGTGCTGGCGCCGTTCGATCAGGCTGCCACCGGCTTTGGCGGCGGAGCGCATCGTCTTCAGGCTTTCGATGAACATCAGCAACCCGAGCGAGCCCAGAAGGATGACGTAGCTCAGCGACAGAAACACGTCGAACTGGCCGGTCGCGCGCAGGATCGCCACCAGCTTGGTTCCCGCAAATGAGCCGGCAATGCCGGAGACGAGCAGGACGTTGCCGATGCGGAAATCAATATTGCGTCGCCGCCAGTGGGTCATCGAGCCCGATACGGCGGTGGCCGTGGCCTGATTGGCGCCGGTGGCGACTGCAACCGCTGTGGGAATGCCGAGCATCAGCATCAACGGTGTGATGATGAAGCCGCCGCCCACGCCGAACAGACCGGACAGAAAGCCGACCGCGCCCCCCACGCCGATGACGGCGAATGCGTTGACGGCGACTCCAGCGATAGGGAGATAGACATGAAAGTTCATTTTTGCGCTTCTTGTTTGCCGGCTGGCGCAATCAGGAGCGTGCACGAAGTCTGTACAACAGGCCGTGAAGTGGCAGGCTGGCGCAAACTGATCACATGGTGGCCACACGGTTTCCTCTACGCCGCTTCTGACATCACGGCAAGGTAAGGAGGCAAAGAATGCGACGATCCGTCAGAGGGAGCGGCGATTGCGCGGCAATCTCTTGGTGGAACAATGTGTTGCCCGATTTTTCGATGTGCGAGGCAGTGTTATTCAGGTTCGCTTGAGGCCGCGCTCGATAAAGATGGGCGGGCCTTTGGGAGGCTCCTGGCAGCCTCGACCCGGCTCATAGAGCAGCCCTTTTTCCTCACATCGTTGTGTCGCAAGGTAGGTACGGGCCCACCAGCTCAGAGATAGGAAAAGAGCCAGTGCGGCCAAGATTACGGTCACCGTGCGGGTGGTCATGATCACCCCTTGCCGAATCGTTCGATCCAGGCGGGCGGTCCCGACCAGCCCGGCGGAGCTGGAGCGGCGGCATGAACCGCGCGAGCCACGGCGCGGGCAAGGACATCGGCTGCCACGCTGCCCAGCCGTGCAAGTCCGGCGATCGCGTCGGGCGGCGGTGTGAGGCCGGTGGCAAGGGCAAAGACGATATCGCCGTCGAGGGGCGTGTGAACCGGATAGATCGCCCGTGCCAGGCCGGTCTGCGCCATGATGGCAAGGCGCGAGGTGGCGCGCCGGTCAAGGCGGGCGCTGGTGGCGATCACGCCGAGCACGGTGGATTCTCCGGCTGCCCCCTTCAATCGGATGGCGCGATCCTTCTCATCTATGCTGCGCGGCCATCCCAGCCCGCCAAATTCGTGGAAGCTTTCGAACGGGGCCGCCCAGAAGTGCGGTCCCTCGCCGATAGTTACGGATCCGGCCGGATTGACCGCGACAAGCGCGCCAACGACGGTGCCGTCATCAAGGCATGCCGATGCACTGCCAAGGCCGCCGCGCAGAACCGCCGTCGTGGCACCAAAGCCGGCGCCGACGCTGCCAATATCGAAGTCCGTCGTGGCCTGCGATGCCGCCGTGTAGGCAAGGTCCGCGTAGGGCGGGCTGCGGCCCCAGTCCTTGTTGCCGCCGTTCAGTAAATCGAACAGGATGGCGCCAGGGACGATGGGCACGCGGGCCTCGCGCACCTGAAAGCCGATGCCTTGTTCGCGCAGCCAAGCCTGCACACCGCCTGCTGCGTCCAATCCAAAGGCAGAGCCGCCCGACAGCACCAGGCCATGAACCTCATCGACGGTTCCCTCGTGTCGCATCGCATCTGTTTCGCGCGAACCAACGCCGCCGCCGCGCGGATCGAATGCCGCGACGAATGGTGCTTCACCCAGCACCACTGTTACACCCGACATCAAGCGCTCATCGTGAGCGTTGCCGACCCGCAGGCCCGGCACGTCGGTAATGAGGTTGCGGTAGGTGCTTTTGGGCATCGGTGCTCGTGCGGGTGATGCAGGAGTGGTGATAAAGGATGCTTAGGGTCCGGCCTCATTGCTATTGAGGCCGGACCCTAGCACATGACGTGCGCTCATGGCATTGATCGCTTGCGCGCTCCAATGATGCACCGCAACGATGCGCCGCAGCAAGCGTGCGGTGTGAACTTTGTTGCGTGAGCGACGTCAGATTTGATCGCTTTGCGGGTCTCACATGATGCGACAACTTTCACCAAACTTCAGTGAGCATTCTTGAATACATCTTCCCGTGTTTGACGGGCATTCAGCCCAACAGTGCGACTTAAGCGTGCGGCAATTCGTACGGGACAAATCGTTTTGAACTGGGACTAGGGTGGTCTCCTTGTTGTCATGTTGCTTGGTTGAGATGACCGGCACATGACGCACCCGGCGTTGGCGCTGGAGCATCTCCCGCACGAAGTCATAACCGCGATGTATCAAAAATCCGGAGTTGAAGAACGTTAGGATTGATGGACAAGCAGGGGTTGATTCCAGATGCGTTCGTATCAAACTATTTAACTTGAGTCTTATGCCTGGAGCCGTAAAAACTTCTCGTGTGCATGGAGGCGCTGCCCGGTGCGGTGGTCCTAGCAGCAATGAAAGAAGAAACGCGGTTCATGCATGAATGCTGCCTAGTTTGATTGAATGCATCTGTGGTGGCAGTGGCATGGCGCAGGAGTAGGTCTTAGTCAGACGTTGAAACGGCGACGTCCAGGAAACGCGAATGTTCGATGTAACGAACAGCACTGAAATACGACGTAATGGCACGGAGTGAGGGCGCAATGGCTCAAGTAGATATCGAAGAAATCGCTGAGATCAATTCTCATATTGAGGCAACCGAAGATCCTCGTGAGTGCTACCGGCTGGTGCGCGAGAAGATCAAACGACATGAGCTTCGCGGAGAGATGATTCCCGATGACCTGCGGCGCCTGGAGGATGCACTGCTGACAGAATGCAATGCCCAATCGCAGGGTCGCTGAAGACCGCGCTCGGTTATGGTTGAAAATCGGCGTAACGAAGTGCGGCAGCGCAAAAGCCGTAGGTGGATTGGGACTCCATGTGCTGCAGCGCTCGCGCTTGTGAAATCACCAAGGTCGCGTGTATGGCGCAGCTACGGCCCTGCCGGTTGCGAAACTGTCGAGCGGGAGTATGCGGGTGAGGGCGCGCCAAGTGTCGCATCGTGAAGGTCGGCACGCTGCCAAGCATTGTTGCGTCGCCGGAAGGGAGCGAATGAAGGCGCTATCGCATCTCCGGCACTGTCAAAGCCAATTCCCTCCGGACGATCGGTTGCCAGCGACAAGCGTTGTGCGATCTGCGCTGGATCTGTGCTGGCGACGTCAGTGGCGGTATCCGCCCACACCGAAAGTGCGGCGGCGACGTCACTGGCGATGAGCGCGTCGGACGTTGCACGTCTGCCGGTTGCCTCATGGTTGGCCGCCTCACGGTTGATCGAAACCGGCATCATGATTTCGACATGGCTCGCCAAGAGATCGCCGGCATGGTTCAAGAACTCCGGCGTTGCCATCGCGTCGTTGACGATAAAGGGGACGTTAATTCCCCGGGCACGCAATTGTCTCAGGATGATCGCTGCCTCCGATGGAAAGCCGCAAAAGAGCAGTGCCGCAGGCTTGCGATCAGCGATCTCCTCGATTGTCTTGGTGTAATCGTTTTCGCCAGCGACGATGGCCAGCTCGGCTGGTGGTGTCGTCGCATCATTGCTGGCAGCTTGACGCGCCGCGCTGGCAAGGGAGCGGGCCAGGATCGTGCGGTCATGGATGATGAGGCTCGCCCCGTTGAGTCCCGCAAGCGTGCGCAGACGATGGCCAGCGTCGGTGCCCTGGCGGTCATCGCGTCCAGCGGCGCGAAAGACGAGAGGGCCGATGCGCATTTCGCTCAATTGGGGATGGCGCATGCCGGCGGCCAGGAACAGTATGCCGGCTTGTTGATAGATGGGAGCCGCCGTAATCGCTGCGCTCGCGCAAGGATGCCCGATGACGGCAGCAGGTGGTGGCGTCATCGCGACAACACGCATGGCCAGCGCTCGTGCGGTTTCCCGGTCGCAGGCGTCGTCGAGGATTTCCAGGCTTAGGGCGTGCTGCGCAACGCCACCATCGGCATTGATTGCCGATTTGACGCGCGAAAGCCGTTGGTGGAACGCTGCACCGATGCCGTAGCGCGGTCCCGTCAGCGGCAAGGCGACCACGACAAGGATCGGTGAGCTGGCGCCGCCGGACTGTCGGGTGAGCGGTGCGAGCGTGGTCGCTGCGGCGTTCGTATCGCTCCGTGGTGCGCCACTATCGGCCAGGGCTGGGCATGTCAATGGAGCGAAGAAGAACAAGGCCGCGTACAACACAGCCCTTGCGCCCCATCCACCCGTAGTGCCCAGTGCAGAAATGGGCTCACAGTGCATGTGGCTAAGCGCCCTGAAGCCCGAAAACGCCGTTACCAAATCCGCAAGCCAAATACGCCACAACCGCACGGAGCGCACGTGGCGTGCGCTCCGCTCAGGCCTGTTATTGGTTCGGCTCAAGGCGCGTGCCCCTTGCCTATTCGTTCTCAACGTAGGTGATCTTGCCGTTGGGTTGTTTCTTCCAGGTGTACATCGTGTAATCGAGGCGGGTGATGTCACCCTTCTTGTCATATGACAGGTCACCGATCACTGTCTTGAACACCTCGCCGGAATGCATCACCTCCGCGACCTTCTTGGGGTCGAGTGATTGGGCCTTCTCCGCAGCCTGCTTGATGATCTGCATCGCGGCATAGGCATAAAGCGTATAGGCCTCCGGCTTGATATTGCGCGCGGTGAACTTCTCGATGACGGCCTTGGCTTCGGAGCGCTTTTGCGGGTCGGGTGCAAAGGTCATCAGTGTGCCTTCCGCACCAGGCCCAGCGACAGCGGCAAACTCATCAGTTGCAATCCCGTCGGCACCCATCATCGTCGCAGTGACGCCTGCATCGCGCATCTGGCGCAGGATGAGGCCACCTTCGGTGTGCAAACCACCCCAGTAGACGATGTCTGCTCCCGATTCCTTGATCTTCGAGATCAGCGCGGAGAAATCCTTCTCGCCGGTGTTGATGCCCTCGTAGAGCACTTCGTTGACGCCCTTGGCATTCATCGCCTTCTTGGTTTCGTCGGCAAGGCCCTTGCCATAGGTGGTCTTGTCGTGGACAACGGCGATCTTCTTGTCCTTCAGTTGATCAGCAATGTAGTTGCCGGCAACAGTGCCCTGCTGGTCATCACGCCCACAGGTGCGGAACACGTTCCACATGTTGCGCTCGGTGAACGTTGGGTTTGTCGAGGCCGGCGTGATCTGCAGCATGCCGTTCTCGGCATAAACGTCGGATGCCGGGATCGAGACGCCCGAGTTGAAGTGGCCGACGACGAATTTTGCGCCTTCCCCTGCAAACTTGTTGGCAATCGAGACGCCCTGCTTTGGATCACCGACGTCGTCGCCGAGAATGAGCTCAATCTTCTTGCCAAGAATGCCGCCGGCTTCATTGATATCGATTACGGCTTGTTCGCCACCATTCTTGAGCTGGGTGCCAAAGGCCGCCGATGAACCGGTCAGCGGGCCGCCGACCGCGATCTTGATGCTGCCGCCCGAAGGTGCTGCGGCTTCCTTGCTGGCCGTCTCCTTGTTCTGCTTGGGGCTATCGTCACAGGCGGCAAGGCCGAGTGCCGTTGCGAGCATCACTCCTGCGTACAAAAGCTGGCGCATGAAATTCCTCTCCTTGAGATGCCATGTTTTCAGTCCCACTCATGGCAGGTGATTGATGAGGGGGCGATTGCTGGCAACGAGCCACACGCCCCGCCCTTGCGATGCAACATGTTTCCCTGAAACGGGGCCAAATGTCACGTGATCTGTGGCCAAAGGCGCCAAGGAACGAGATGCCGGTTGGGTGAGGGATTGTTGCTGGTGAGCTCTACAAGGGGGGCGAAACCGGCGGGGCGAAACCGGCCCACTCACGAGGCCGTGCCGCGCCAGCCATAGCGTTCGCGCATTTGCCGGCGTCGGGCGCGAAAATGGCCGGCAGCAGCAAACACCGCAAGTGCGGCAAGTGTTGCCAGGTATCCCCCTATCGAGAGCAGGGTTTCGTGGAACAGCGCGTAGTGGAAGAAGCGCACGCCCGCAGCCAGAAGAAGCACGTACCAGACAAGCTGCCAGTATGGCTTCCATGTTTCGGCGATGGTCTTGCCGGTGACCGTTGCGGCCGCTCCCCCAAGGGCAACGCTCAGCACCAGAAAGATTGTCAGATTGCCGGGGTAGGCGTCAATCAATGTGCTCAATGACGTCCCCCCTCCAGATATGCGGCGCGGATCTCGGGTCGAGACAGGAGTTCGTCCCCTGTGCCGGACATGGTGATCGTACCATTGACCATGACGTAAGCGCGATGGGCAAGCTTCAGCGCGTGAAAAGCGTTCTGTTCGACGAGGAAGATCGTCATACCGTCCGTTCGGTTGATCTCGCCAATGACGTCGAAGATCTGCTTGACGATCAGCGGGGCAAGTCCGAGGGAGGGTTCATCGAGAAGCAGCAGGCGCGGCCGGCTCATCAGCGCGCGCGCGATCGCCAGCATCTGCTGCTCGCCGCCCGATAATGTTCCCCCGCGCTGGTTGATGCGCTCCTTGAGGCGGGGGAACAGGGTCGTGACCCGCTCCAGGTCCTCTTTGAAGTGGGCAAGTCCGTCGATCGTCGCGCCCATCTGCAGGTTTTCCAGAACGGTCATGCGCGGAAAAATGCGCCGGCCTTCGGGCGACTGGGCGATCCTGAGGCGCGCGATGTCGTGGGCGGCAAGACGGGTAATATCGCGGCCGTCATAGACGATCTGCCCCTCGCGTGCGCGCGGGTCGCCGAAAATGGTCATCATCAGCGTGGATTTGCCCGCACCATTGGCGCCGATCAAGGTGACGATCTCATGCGCGTTGACGTCGATGTCGACGCCCCGCAGCGCGCAGATCTTGCCGTAGTAGGCGGTGAGGCCACGGATCTGTAAGAGGGGGGCGCTCATGCGACAGCTCCGTGTCGCTGGCGGTGCGGTCCGCGCAGATGAAGCTCCAGCCCCGCATCCGCTCCTGGAGGGCGCCGTCTTGCCCGAGGGCAAGGCCGTGATGATCGTCCTTGCGTGACCTTGACCATCACTGGCGTTGCTCCTTCTTGGCGGTCACGCGATCGAGTGCGGCTTCGGCGGTGGCTTCCTCATCCTCCTCGACGCCCAGATAGGCGGCGATGACGGCCGGATCGTTCTTGATCTCCTCGGGTGTCCCGTCGGCAATCTTGGCGCCGTGTTCGAGCACGACCACGTGGTCGGATATTTCCATCACCACGCTCATGTCGTGTTCAATGAGCAGGATGGCCGTGCGGTGCTCGTCACGGATGGTGCGCAGCAGCGTGTTGAGTTCAAGGCTCTCTTTCGGGTTGAGACCGGCGGCGGGTTCATCAAGGCAGAGCAGCACGGGGCCTGTGCACATTGCCCGCGCAATCTCCAAACGGCGCTGATCGCCGTAGGGCAGGTCGCCCGCCGGGTCGTCGGCGCGATGGATGAGGTTGATCCGTTCGAGCCAGGAGCGGGCGCGCGCGATGGCGGCGGCTTCAGCACGCTTGAAGGTGGGCGCGCCGATCAGTCCCAATAAGGTCCAGCCCGAGGCGCGCATCAGCGCGTTATGCTGGGCAACGATCAGGTTTTCCAGCGCCGTCATGCCGGTAAACAGGCGGATATTCTGGAAGGTACGCGCGATCTTCGCCTTGGCGGTGATTTCGTAGTCGGGCATGCGTTCCAGCAGATAAAGGCCACCGCGATTGGTTTCATTCCAGCGATGGCCGCTGTCAGTGAGGGCTTCGACAGCGCCCGGTGTCGTCGTCGCAGAGTGGGCCAGGGCGAGGCGGCCGGCGCTGGGTGTGTAGAACCCTGTGATGCAGTTGAAGACGGTGGTCTTGCCCGCGCCGTTGGGGCCAATCAGGGCGGTGATCTCGCCGCGATGCGCCGCAAAGGACAGATCATCGATGGCGATCAGCCCACCAAAACGCATGGTCAGATGCTCGATGTTGAGCAAGGGAGCTTGCGCCGGCGCCATCAGCCGTGCCCCTCCTTGACGAACGAGCCGGAGATCGCTTTCGCCTCACCCAGCGAGATTGATGGCGCGCGCGTGGAAATAAGGCCGCGTGGTTTCCATACCATCATCACGACCATGGCGAGGCCGAACAGCAGCATGCGGTACTGGGTGGGGTCGAACGAGGGCCCGAAGATCTCCTTCAGCCAATCGAGTTCGCGCAGCAGTTCGGTGCCGCCGATCATCACCACCGCGGCGATGGCGACGCCGATCTGCGAGCCCATGCCACCCAGTACGACGATCGCCAAGATCACCGCGCTTTCCATGAAGATAAAGCTTTCGGGCGAGATGAAGCCCTGGCGTGCGGCAAAGAAAGCGCCGGCAAAGCCGCCGAACATGGCGCCGGTGGCAAAGGCGGTGAGTTTGGTCGTCACCGTGTCGATGCCCAGCGACCGGCAGGCAATTTCATCTTCGCGCAGCGCTTCCCAGGCGCGCCCGATCGGCAGTTGGCGCAGCTTGATGGTGACGTAATTGGTGAGCAGCGCCAGTGCCAGCGCCAGGTAGAACAGGAAGATCAGTCGGTGCAGTGGCGAAAATGGGATGCCGAAGAAAGCGGCAAAGCCGTTGTCGCTGGTGTTGAAGGGCAGGCCGAAAAAGGTCGGTCGCGGGATGCCTGAAATGCCGGCGTAGCCGCCGGTGAAATCGACCCAGTTGATGAGGACCAGACGAATGATCTCGCCAAACGCCAGTGTGACGATGGCCAGATAGTCGCCGCGCAGGCGCAGCACGGGAAAGCCCAGCAGGATGCCCCAGAAGGCGGCGAGGATACCGGCCATCGGCAGGCACAGCCAGAATGACAGACCGACGGTCTTGGCCAGCAGTGCGGAAGAATAGGCGCCGACGGCATAGAAGGCGACGTAACCCAGATCGAGCAGGCCGGCGAGACCGACGACGATGTTGAGGCCCCAGCCGAGCATCACGTAGATCAACAACTGGATACCGAAATTGTCGATCCACTTGATGGCACCACCCTTGCCGGCAAGGCCCAACGCAATGAACGGATAGAGCAGGACGAAAACCAGGGCGGCGCGTTTGATCCAGACGCGCGTTGCCGGTGGCACCTTGTCGGTGATGCTGGTTGCCGGGCGTGCCGCGATCCTGGGGCCGATGAAAAGCAGCCAGAGCAGGCGGCTGGCGAAGGCCAGAGCGGCAAGGCTGGCGAGCAGACCAAAGCGCCATTCGAGCGTAACGCCAGCACCGGATTGATGCGTTTGGATGAGGATGATGGGTGTGCCCAGACCAATCACCAGCAATGCCGTTTTCAGTGCGTCCTTCAGGGCGCGTGAAACGGCTGAGGGTTCGGCTGCTGTGTCTGCGCCCGTTGCCGTGTTCGTCGAGGGTGCGGGCGTCGTCATCTCTCAGACCTTCTCCACATCCGGTCGCCCGAGAATGCCCGAGGGCATGAAGATCAGCACGATGGCGAGGATCGAGAAGGCGGCGACGTCCTTGTAGTCGATCGAGAAGTAGGCCGACCAGATCGTCTCGATGAGACCGATGAGAAGGCCGCCGAGAACGGCGCCGGGCAGCGAGCCGATACCGCCGAGTACCGCTGCGGTGAAGGCCTTGACGCCGGGGACGAAACCATCGGCGAAGTTCACCACGTTGTACTGAACGAGATACATGACGCCGGCAACGGCCGCCAATGCGGCGCCCAGGACGAAGGTGAGCGAGATCGTGCGGTCGACGTCGATACCGAGCAGCGAAGCCATCTTGCGGTCCTGCTCACAGGCGCGCATGGCGCGGCCAAGCGACGTCTTCTGGACGAGGAACCAAAATGCGCCGAGCAGCACAACCGTGACCAGGAAGATCAGCATCTGCTTGTAAGCGATGGTGAAGGAGCCATCACCCAGTGGAACCGTGACGTAGCCTTGCAGCATGGGCGGCACCGAACGGTTGTTGGGGCCCTGCACGACCTGTACGAAGTTCGATAGGAAGATCGACATGCCAATCGCGGAGATCAGGGGAGCCAGTCGGAATGAGCCGCGTAGTGGCCGGTAGGCGACGCGCTCGATGACGAAGCTCCATAACGAGGTGAGCGCCATGCCGGCAATCAGCACCAGCACCAGTGCGAGCGCCAAGGGTAAGGCACCAAACAGCGAGGAGATAAAAAGAAAGACGATCAAAGCGATGAAGGTCGAGAGCATGAACACATCGCCGTGCGAGAAGTTGATCATGCCGATGATGCCGTAGACCATCGTGTAGCCGATCGCGATCAGCCCGTAGATCGAGCCGAGCGTCAGCCCGTTGATCAACTGCTGCAACAAGTAGTCCATTTCCCCTCCACGCAAGGTCGCTTCACCACGCCACGTTCTGTCTTTAGCTTGGCCGCGGGCAGGCTATGAGAGGGATTGTCCGGAAACAATCGGCTGGTGCCATCCTGGACCTTAAAAAAAGGTCGCATTGGTTTGGCGGGCGGCCAGCCGAAGACCCGACGCGCCGTTCCGGTTCAGCGGGCGTGGCGCGTAACGATGCGATCGGCGACACACAACGCCCTCGCTTGCCGCGTTGGCGCCCAAAGGCCCGTAGCCAACACCAAGGACGCGCTCAACCTGCTCCCGGGGAATCGTACCTCCCAGGGCAAGGGTAGACTCGATGCCAGAAAGCGTCGAGCCCTTCGGGCAGTCAATCTGTGAGCGGGCGGCGACAATTGTGCCAACCGGTGGGGCGCACGGCTGGGTCACGAGCTAATCTGCCGCGAACGGAACATGTCAGCGCTCTGACCGTAGATTGCTCAAAGCATGTTGTGCGAGCCGTCGCAGAACGGTTCGTCGTCGGTCGTTTTGCAGCCGCACAAATTATAGGTTCCATCGGTTTCAACGGTGAAGCGCATCGGCTCCAGGCCCGTGCCTTTGTGTGAGCCGTCGCAGAAGGGCTGGTTCTTGGATCGTCCGCAACGGCAATAGAAGTATGGCTTGCCGGCGACGAGGTCGACCTGGAACGGTCCTTTCTGGGCGATGACGGGATCGTCGGCCATGCGATGTCCTTCCTTGTCTTACTTATGCGATCAGCTTCTTGTGCGATCGGCTCATTAAAGCCGGCCTCGCGCTCCTGGTCTGGATCGTTGATCACTGCCGATAAAGCGGCAACGGCTTAGCTGGATTGCGGGGGGCAGGCAAGCGGCGAGGTCAATTGCGGCTGCCGAATGCCTTCTTGTGGTGCTCCATCGGATGTGCGGCCAAGCGCGGTTCACCTGCTGGAACCCCTCATATGCATACGGCCCGCACAGCGATTGCGCGAGCCGTCTATTTTGCATGTGCGAACACGCCGTTTACAGCGTGGGGTGCGAGGGCTCAGCCAACGGTGACGGGAACCTTCTCGACGATTTTTTCACCTTTGTCGTCAAGCCACGTCATCTCCAGATCACCAGGACCTGACACCTTGAGGTAGAAGGAAATATAGGGGTTTGCAGAGACGCCTGAGGAGAGATCCGCCTTGAACACGTCCTTGCCGCCGAACGTAGCGGTGAAGGAATTGATGATGTTGCGGGGGATCAATTTGCCATCGCTGCCTTTGCGAAAGCCCGTCTCCATCACGTGCGTGATGAGCGTCTTGACTTCGATAACGTCGCCGGCCTTTTTGGCCTTTTCGACCTTGATGCGGGGTTTAGTCGCCATTGTTTGCTTCTCCCTCCTAGCCGCCGCAGCCGCCGATGGTCACTTTCACCGTGCGCTTGCCAACCAGCATCGAGCCGTTTGACAGTTCGGCAACGGCGACGATGTCCTGGGTCTTGGCGAGGCGCATGCGGCTCGACACTTTGGCCGTGCCCGACAGTGGGGTGAAATGGAACGTTGCAATGGTGGGGCCCGGATTGCCCGGCGCCAGAACGTGAATTGCCTTGACGAAATCGGCGTCCGTCATGGGGCTCTCGACCATCACACTATAGGGGACGGTGTTGCCGTTTTCGGCGATCTCAGGAAGCTCGATGTTGACTTTGCCCTCTTCGGGTTTCTTGTCACCAAGGATCTTTTTGTAGACTTCATCGAATGTCGGCGGTTTGTCCTCGGCCGAGGCATTGCCGATGCGGCCAAACAATGCGGTCAGCGCGGCAGCTGTGGCTGCACCGACGACAAAGTCGCGCCGGTCCACAACTTCCAACTTCAAGCGTTGGGTCATTCCTGCGTCTCCTTCCCCCAAACAATGGCTCAGTTATTAGGTTATAAGCTCTCAGACGCCATCACCAATGAGGATATATGGTCCTCAAGCGCCCGCTCATGCACAAAGCTCAACACAGCCTGTTGTTCTTTTGAAAACAGATCGTGTCGACCTTGAGACCTGAGTTGCTCGACTTCGTGGGTTGCCCTGCATACGGCACTTCTTTTCTAGTTGGCTATACGCTACCATATTCAAGGTCGCGAATGCAACGCAAACGTCTGGAGCAGACGTGGTCGATCTGGGAGGTCGAGCCTTCATGCGGCATTTCAGGGAAAGGTGCTATCCGTGGGGGGCAAAGGTGTTTTGTGCACGTGCAAACACAAGCCGTTGGGCATGGTCGGACGGGCAGCTAAGGGCAGGTGCATCATCGCCAAGCTTGTGGGGTGGACCAAGTAGGATGCGCGCCGTCCTTCTCATGCTCGCCCTTGCCGCGCTTGCACTGCTGGCGGGGTTATCGACGTCAGCACGTGCGGCTCAGGACTATGTTTCGACGAATTTACCTTCTTTGTCGCTGGTAATGATTGAGGCGGAGGGCTGTGGCTATTGCCGCAAGTGGCACGAGGAGGTTGGTCCGGGCTATCCGCTCAGTGACGAAGGCCACAGGGCCCCGTTGGTCAGGATTGATCGCAAGAGCAAGGAAGCCGAACGATTCACGCGGGTCGTTTTTACCCCGACGTTCATTCTCATTGGTCAGGGCACGGAACTGGGACGCATCAACGGTTATCCCGGGCCGGATTTCTTCTGGAGCATGCTGGCCGATATGCTGCGCAAGCTCGATGAGGCTGCACAACCAGTATCTGCGGCGCGCCATTAGAGCGTCGTGCGCCATATCGGAACCAATTTCTGTTTCTCAAGCGGCGCGCGCCCAGTTTGTCGTGCGCTTTGTCCGTAGACCGGTTCGTCGCAGAAAGTGCGACACACCAAAGCAAATGCCGCCTGCCGGAGTGTGCAGCTTGGATATGGATTGCGTAGGGCGCTCGCCAAGACCGCCTGTTCGTATCCCGTTCGTATATTGCAAGGCAGACGATCGCAGACCCGCGCATCGCGAGCCTGCTGCCGGTGTTGTGATCATTTGCTCATTGGATCAAATGAGCTTCTTTAATTCGGCCTTGAATGAGGGTCCGATGTCATCGCGTGCCAACGCGTAGGCGATGTTGGCGAGCAGGAAGCCGATCTTGGAGCCGCAGTCAAAAATCTCGCCATCAAAACGGACTGCATGGAACGGCTGTTTTTTTCGCTTCATCAGCGTGATCATTGCATCGGTTAGCTGGATCTCGCCGCCCGAACCTGATTCCTGGTTTGCAAGGATTTCGAAGATCTCCGGTTGCAGGATGTAACGGCCGGAGATGTGCAGGTTCGAGGGAGCGGTACCGCGCGGCGGTTTTTCGACCATTTCGGTAATTTTGCTGACGGCGGCCTTGGGCTGCTTGACACCGACGATGCCGTAAAGGTGCGTCTGGTCGGCAGGAACCGGCGAGACCGCAACCATGTTGCCCCCCTGCTCGGCGTAGGCGTCCATCATTTCAGCAAGACAAGGCGTTGCCGCGTGATGCAGCATGTCAGGCAGGAGGAGAGCGAAGGGTTCGCTGCCGACAATGTCGCGTGCGCACCAGACGGCGTGACCAAGACCCAGCGGCGTCTGCTGGCGCGTGAAGCTCGTCTGGCCGGCGCCGGGAAGGTCGTGGGTGATCATTTCCAGTTCGCGCTTCTTGCCACGTTCGGCAAGCGTGCGCTCCAATTCATACTGGCTGTCAAAATGATCTTCGATGACGCCCTTGTTGCGGCCGGTTACGAAGATGAAGTGTTCAATACCGGCAGCACGCGCCTCATCGACGACATGCTGGATGACGGGTCGGTCGACGACCGTCAGCATTTCCTTCGGCATCGCCTTGGTGGCGGGCAGGAAGCGTGTGCCGAGGCCGGCAACGGGAAACACGGCCTTGCGGATGGGGGATTTGTGTCTTGGCATGGTATCAGTTCGAGATCTTTGAATGCGCTGACAATGGCCCGGAGGCGGTGTCAGCGGTGGTTTCAGAACACGGTTTGAGGCCGGACCCTAGTCCACAGAGTAGTTATTGGCGTTAACGCACGTGCATATTACATCTCATCGTGCCCTTTGTTCATCGGATTAAGCTTCTGGCAACTCTGTTGCGGGAGCACTCTTAGGATGAGCCCAGAGCATCTGGTATATAATGGATTGGTGTGATGCGGTGGCAAATGGGGCATGGGAATATGACGGTTCTGGTGACGGGTGGTGCCGGTTACATCGGCAGCCACATGGTTCTGCAACTTGTAGACGCAGGCGAGAAGGTCGTTGCCCTCGACAACCTGTCGACCGGATTTCGCTGGGCGGTCGACCCCAGGGCAGAACTGGTTGTTGGTGACATTGGCGACCAGGACCTGGTGCGGGCGATTGTCCGCAAGCATAGTGTCGATGCGATCATCCATTTCGCGGGCTCGATCGTGGTGCCTGATTCGGTCGCTGATCCGCTTGGCTACTACAACAACAACACGGTCAAATCGCGGGCGCTGATGGAAGTTGCCGTGTCGAGCGGCGTCAAGCATTTCATTTTCTCATCGACCGCAGCGGTCTATGGCAATCCCAAAGAGAACCCCGTTTCGGAAGAAGCGGTGCCGGCGCCGATGTCGCCCTACGGCTCCTCGAAGCTGATGACCGAAATCATGCTGGCTGATACCGGACGGGCGCATGGTCTGCGCTACGTTGCGCTGCGCTATTTCAACGTGGCGGGTGCTGATCCGGACGGTCGCTCGGGCCAATCAACGCCGCGTGCAACACACCTCATCAAGGTGGCCTGCGAGACGGCGCTCGGACAGCGCACACACATGGAAGTTTTTGGTCGCGATTACGAGACGCCTGACGGCACGTGTCTGCGCGATTACATTCACGTGCGCGATCTGGCGCGTGCACACATGGCGGCGCTGTCGTATCTACGCGCCGGTGGACAATCGGACATCTTCAATTGCGGCTACTCGAAGGGCTATTCGGTGTTGCAGGTGATCGATGCGGTCAAGCGCGTATCGGGCGTTGATTTCGAAGTTCGGATGGCGCCACGGCGGGCTGGTGATCCAGCAGCCATCGTCGCCAAATCGGAAAAGATCCGCTCGGTCCTCGGCTGGGTGCCCGAGCTTGATAATCTGGACCGGATCGTTACCCATGCGCTCGCCTGGGAGGACCGGCTTTCAGAACTCAAACGGCAGGCCTCGTAAGCGTTACGCGAGGTGATAACACGCGCTGTCGGCAAGGCCGGTTGCCCCATTCTCGCCCCGATGCTCGGGAAATGAGCTTGCAAGCTGACCGCAGACGTTGAACGTTGCGGGGCAGTTTGCAACCGGGCCGAGGGTGGATCATTCCATGACGAAAGCTGATTTACGCCAAAGGGCGCGCGTTGGCGCGCAAGCCTGTTTACGCGTCATCATGCCTGTCATGGCGTTGCTCGCCATGCCGCTTGCGGGTGCAGATGCGGACGAGGGTTTCAAGGCATTCCTCCAGGGCATTTGGCCTGACGCACAGAAGGCCGGCGTCTCTCGGCGCACGTTTGATACGGCGATCAAGGGGCTCAAGCCCGATACCTCGCTGCCCGATCTGGTGCTGCCCGGCAACGATAAGCCGACCATGAAGGGGCAGGCCGAATTCACGCGCGCCCCAAGCGAGTACCTCAATGCGGCCTATCTGGCGCGGCTTGCCGAGAAGGGCAAGGCACTTGGGGCTCGCTATAAGGATGCGCTTGATAAGATCGAGACGACCTATGGCGTCGACCGCTACTCGGTCTTGGCGATCTGGGGGCGTGAGACGGCGTTCGGAAACTACAAGCTGCCGCATGACGCAATTCGCGTTCTGGCGACGCAGGCCTACATGGGGCGGCGCAAGGACCTGTTCCGCCACGAGTTCGTGCTGGCCTTGAAGATGCTGGAGGATGGAATTCCTCGCGCCCGGATGCGCTCGTCCTGGGCGGGCGCCATCGGGCAGACCCAGTTCCTGCCTTCCGAGTTCTATCAACACGCGCGCGATCACGACAAGGACGGCGTTGCCGATCTGTTTGATTCGGTCCCTGATGCCCTGGCCTCGGCAGCGCGCCAGTTGCAGGCGAAGGGTTGGGTGCGCGGGCGGACCTGGGGCTATGAAATCGCAATTCCTGCCTCCTCCAAC
>ERZ795053.3298-NODE-3298-length-18512-cov-5.276806_pt1 | contig 18512 bp, 17 predicted proteins | sample MGYA00375137_ERZ795053 | MGnify/ENA primary metagenome ERZ795053 (study PRJEB30182, sample SAMN05720284) | activated sludge metagenome | isolation source: Anaerobic digester | place: Hong Kong | collected 2014-12-17 ...
ACACTGATTCCTTTGACACGATACTATCTTAACTTAACGACATTGACTGTCTACTACCATAATAAAGAAGGAACCCATTATGCATCTTGTTAACCAAGCAATCATCGCTAGTCTGCGGTCCTTTGACTCGGCGACTGTCTTCAATGCGCTCGTGCGCCACGGTGGTCTGCCCAATGAAGAGTACACCGACCACACGATTCGTTGTCTGCTGCCCGAGTTGGGGCCGGTGGTGGGCTATGCTGTCACCGCCGAAGTGACGACCAACGATCCAGACACAGCCGCACTCGACTGGCCCGATTACTACGAGGTGTTGGAGGCGGCACAGGGGCCGCTGGTGGCGGTGCTAAAAGATGTCGATTCGCGACCGGGGCGGGGCGCCAGTTTTGGTGACGGCATGGCGACCGTGCACAAACGGCTGGGCGTGGTCGGTGCCATTGTCGACGGCACGGTACGCGACCTCCAGGGCATTCAGCGTGTGGGGTTGCCGATTTGGGCGTGGGGCACTGTGCCGGGCCACGGCGTCTTCAACGTGACGCGCATCAACACGCCCGTCACCGTGGGGCAACTGCGGGTCCGCCCCGGCGATCTGCTCTTTGCCGACAGCGACGGCTGTGTGCGGATTCCCAACAAACACGCCGATGAAATTTTGCGCTTGGCCGGGGAAGTACGCGCCATGGAGGCGGAGATCTTTGCGTTTTACAATTCGGCTGAATTTAGCGTAGCCGCGATGCGGGCGCGGCGGTAAATTCGTAGAACAGAAAAAAGGCGGGAGCCGTCGGCTCCCGCCTTTTTTCTGTTCTGATCTCCTACCGATAATTGGTCCATGAGTGTTGCGGATTATAGCCAAAGGCCTGCTGCGCCTTGCGGCAGCTGATAAAGGCTTGGCGACCGCCAAAGTCCGGCGGCAGCGTTTGGGCCAACTCGGGCGGACAGAACTTCTCGACCAGTTCACGCGAATCCTCCTGGGCGCGGTGGTCGGCGGCGCTGAGCAGATAGACGTCGTGGGCGGGCAACTCGGCGCGGGCGTCCAGGATCTGGCGGTGGGCACGGGCAACATCTTCGTAGGCGATATATTGCCAGAGGCCATTGTCCCACTTGGTGGCGGGTTGCATATTCTGCGCCAGCGTTTTCATTTGCGCCGCGGTGTGCATCCAACCGGGGCGCGTGGCGATGGTCTGAATGCCGTGGGCACGCGTAAACCAGGCCATCATCAGGTCGCCGGCACATTTGGTAAAGGTGTAGGAGTTGGCCGGGACCGCATCAGGGTGCTCATCGTCGAGCGGCAAATAGCGATAGTTGCCGTCACGGTCGAGGACCGGCACATTGGAACCGGTGAAGATGACCATCTCCACGTTGTGCTCGACCGCGGCCATCATCATGTAGTAAAGCCCCATGATGTTCACCTGCATGGTGGCGTCAAAGGGGCGTTGGCGCTCCCGCGCCGGCTGATTCGGCGCATCGGTCGCATAGGGAATCGCGCCGACGGCCACAATGATCTGCGGTTTCACGGCAGACATCAAGCTTTGGCACTCGTCAAAACGCGTCAAGTCGGCCTGGATAAAAGGCAGTTGCTGTGGGTTTTTCGCCAATGGGCGCGGCGCGGTCAGCGTCAGATCCAGATCGCTGAATTCCGGGATCATATATTGCCCCAGCCGCCCGGTCACCCCTGTCAATAGGATACGCATCATCTTCCTCTGTTCGGAAATAGGTTCACGCAAAGGCGCAAAGCTCGCAAAGAACTGCGTAAAGATCCCTTTGCGACTTTGTGTGAGCTTTTCATTGTTATTAGCGCCGTCGGGGAATGTTACCTGTTCGATACTTTGGCATTTGCTTCGTGTCGGGTGCCCCTTGGGCGCGTGCGTCTTCGTGGATCAATGCTTTCTGTGCCTACACGGCAACCGGTGCAAAGGTCGTGGTTAAGGTCTGCGCCTGGCCGGTTTCGGCGGCGCGGTAACCGGCCTCAATGATTTCGATGACATGGCGGGCGTGATCCACGGTCACGATGCTCTCCTCGCCCGTGCGGATCCAATGGACAAGCTCCATGATGTCGGCGTAGACGTGCCCTTCCGGCAGTTCCGGGTGCAGCGGACAGTTGGCCGGGCCAACCGGCAACGGTGGCGCTTGCGCTGCGTCGATAACTGTACCGTTGAGCAGATAGTCACGGCTGCTCTCGGCGCGGGTGATGTTGCCTTTCGTGCCAAAGAGGGCCAGGCTACCCCACGGCAGCAGATTCCCGGCGGCCGCGCCATAGACAAAGGCAAAGCGTGCGCGGCCAAAATCGAGCACCATAAAGGTGTTGTCATCCATATCACAGGTGACCAGCTCGCCGCGGAAGGAGCGTTCTGGGAAACGCAGCCCGGAAAAGGCTGTGACTCGTTGCGCCGGCCCGAGAATTCCGGTCAATGTGTGCAGGCTGTAGACCGTCATGTCGTACATCGGCCCACCACCGGGACGCCGGAAGTACCAGCTTGGGTTGATATTGGAGAGCACATCATCGCCTTGACGGATCGGCTCTCCCTCATGGCCGCGGCCAATCGCGATGCCCGTGGCGCACCAGACGAGATCGCCAATCGTACCGTCGAGCACCATGCGCCGCAGGCTGCGGTGAACGCCGTTGAGCATCTGGCCGGGTGACGCCAGCAGCTTGACCCCCTTTTGCTCGGCCAATGTAATCAGGTCGTCCGCTTCCTGGCGCGTCGTCGTCATTGTTTTGTTGAAATGGATATGGATGCCCCGTTCGATCGCCGCTTTGCCCTGTTCATAGTGGATGCCAATGGGCGAGGCAATGGTAATCGCGTCCACCTCGCCCGAGTCCAATAGCTCCTCATAACTCTCATAGGCGTGCGGTACGTTAAATTTCTCCGCCGCGGCCTGCGCACGGCCGGGGACCGGATCACAGACGGCGGTCATGCGCGCCAAGGGCTGCACATCTGCCTGTGAGAGATGGGGCATAATCCCGCGCAACGAGATACTGCCCGCGCCCACAACGCCAATCCGAACTGGGTTGCTCATGGTGATTGCCTTTCCTGGTACAGTTGAGCGTAAATACCTGGACAGAAATAAGTAGCGCTTCTCTCTGGCAACAGCCGATTTCTCTGTCTACTACGACAACGTTAAATTATGCTCTTAGCTGGTCACGGACCAGCTAAGAGCACACGAGGTCAAATTCTAATTTAACGTTGTCGTACTACTTATTTCTGCCCGGATTTACTAATTGCTCATGGTTGGTATCGTGTGGTTGCTAGGAGAAGCAGAAATTTCGCGCAAGCAAAATCCCGCTTCTCAATCAGTGCAACGTTTTATCGGTTGACTGGGGTGAAATGATTTCTGGAACAGAAATTTCGCAGTACCTATCATACCTACGATCCCAATCTCAGGGCAAGTGTTAAAAATCTTGTGGGGGCTTTCAGAAGGGGCTGATTTGAGCGTCCGGTGTAATTCCAAAAATTGTGGTACGCACCCGCTATTTTGGGACGGTTTGACAAGCAGTCTGGACATCATGATATGATCCGGCGGTTGGGCATTGCATAGATTCCCCACCCCATCTACACTTGGCCCTTGGTATCGCAGAGAAGGGCCTACGGCTAATAGGAAGGAGACTCCCAAATGAACAGTTCCGTACCCACTGCCCAGCCCACACCGACCGCAACGGTGGCGGCCATCGCTGAGGAATTTTTTCGCGAGGGGTGCGTTGTCATTCCCAACATCTTTACCACCAACGAAGTGGCTGCGCTGCGCGCCAAAACCGATGAATACGCACGCAATCCCGATCCGGCCAGCAAACACACCTCCTTTGCCGGCAATACCTTTGTTCTGCGCTACTGTCATGAAATCGATCCGCTCTTCCAAACCATGACGACCCGCCCAGCGATTTTGCAGATCGTGGAGGCCGTGCTAGGCCCCAATGCCAAGTTCAACGCCATGAACGTGATCCGCAATGAACAAGGCCAGGCCATCGCACATTGGCACGTCGATGATGTGTTGGAATTTCCGTTGCCCCCAGAGATCCCCCGCTTTGACGCACGGATCCGGATGCCGGTGCTCTGGATGACCGTCCAGGTTGCGCTGAGCGATATTGATCAACTGGACCACGGACCGACCCAATTCGTGCCCCGGAGTCACTATTCGGGACGCAAGCCGCCGGAGACACTTGAATTTGAAGGGCAGGGGCCGCAGTCGGTCTTCTGCAAAGCCGGCGATATCTATTTGACCAATCACCAGTGCTGGCATCGCGGCGCACCGAATCTTTCTGAACGCGTGCGCTATGTCATGCAGATCCAGTATGCTCAAAACTGGGCGGATCGCCGTTTTCGCGGGGTTGCGTAGAACGCACCGAATCATTTTCTGACTCGCTCGCCAGGGATCGCCAGATCCCGGTGCTGAATGCCGGGATCTGGCGATCCCTGGCGAGCAGGAAACTTTTTAGACTATCACTTATGCGCAATTGCGCCCACAGCGGGCGTGTGGCGGCACGTGTTGAGGAAGAGCAACCACCCGCGCGTCACATTGACCTGAGACCCGACACAAGAATGAAGGAACCATGGAAAATTCGCAAAGCTTAAAGATTGCCTTGGTCGGCTGCGGCGGGATCGCCCAAGCCCACTGGCGTGGCATTCAGGCGCACGCCACGCAACTGGTGGTCAGCGCCGTTGTTGACACCAATCCCGATCGCGCGGCGGCGATGGCCAAACAGACCGGCGGCCAACCGTTCGCCAGCCTGGAAAGTGCGCTGGCCGACGGGGATTTTGCCGCGGTCGATATCATGCTGCCCCACAACCAACATGAGGCAGCGGCGGTGGCCGCCTTTGCTGCCGGCAAACATGTCGTGCTCGAAAAGCCGATGTCCACCAATCTGGCCAGTTGTGCCCGCATCCTGGCCGCGGCGCAACAGGCCGGCACGGTCTTCCTGGTGGCCGAACAGGCCCAATATTGGCCCGACGCCCGCCAGGTGCAGGCGTTGATTCAAGCGGGTGCCATCGGTGAGATCATTACTGCCCGCGCCTATTTCGGCAATCCGGCACCGGCAACCGCGCCCACCCCCAAGCCCTGGCGCTATGAGCTGGCGCAGGCCGGCGGCGGCATCACGATTGACGGCGGCGCGCACTGGCTGCGCCCGTTGCGCATGTGGCTCGGTGAAGTTGCTGAAGTCAGCGCAGTGACGGGCCGTCCGTTAGCGGAGATGGAGGGCGAATCGTTCATGCGCGCATTGCTGCGCTTTGAATCAGGCGTGGTCGCGCTCTTTGACACGCTCTATGGCGGTGCTGTGTTGGGGCCAGGCGAAGAGTTCCGTGTCACCGGTACTGCGGGGGAGATTATCAGTGAACGGGGCTATCCGGGGCGTCTGCTGCTCTTCGACAAAGAGCACCCAGAGGGGAAGGTGCTGAAGGCCAATCTGTGGGATGGGGATGGTCGCCTCGCCGCCTTTGGTTACGAACTGGCCGATTTTGCGCAGGCGGTGTTGGCAGGCACACCATTGGCGGCAGCGCCGGAATACGCGCTGGGTGAATTGCGCACCGCCCTTGCCATCTATCGGTCGGCGGTGAGCAAGCAGTGGGAACGTGTCTGGGATTGAGCGAACTCTGTGGATGATTGCCCAGTCCCAACCGCTCTACCACTCTACCAATCTACCACTCTACCAATCTACAAGGAAGAATAACCATGAGCATACCGTTTGCATTACCCACCTTTGGCATGGGCTGCGCCCCGTTGGGCGGCGACGGCGGCGTCTTTGGCATGGCATCGGATGCGGCCGCCGATCGCACGGTGCAACATGCGCTCGCCCACGGCGTTACCTTTTTCGACACGGCACCGCTTTACGGCAGCGGGGTCAGCGAGACGCGCTTGGGCCGCGCCCTGGCCGGCGTGCCGCGGGACCAATACCAGATTGCGACCAAGATCGGCGTCGTGATCAACCCGGACGGCAGCACCGAACGCAGCTATCGCCGCGACGCCGTCAAGCGCAGCATTGAGGAGAGTTTAACACGGCTGGGCGTTGACTTCGTCGAGATTGCCCACATCCACGATGCCGATCCCGATATCAACCTGCGCATTGCGCTCGACGAAGCCTATCCGGTCTTGGCTGACTTCAAGGCGCAGGGTGTGATCCGGGCGATTGGCGCGGGGATGAATTACTGGGAACCAGAAGCGGAGATGGCACGCAACGCCGACTTTGACTGTTTTCTGTTGGCAGGGCGTTACACGTTACTTGAGCAGGAGCCGATCCACGAGTATCTGCCCCTTTGCTTGGAAAAGAGCATCAGCGTCTTCTTGGGCGGTGTCTTCAACACGGGCATCCTCGCCACGGGCAGCATCCCCGAAGCGCGCTATCAATATCGCCCCGCGCCACCGGCGCTGCTGGAAAAGACACGGCGCATTGAGGCGATCTGCGCGCGGCACGATGTGGCGCTCAAGGCCGCGGCGCTGCAATTCCCGTTGGCTCATCCTGCCGTACGCAGCCTGGTTGTTGGCATGATCTCACCCACCGAGGTCGACCAAAATCTGGCCGCGCTCCACGCGCCAATCCCGGCGGACTTTTGGGCGGAGTTACGGGTAGAGGGGTTGATCGATCCGGCGGCACCGACGCCGTGAGTGAGGCGGTGGGACGGTGGACAGTGGGACAGTGGGACGGTAGTTGGTTAACCGGTCTACACCTAATCAAGGGAAATTATAAGGGGAGCCGACGCTTATGAACGAGATTGAACAGTATGAGTTTGACCGGGTGGGGTATCTTGTGATCAATGAGATGCTAAGCGCAGCCGAGGTGGCGACGTTGGCCGCGGCGATTGACGAGTTGGAAGAGCATGCGCTGGCACGGGTTCAAGCGCCGCCGCGCAAAAAGGCGGCTTGGGGTCACGACTACCATGCCGATGCGGAACGGGGTTATCACGCCTGGGGCGAGCGTGCCGAGGGCAAGACGCTGATGATCGAGGATTTTTGGAATGCCAGCCCCGCCTTTGATCTATTGCTCGATCATCCACGGACGCTGAGCTATATCAGCTCGATTCTCCTGGGCCGCTACACCATCAACAACTCGGAGATCCGCATTCGCTATTCAGGCAATGCCTCGGGCACGCACATGGGTGGTCCGATTGACCACAAATATCGCTATGCCTTCACCGGTGGGCGCATCGATTGCATGATGGTGCGCATGGTCTACTTTGTCCACAATGTGGGTCCAGATCAGGGGCCCTTCTGCGTGGTGCCCGCCACCCACAAATCCAATTACAAGTCACCCTATGGCAACAATCCCGATAAAGAACCCGGCATGATCGGGTTGCCGGTGCAGGCGGGCGACGCCATCCTCTTTACCGAGAATCTGCGCCACGGCGGCCTGACTAACCGTTCTACCCAGACACGCAAAACGCTGCACATCGGCTACGGCCCGCATTGGATGATGTCGCAAAATATTGCAACGATGGACGAGCCACCCTATCTCACCCCCGCAACGAAGGAGCGGTTGACCACAGCGCAGAACAATCTCTTCCGCGCGTGGCCGTTGCCGTAAACTTCTGTTGCGAACGATATTTTTCACGCCAAAGTGCGAAGAGGGCAAAGAACTGTGTGAATCTGCTTTGCGTTCTTCGTGCCTGGTGAGAAATTTTCACTCTCATTGGTGCCGCAAGGGTGTCGCAAGACATGGTGCCTGATGGGAAAGTAGGCTCACACGGAGGTTCGCGGCGCATCCTGTATCCCGTTTTCTACCTTTGCCTTGTTCCATTACACACTCAACGATTTCTCCATTGCGTTATCCTTCTCATAGAACCGCTTCCAACTTTCTCTAAGTGAGAGTGTGACGGCTCTGAGAGAATGGACATGTGAAGGAGACATACGCTATGACCTACCAACAGAAATCTGCTGAGCAGGAATCGCTCATGCAAGAATTATATACAGCTTGCAAGCTTGCAGAGGAAAACCTTTATGTTGCCAGTGAACAGATGCAAAACCGTGGCTTGAAAGTCCTCTTCCAACGGTTTGCGCAACAACTCCGTCAATATGGCACAGATTTACAACAGATAGCCACGCAGATGCACATTACACTCTCCACACCGGGCCGCTACCGCAACACATTACAGCGAGGCTGGTTTGATATTCGGACCGGCATGATCGTGGGGCGAGCCAACCGCCAGCTTGCGGCCGCTCAACAAGGTGTAGAGACAAACCATAAACTTCTGACACAGTACAACGAGGCACTACGGGACAATACCTCCGACGGTGTGCTGCCCGAATTTGCTAAGATCACCCTGGAAAAGCAGCAGACAACCTTACAGCGCATGAACCGTTGGCTTGAGCGCATCGCTACCAAAGAGGAGTGGATCGTCCGTCTCTACGAAGATGAAACCCAGGCAAACCAGGCGATTGCTGAATTGCGCAACTCGGGCTTTGCCGATTCCCAGATCAAAATCGATCCCTTGGGGGATCTGCCACTGTACCAAAAGGATGATGAAGAGCGAGCTCACTCAGCCGTCGACGCGGTGCTCACCGGGGCCATTTTCGGTGCGCTGATTGGCGTTGTGATTGGGCTGATCGCAGGCTATTTGATCCCTGTCTTTACCTGGGAAACACCGACCAATGCATTTATCATTGGCTTCATGATCCGCTCCGGTCTGATTGGCCTGGCCGTTGGCGCCTCCTTTTTCAGCTTCTTTGGATTTCTGCTGGGGCGAGGTATCGCGGAGGATGACGCCAGCCTTACCCGTTCCTTTGCCGGCGAAGATGTTGTGGTCGTCAGTGTCCAAACCACTGCTGCCAATCACACCAATGCCGCCAAAATTCTTCACATGTGGCACGAACGCTACGTGGAACATGTGCCGGCCTGATAGATTATGAGAGATCGGTCTGCACCCCTCGTTAAGCCCCGTCGAACGCCTCCGGTGCAAACTGGTTGAACCGGGAGCTGGCCAAGATGCCCTGAACTTGGTCAGCCCGTTGCGTCGCGACCGTGCACATGGGCGGGTGGATGGGTAGCCTCAACCGCCGTAAAGGGCTCAACAATTTCGTAGTGGTGTTCTGCGCCTTTCGGCACGACCCACGAATCGCCGGGCGCCAACGTTACCGTCTGCCCCGCCAGATGTAATTTTGCACACCCTTCAATCACATAGCCAACAGTTTCATAGTTGCGTGTGTGAGGCCCCAGCTCTTGTTTTACCTCCACGCTATCCCAGAGCCGCAAGGCAATATCTGTCCCGGCCACCAAATATTTTTGACCCATTTCCCCTCGTGGCGAATGGGCGGAATCGATCTTTTTAACTGTTGTGTCAGCCATCGTTTATTTCCTCAGTTGGTTTACAACTCCGTAGTACGACAACATTAAATTATGCTCTTAGCTGGTCCGTGACCAGCGGATGTGCATGGTACCGCTGGTCACGGACCAGCTAAGAGCACACGAGGTCAAATTCTAATTTAACGTTGTCGTAGTAGTCACTTTTGTGCAAAAGTCGATCCTACGGGCCTTTAAAAAATCCTAAAAAAATACGCACGATCCAAAGCTCGTCGCCACATTCTTCAATCGTTGCCGGCGAGCTTGGCATCTGTGCGTGTAGTCGCTATCGCGAGTTTCCGCCTAGTGGTTGAACTAGCGCCAAACGTCATCTCGGGGAAGTTGCTATAGATATTCAGAAAAAGATCCGTGCCAAGAAACCAGGTTTCTACCAGAAACCTGGTTTCTGTACCCCGAATGAACATCTGACTTTTTATAGTACAGATCGGCGTAAATGCTTGAACAGTTCCCTCGCTGACCTCCGTGAGGGTTGAGGTGGAGTGAATCTGTCTACTCACTTACGCCAAGTTGTATTAGTAGGTTGCGGTCTGTCGTGCTCCACCGTAGTAGCCAAAGAGGCCGGCGAAGAACGAAGTGATCGCTACCATGGTGAGTGCCCACCCCATATCAATTGCCGGGAAGATCAGGGCGATCACCCAGGCTACAATCAGGTTGACAATCAGGGAAATCGCGCCTGCCAATACCGCACCCCCCATCGACGACGAATTGGATGTGTTGGTGGTGCTCGGTGTGTAATTGGGATCGTTGCGAATAGTCATAAATGTTTCTCCTTATTCTTTACTAGTACATCTTTACTAGTACAATTGGGTGTAAATACCTGGGCAGAAATCAGTAGCCTTCTCTCTGGTAAACAGCCCAATGATCTGTCTACTGATTTCTGATCGGATTTACTAGCTCTTTTCCATCAATGTGTTTCCCATTCGGAAATCAATATGGTGCATAACGCTGCACCAAACCTACACCTCTACTATACCGCCCATCGCGACCAAAGTAATGTACCTGGTGGGGAGAGGCGGTATAGAACCAGGTATAAACAGCTCTGGGCACGCGCTTATCGTTCGTTTTCAGGAGAAACATTTGTGGCTGCCTCGGTGAATACTTCCACTTCGATAAAGATCCGCTTCACTTCCTCGTAACGCTGACGGATCGCCTTCTCCAGTCGATCAACGGCGGCAGCCAATTCCCGATTGGAGAGATCCGTCCGGAATTGCACGTCCAGATTGAGCAGTACATCTTCGGGTCCTAAATGCATAGTCAGTGGTCGGCCCGCCCGCACAACTTGCTCGTCGGCCTCCACCAACTGCCGGATCGCCTCGACCTTCTCCGGATCGAAGCTTTCGCCAAGCAACAGCCCACGACTCTCGTAGGCCAGCAACACGGCAACAGTTGCCAACAGAAGCCCAATGATGAGCGACGCAACCCCATCAATTCGCGGGTTGCTCAAGCGGTGCGAGAGAAAGACGCCAATAAATGCCGTCACCAACCCTAGTAGCGCCGCAGAATCTTCAAAGACAACCACAAAGGTCGTTGGATCTTTGCTGTTGCGGATGGCTCGCCAAATCGGCTCATCCCTGCGTTCAGCGCGCAGTTCGCGAAATGCAATGGTAAAGGAGGTTCCCTCAAAGAGAAAGGCCAGCCCCAAGACCACATAATTCCAAAGCGGATCTTCCAGGGCAGAGGGGTGGGTGAGATGGGTAACCCCTTCATATACCGACATACCACCCCCTAAGCCAAAGAGCAAGATTGCAACAATCAGGCTCCAAAAGTAGAGTTCCTGGCCATAGCCGAATGGATGTTGCTTGTCCGATGGTTTGCGCGCCCGCCGGATCCCCAAAAGCAATAAAAGCTGATTGCCTGTATCCACAACAGAGTGGATGCCTTCCGAAAGCATGGAAGAACTGCCGCTAAAAAACGCCGCCACAAATTTGGTGATCGCCACCAGTAGATTCGCACCAATTGCACCATAGACAGCAATCGGTCGCTCTTGTTTTGATGACGCCATATGTTCCTCGTTTCCTTGTGTCGCGTTTCCTTTGTGAAACACATGTACCACTGCCTGCGGCCACTTCCAGCAGCCACGAACCGCACGAACCTTGTGGATTAATCGACCGCTGTCAACCAGCCGCCCTCAAACCCCGCTCGCTGCAACCCCAGCGCGAGATAGGGGCAAGAGCGCATCAACTGCCAGACCAGGCCACTGCGGTAGTTCTCCGTCATAATTACGATGGGACCCTGATTGATGCCCAGATGCCACGGGGAAACCCACCCCAATGCTTCCCGTTTGCCATCCTCCGTGTGCACAGGATAGGTGGGATTAAACGAACATTTGAAGCCATAGGGCGTTGCAGTCTGTAAATGGAGCTCGGCGAGGTAGCGCAATGTCGGGAGAACGATCTCAGGCGCAAAGGGCAAAGACGCCACGGCTGCCCACGGCGCCAGCGTGCCGTCATCGGGTCCCAATGGTGCTCCGCGCGCCAGATAACCAAAAAAGTGGCGCAATTCCCCATCGACTTCACAATCATCCTCTGGGCCGTCGCAGGCGGTAATGCCCCAACAGAACTCGCCGTAGCGGGCAAACTGGTGCGGGTTGTCAATGGCATACTGTTGTTGCAGATAAGTGGCGCGGCGACTGTTTTCAAAATAATCGATCCCCTGCCGGCGCATGTACGCATCCTGAATCTGGCGAAAATCAACCCACATGTGGGAGAACTGATGGATAAAGAGTGGCCCCGCATAGAGCAGATCGTAGCCATAGAATGTATCCCAATGATAGGTGGCGGTCCATGCCTCATAACTGTCCGGCTGCAGTGGCGTGGTCGGTGAAGCCAACGCCAAGAGATAGAGAAGCAATGCCTCGCTGTACCCTTGCCAGCGGTAGGGTAAAAAGCCATCTTCCGGTGTCCAGCCCATGGCAACGGTCCGACCGCCATTTTGGGCCCACTGCCAGTCGACACGCCGATAGAGATCATCGGCTAACTGACGAATCTCCTGTTCAGCGGGGTCAGCGCGCTGGAAATATTGCGCAGCGGTCAGTGCACCAGCCAACAGAAAGGTTGTATCGATAGTCGAGAGTTCACACGTTTCAAAGCGGTGGCCCCCATCCATATCGAGGAAGTGGTAAAAGAACCCCATGTAACCACTTGCCGACGCCTCCGTTCCTTGGGGGCTCTCGAGAAGAAAGCGCAGTGTCGTCAATGTGCGCGCCACCGCTTCGTCCCGCGGGACGAAACCTCGCTCCACCGCAATGGGATAGATGGTTAACGCAAAGCCGACCGTCGCCGTACTGGCAGGGCTGCCGGTGCGCGTGCTGTCGGCCACCAAGCCATTTTGTGGATTGACTTCGTGCCAGAAGTAGTCAAATGTAACACGCTGCAGATTATCCAAGAGCTCTTCATTGTTGGCCCACTTGGGATCGGCATGGGACTGTTTACGATTGTTCATACAGATTGGGTGACATGTATTCTGGGTCGTTTCGGTTTTCTAAAAGTTACTACAGCAAGCGATACACGCTCGTGTGGTGCGGGCAATCATCTGTTACGGTGCTTTAGGGACGGCTGGGAAACTCCAGGGTCAGCGCGGCCACTGCGTGAGGTGGCAGATCGATTTCACAGATGGTCCCTTCAGGGCCGGCTCGCCACTGCAGCGATTCCACCACCAGGCGCGACGCATCGTGCAACTCGTCGACTTGGGCAGGGCTAAGATAATCGGGTTTCCCCCACTCCTCCCAAAGACGACGCGGATTGGCATGATTCTCATCGATACGCTCCAGGTAGGCAAGTTGCGGTGGCGGTGCGCCGCGCAACTTGATTTGTACATGTTCCCGCTCAATCGGATGTTGCGGTAGTGCATGGTTGGTACAGAGCAGTTGAATGCGGTTCCCGTTGCGGCTGGCCCAACAGTCGACGGTATTGTGCAGTCCATCGACCACCAACATTTCATGGCCGGCGCGATGCAACAGTTCGGCCGCGCGGTAGATCGGCTTTGCCACGCCATGAATGGTCAACATACCAAAGCCACCGTGAAAGGGGACCGATGAAAAGTAATTTTCCTCAAAGATATCCGAAAAGGTCCAGTAACTGTATCCTTGCACAACATCGGTGACATCGAGCCAGCACTTCATGGCAAAGGCGGCCGCATAGGGCTCATCGTGCCGGTGGAAGAAAGGATTGGATGAGGTGTTCCACTCGGTGTAGTAAAGCGGGCGGTTGCCGGCGTGGCGCCGCGTGTCCATTGCCCGCTGCCGCAGAATGCCCCGTTTGGCGGCGGCCAACTGCGCTTCGGTATCATCATCCGGTTCACCGAAGGCATCGGTGGGGTAGTGGTGGGTGCTGATAAAGTCGGCGGGCAACCCTTCACTTTCACAGAAATGGACAAACTCGGCGATCCAGCTATTGTTGGCGGTGGCCGGCCCGCCGACACGCAACGCGGGGTCAATTTCCTTGATGGCGCTCACCGTGTAGCGGTAGAGCTTGAAATAATCTTGCTGGCTACCTTCCCAAAACGAATCGAGGTTCGGCTCATTCCACACTTCAAAGGACCAACGCCGCACTTCGGCGAGACCATAGCGATCCACCCAATGTTGCACCAACTTGCGAATTAAGGTCGCCCACTGGCCATAATCCTGGGGAGGGGTTACATTGCCTTTGTAGAAAAAGACCGTATCGTTGCCGGTCGAGAGCGTGCTCGGCATGAAGCTCAGCTCAACAAAGGGACGCATCCCAATGGAAATGAGAAAGTCAAAGATCTGATCCGCGTTAAAGAACGAGTAGATCAGTTCGCCACGCTGCTTGGTCAATGTTCCCATATCATCAGAGAGGATGCCGTGAAACCGGGTGTGCGCTATCCCCAACTCGGCGTGACAGCGGCGCAATTGCGCCTGCCAGTCGGCGCGTAGGGCCAAGCGGGCGTGGCCACTGCCCACCGTATGTTCCCACACGTGGGGCAGGGGACTGCCTTGCTGTCGTACATCACAAGTAAACTTCGTCACTCGATACTCCTTTCTGGTCGGCCCAAAGCGTTCGACCCGGCGGAACAGTCGAACGCTGGCGACTATCGCTCAATGCGCACAGCCGACGCCGCCGATGCGTCCAGGGCGATCAGCGCCAGGCCGGTTTTGTCGTCGATTTGACGGCGCAGGTGAGCCGGCGTTTCAACCAACGTCACCTCCAAGGTGGGGCGCACATGGGCCGCCATCACATGACCACCCATCGTAGTCCCATTGGCCTTGCCAACGACCACATGGGCATGGACTTTGGGCTCATTGTGCTCTTCTTTGACAGCAACATTGCCGGCCATGACCAGCACCTCCACCTGTTCTTTGACCGGGATCTCTTTGTACTCTTTCGAGTCCATTTGAAAGAAGCCCAGGGTCGCATCGGCAAAAGCTCCCACAGCGGTAAAATGGGCGGCATCAATCTTTTCATCATCGGCAAAGGCGGTCATCAGTTCGATCACCTCATCGCCCTCATCAAAAATCAGGACAAAGGTCTTCTTGCCACCAGTAACATCGAGCAACTTGCTTTTCATCTGATCTCTCCTATTCTTCCCCTTGCACCACGGCCAGCCGTTGCCTGAGCACGTCGCAGGCAGTGGTGCGTACGCTTCAATCGGCCTCTTCTTCGGCGGTTTCGCCATGTTTCACGATATCACCTTCTTTGAAGAGGATATTTTTCATAATGGTGCGCCATTTTGGCTTGCGCCGCAGCAGAAACTCGAGATCCATACCAAAATGCTTGAACTCTTCGCCCTGGGCATTTTCCATAATTGCGCGCGCATCTTTGTCTTTTTCCAGCGCCAGCCGCTGTTCATACCAGTTGATCGCCTCCGCCTCCTCCGTCATGGAAACAATCATACGGGCGAAGGTACGCGTCTCTTCGCTGAGTTCTGCCGCCGGTTCATGATATTGTTCAAAGCCCACAATTACTCTCCTTTTTTAACTTTGATAACTTCGCTTCGATTTTTCTTACGTCGCCACAAGACCAGGGCCGCCACCGCACCGACCGCGGCCACCGGTAGGATTGCCTGTTGCCAGGTCAGCTTGTTGCCGCCGGATTCGTTGTAACGGCGCTCCGGGTAGGTGCCCGGCACGCCATCACTGCCCTCACGTAGCGCCATTTGCACCACTTGGGCCACATGGAGCGCCTGGCGATCGGTCGTCTGCTGGATCTGTTCACGACAACTAAAACCATCGGCAATGATTAGCGTCTCTTTGGCCGCCTCACGTACCGCCGGCAACAGGACCCGTTCCCCGGCCCCAATCGAGACCTCATATTTTTCCGCCTCAAAGCCAAAGGAGCCGGCCATGCCACAACAGCCCGAGTCGAGCAGATCGTAGTCGAGCCCCATCTTCTTAAACAAGGCCACTTCGGCATCCATGTGCATGATCGCTTTGTGATGGCAGTGGCCATGCACCACGGCTTTGCGTTGCAGTTGGGGCGGCTCATAATTTTCGTGTTCCAGAAACTCACTGAATAGATAGGTCTGTTGGCTGAGCCGCTTGGCATCCTCATCGTTGGGGAAGAGATTGGTTAACTCATCGCGGAAGGTCGCCACGCAGCTTGGCTCCAGCCCCACCACGGGAATGCCGGCGCGGATCCAAGGGCGCAATGTCGCCAGCGTCTGCTGCCACAGCCCCTCAGCCAGATCGAGCATGCCCCAATCATAGAGTGGACGGCCACAACAGAGTGGGCGCGGCGGCAGCTCGACCTGGTAGCCGGCGGCTTCCAGTACCTCGACCGCGGCCTTGGCCGCCGGTGGCATGAGATAGTTATTAAAGGTGTCCGGCCAGAGCAGCACCCGCTTGTGATCAAAGGGCGGCTCCTGTTGGTGCCGGTTGAGCACCTTGGTGTGTGACCTCTCATCATAGGTGTCACTCTGGTAGCGTGGGACATCGCCGTGGTGCAGCTCTCGTTCCGCCGTGGCTTGGGGATGCCACTGCGGCCGGTGCGCGCCTTCCGCGCCATGGACTTCATGGTGGCGAAACCAGTCGGTAAAGGTCTGGTCGGCAAAGGTAGGCAATTGGCGCTGTGGAGCGATCCCGCCCAGGGATTTGAGCAGATCGGCAAAGGGGGATGTCTGTGTGAAAAAGTTCGCCACGCGCGGAAGGTGCGACGCCAGCCGGGCCCACCAATAGATGAGCCCCATGGTATAGGCCGCCATGGGGCGGAAGCGACCGGCGTAGTAGTGGGAGAGAAATTCCGCCTTGTAGGTCGCCATGTCAACATTGACCGGGCAATCGTTCTTACAGCCCTTGCAGGCCAGACAGAGATCCAACGCCTCGCGCACATGATCATCGCGCCAGCCGTCGGCGATCACATCGCCTTGGAGCATTTCAAAGAGCAGCCGGGCACGCCCGCGCGTCGAGTCTTCTTCCTCCCGTGTCACCATGTAACTGGGACACATGGTGCCCCCTTCCATGCGCCGGCATTTGCCGACGCCGACACAGCGCGCCGCGGCTTTGGCAAAGCTGCCATCATCATTCGGAAAGCGGAAGTGCGTCTCGACCTCTTTGGGATGGTAATTGGGACCCATGCGCAGATTCTCGTCCGGCTGATAGGGGTCGACCACCTTGCCCGGATTCATCTTCCAGCTTGGATCCCAGATTTCTTTGAAGGTGCGGAAGGCGCTGACCAACGCTTCGCCGTACATTTTAGGCAACAGCGCGGCGCGAGCTTGCCCATCGCCATGTTCGCCGGAGAGGGAGCCGCCATAGCTAACCACCAGATCGGCAGCCTTGTCGATAAAGGCCAGATACTTCTTGACACCCTGCGCCGTCTCCAAGTCGAAGTCGATACGACAGTGAATACAACCCTGTCCAAAGTGACCGTAGAGCGCGGCGTGGTAGTCAAAATCATCCAATAGCTGGCGGAAATCACGCAGATAGGCGCCCACTTTGTCGTGGGGCACACCGGCATCCTCCCAGCCAGGATGGGTCGTTTTCAAGCCGGGGACGTGCGCGGTTGCCCCCAGCCCCGATTCGCGCACTTCCCACAGCTTCTGCTCTTCCCAGCGGTCGTTGAAGAGCTTCATCGAGGGTGGATTTTCCTGCTCTTGCAATTCATCCATTAACTGCTGCGCCTGTTGTTCGGCTTCCTCTTTGGTCTCGCCGCCAAACTCAACCAGCAGCCAGCCGGTGCCGTCAGGCAGCAACTGGACGTCGTTGGGGTGTAGCCCCTTTTTCTTCATGTAGCCGACCAACTCTTCGTCGATGCCTTCCAGGCCAATCGGTTTGTGCGCCATGATCGCGGGCGTGTGGTCGCCGGCGGTATAGACATCGGGGTAGCCCAACACCAGCAATGCCCGCGCCGGATGGCGATGGGTCAGTTTAACGGTCGCCTGGAGAATGGTGACACAGGTGCCCTCCGAGCCGACAAGAGCTTTCGCCACGTTGAAGCCATTTTCCGGCAGCAAATGGGTGAGATTGTAGCCGGAGACGCGCCGGATGATATTGGGGTAGCGACCACGGATCTCATCGGCGTAGCGGTCGCGCAAGTCGCGCAGGTGGGCGTAAATTTCGCCACGCCGCCCACCGGCTTGCACAATCTCTTCCAGTTCCTCTTCGCTGGTGGGGCCAACGGTCATGCGCACGCCATCGTAGGTGAGAATTTCTAAACTTTCGATGTTGTCTTCGGTGCGCGGTCCCGGCCCGTAAAATTGCGCCATCACGGAGTGGATGCCACACGAATTATTGCCGATCATGCCACCCAATGTGTTGTGACTGTGGGTGGCCGGATCCGGACCAAAGGTTAAGCCATGAGGTTCCGTTGCACCGCGTAACTTGTCGAGAACACAGCCCGGCTCGACCACGGCCAGCTTGTGTTCCGGGTCGATGCTCAGCACCCGATTGAGGTATTTGGAAAAATCGAGAATGACGGCCACATTGCAACATTGGCCGGCCAGGCTCGTGCCGCCCCCGCGTGAGGTGACGGGCACACCATATTGTCGACAGAGACGCACCGTGCGAAGGACATCCTCCACCGTGCGTGGGATCACGACACCGATGGGTATCTGGCGATAGTTGGAGGCGTCGGTGGAGTAGGCACCACGGCTGCCGTTGTCAAAGCGCACTTCGCCCTCGATCGCGTCGCGCAATTCCGTGGCCAATGCTTCGGCCGCGCGGTTGGAGAGGTCAAGTGATTTGGCATGAAAGCCGTCGGCGTGACCATTGGTTGGGGGCAGGGGCTCTACCCGTGTTTCAAAATGAATTTCTTGTAGCATAAGAGGTTCCTCTGCTCAG
>ERZ795053.3301-NODE-3301-length-18494-cov-10.056294_pt1 | contig 18494 bp, 17 predicted proteins | sample MGYA00375137_ERZ795053 | MGnify/ENA primary metagenome ERZ795053 (study PRJEB30182, sample SAMN05720284) | activated sludge metagenome | isolation source: Anaerobic digester | place: Hong Kong | collected 2014-12-17 ...
AGATTTGCGTGCCGACCAGGTCGGCGGGCAGCAAATCGGGCGTGAACTGGATGCGCGAAAAGTCGGCCTGGATGGCCTGCGCGGCCGTTTTAACGAGCAGGGTTTTGGCCAGGCCGGGCACGCCTTCTAGCAAAATGTGGCCGTCGGCCAGCAAAGCAATAAGCAAACGCTGGACCAGGGCCTCCTGGCCAACCATGACGGTGTTGATTTCGTTGAGCAAATCTTGCAAAAAACGCGCTTCGGTTTCGACGCGCTGGTTCATTTCGCGTACAGACGATATGTCCATAGATGATCTCCTTGTCGGATTGGGTTGGGTCGCAATTGATGAGAAAAATCCCTGATGGGTATTCAACCGCAGGCCTGAATTGTCAGGAGTTGGCCGGCGGATTGAATACCCATCATCTCCTCTTACTCTTCCCCGGCGGCGCCGTTGGTGTCCGGCAGCCGCACAAGTCAGGATAGTTATAGCTTAGCGAAGACACGGCCGTTTGCCTTTAAATGCAGCTTCTCGTTACCTTATGAGAACCTTAAACCAGGTGGCCGCCTGTCTCGATGGCGCAGCTAGCTCGATCATGGGAAGCAAGGTGAGTCTGGCAAATTTTACAAAAGGGGAATTGGAGAGCCGGAGGGTCTGAATGCTCCTCCGGCTCCAGACGGCCGTCGGCGGTTGGCCTAAGCCGTTTTTACGCGGGAAATCAGGGGAATCTCGCCTAATTCCCAGGAGACGAGCAGGGGAACGGCCGTAAAAATAGAGCTATACGTCCCGCTCAACAGCCCCACGAACAACACGGCGATAAACGGCTTGATTGACGCGCCGCCAAATAACAAAATCGAGACCAGCACAAACATCGCGCTAAGCTGGGTGATCAGCGAACGCTTAATGGTTTCGCTCACCGAGCGGTTGACCAGCGCCTCGAAATTGCCCGAGCCAGACCGGCGGCGCGAGCTGTTTTCGCGGACCCGGTCGAAGACCACGATGGTGTCTTGCAACGAAAAACCGGCCACCGTCAGCACGCCCGTCAGGAAAAGCGCATCGACCTCCCAACCGGAAATCATGCCCATGATGGCTGCAAAACCAAAGATGACGAACAAATCATGGAACATGGCGATGACGGCGCAAGCGCCGTAGCGGAAGGAGTTGGGCACCTGCCGGAAGGCGAACATGATGTAGAACAACACCACGATGCCCGAAACAATGACCGCCGCCAGCGCCGCGCGGGTCACTTCCTGGCCCACAGCCGGACTGACGGTGGTCACGGAAAAGGTGCCGGGAACCAGGGGGGCCAGGTTTTCCAGGGCCGTTTGCAAGGCATGGGCTTCATTGGCGTCTACAAACTCGGTGCGAATCTGCCAGGCGTTTTTCAAATCCTGGCCGCGCAGCGCGGTAATGGACGGGTTGGTAATACCTTCCCGAGTGAAGATGTCGCGTACCGCCTCTTCGGAGACGGTGTCGGTAAATTGGATTTCGAAGCGTGTGCCGCCCAGAAAATCCACGCCCAGGGGGAATATCTTGCCGGTGCTGATGACTGAGTAAATCATAGCCAGCAGGCCCAGGCCGATGACGACCCCTGAGAACATGTAGAAATAACGCCGTTTTTGTACGAAATTTTCGAACATGGCTTAAGCTCCTAACAACCAGCGGTGTTGGGCCATCCAATCGGATGTGCCGCCAATGATGAGATTAACAAGCGTGCGGGTGATGAGAACGGCCGTAAACATGCTGATCGCCACCCCAATCGCCAGCGTGATGGCAAACCCTTGCACCGCACTGGCGCCAAAGCTCCGGCCAAATGACCACAAAATGATGCAAATCACCATCGTGGCGATATTCGAGTCACGAATCGACGTCCAGGCGCGCTGAAAACCGGCGTGGACCGACTCGCTGACGTTACGGCCGCGCGCCAGCTCTTCCTTCATCCGCTCAAAAACCAGCACGTTGGCGTCCACCGCCATACCCAAAGACAACAAAAAGCCGGTGATAGCCGGCAGCGTCAGGGTCACCGGCAGGCCTTCAAATACGGCAAAATTGAGCAGCGCATAAATCACAAGGGCAATCGCCGCCAGGAAACCGGGCAGTCGGTAATAGCCAATCATGAACAACAGCACCATGATCACCCCGGCGATACCTGCCCGGACACTCGAATTCACCGATTGTTCGCCCAACGTGGCGCCCACCAGACGTGTGCTTTCGATACGCAGCGGGATGGGCAGGCTGCCAAAGCGCAGCTGCAAGGCCAGCTTTTGTGCCTCTTCCAGCGTGAAATTCCCGGTGATCGTACCGCTGCCGCTGGAAATAACCGCGCTGATCCGCGGACTGGAGATGACCTGCTTATCCAGGACGATGGTCAAAAAGCGCCCCTGGTTTTTCCGGGTGTAATCGGCAAAAAACTCGGTTTCTTCCGGCTTCAGGCTGAAGGATACGTAGTATTGGTTGGTCTGGCTGCGCTCCGATTGGGCCTGGCGCAGTTCCGCTCCGGTCATCACCGTCTCGAAGGTGGGGGCCGGGTTGGCGATGGGCGTATCCAGGGGAGCGCCGGCCGGCAGTTCACAGCGTGATGGGCCGTTGTTCAGCGAGGTGCGCACGCATGTGCCCACAGGCAGCGATTGTGTGCCGGTGTCGATAAACTCCAGCAGGGCCGTTTCCTGGATCAGGGCAATGGCCTGGTCGGGGTTGTTGACGCCGGGCAGTTCAACGAGAATGCGGCGATCCCCTTCGGCCTGCACCAGCGGCTCCGTGACGCCCAGGGCATTAACACGCTGGGAGACGATCTGGCGAGCGGTGTCCAATTGGTCCTGGGGAATGGTCTGGTCTGCAGGCACGTCGGCTTCCAGCAGGACTTGCAAGCCGCCTTGCAGATCCAGCCCGCGCTGGATGGGAAAGGATGGGCTGGCAACCAGCCAGGCGGCCGCGCCGATGATCACGATGATGACGGCGAGCCAGATTAGATCCTTTTGTCTGTTCATAAGCGATTTCCTTTTGCTTCTGCGAGAATCAAAACGAGGCATTATAGGTCCGTGCCTCATTTAAAGCCAACCTGATTTAATGAGTTTATTACCAATTGTGCGTGGTATTCGGTTTGGGCGGTGTTTGTTGTTAACTCAGGGAATGACCCAGCCGGTGCATTTGTGCAGGATGACGGCGCCGCTGAGCTGCTGGGGAACGGCCGTTACCCAGCGCAGGCATTTCAGGCAGATCGCGCCCCATACCTGGCCGTTTACGGTTAGCGGCGTAAATTCCCCCAGCTCATGATCCAGTTCGGCCGCTCGCAGCCGGGCCCGTGCCATCAGCGGCTGCAATTCCTCTTGCCAGCGAAGCGCCAGGGCCTGCTGCATCTCTTCTGTGCCGGCCAAAACGTCCTGGGCGAACTGGCCTATTTCTTCTTCCGTGGCGCTGCGGGGCATCGAGACGACTTCTTGCATGATTTCTTTCAGGGCGCGCGCCAGGATTTTGCCGGTGAGGTCGTCCAGGTGATCGACGCCGTCTTCCAGGTGGGCGGCCAGGTACAGGAGGGCGGTCTTGAGCTGAAACAGTTCGGTTTGGGCTTCTTTTTTGGCCATCTGCTTGTCACCTGAGGGTGGAATAGGGTGATTATACGGCCGTATTTTGGCAGAAGGCAACTGGACGATACGGCCGTTGACACTTTCGTGATACGGCCGTGACAGTTTGCTGAGGCAATTGTGCTACAAATTTACCGTGTGCATAAGTGGCGATTGGGAGTGACGTGTGGCTGAAGAAACGTTTGTTATCAGAATCTGGTGTGAATACAGCGATCATGAAGGCGTTAAACCCGAATTTCGCGGGGTGATCGAACATGTTTCCAGTGGTAAACGCCAATATTTGCCATGCTTTGCCGCCATAACGGATTTCATCGCTTCATATAGCAGCCAACCGGTTGTTTTTGAACTTCGCCGTGGGCCAGAGTCCGGCGTGGGGCGAATACGGCAGTGGGTGCAGCAGCGCCTCCGCAGCGACTGACCACTTATCCGGCTCGATGGCGTTATGTTTCCGGAATAGCCATTCATGAATTTGTTTGAAACCAGTACGGAATCTTTTATCGTCAAAATATGGACCGAAGAAGGTGATTCTGGGTCGGGGGAACGCGGCTGGCGAGGGCAGGTTACCCATGTCCTCAGCGGTCAACAACGCAACTTTCGGAATTTGGCAGAAATTGAGCAGTTTATGCTGCCATACCTACGTGAATTAGGCATGGACGTGGACTCGGAGTGGCTGCGCGGACGCTGGCAGTCGCCTTGACGGGTGTATTGCGGAGAAACGCATGATCGCTGATTTGGATCAGACGATTGAACAATTATTGGTAGACGAACTACCCATAAAGAATGGCGAAATTGATGTGAAGTTTGACCAGCCGACGCGGGGGTGGAGCGCCCGGCTGTCACGACCCACGCTCAATTTTTTCCTTTATGATGTGCGCGAGAACAACGTCTTGCGGCAGCACCAGTGGGAACGGATGGTGGATGTAAACGGCCGTATCGCCGCCACCGCTCAACAAAAGCGCACCCCCTTCCGCCTGGATTGTCACTACGTCATCACCGCCTGGGCCGCCGAGCCGCAGGACGAGCACCGCCTGCTTTCCCGCTGCCTGATGGCTTTATTCCGCTATCCCATTCTGCCGCGCCAACGCCTTAAAGGCGACCTGGTCGCGCAGCCCTTCGACATTATGGCTCGCCTGGCTAACCACGACCGGCTGACCAACCCGGCGGAATTGTGGGGCTCGTTGGATAATGAGATACGGCCGTCTATCTCCTACCTCCTCACCATCGCCGTCGACCCCTGGTCCGAAGTCTCCGGACCCATCGTCCGCACCTGGACGCTGCGCACTGGCCAGACTGTTACCCTGCCCCAAGAAACCAGCCTCACCGACGGCTCCGAAATGGTCAGCACCTTCATCGGCGGGCAAGTATTGCGCGCCGACGAGCCGCAGCCTGGCGTGCCGGTGGCCATCAAAGGCACCGGTTATGTCAGCACGTCGGATCAAAAAGGCATCTTCACGCTGGGCAGCGTGCCGCCGGGCAGTTACACCCTGGTGGCCTGGCTTCCCGGCGGTCAACCCATTGAACGAGCCATTACCGTTCCCTCAGAGCGGTATGACATCGAGATCTAGCCCATGTTGGATTGATAAACTTTACATAACCGTTTAGGTTTTCAGCGAGTGGTAACCATGGCTGTCGCTCATGAACAAATCTATCAAAACCGAGCGCCCCCCTGACCCAGCGGGGCTTTCCGCATGTTGGGCTGGTGGGCGCTGGCCCGCTTTTATCCCGTTAACCTGTGATGACGGGCAACCGTAAATTGGAAAAGGCCTGACCTTTATCGTCCGATTTGCTGCCGTCATCCAATTTTGCACAAGGAGAATGATCATGCCTGCAACTTATGTCACACCAGGCGTCTATGTTGAAGAAGTCGATCGCGGCAGCAAGCCCATAGAGGCCGCCGGTGCGTCGATGGCTGCCTTTGTTGGCATCACCGCTGAAGCCAGCCTCAAGGCCATCAACCCCGACACCGGCGAACGCGTGCCCGTGCAATCGGTCCTCAACAAGGCGACCCTGGTCACCAACTGGACCCAGTTCCAGAATATTTTTGGCGGATTTGTCAGCGGCGCCTACTTGCCGGACGCAGTTTATGGCTACTTCATGAACGGCGGTGGTCCCTGCTACATCACCAGCATCCGGGCGCTGCGCGAAGCCGGCGACAACGCCACAGCCGCCTCGGTATCCATTCCCCCATCCAGCGGCAAAGGCAAAGGCCTCACGGTCACCGCCAAAGTCGCCGGCGAAGGCGGCAACGCCCTCGTTGTCATCATTAAATCGGAAGGCGATAAGGGCGAAACCTTTACCATGTCCGTGGGCAGCGACGTCAAAACCGGCCTGACCATGAAGAAAGGTGAAAATTTCGTCGGCGACGTTGATTTCGAGTCGGTGATTGTCTCCGACACGGGCACAGCCAATCCGGCCGATGGCACGTATTCGTTGGAAGGCGGCGGTTCGCAGCCTCTGACGGCCGCAGATTTCATCGGTGACGTGATGGAGCGCACCGGTTTGGCCGGTTTGGAAGCTCACGAAGACGTGCGCCTGATCCTCTGCCCCGACCTGATGGCCGGCTACGACGGCTCGGAGGCCTTCAAAGAGAAGATCAAGGCCGTGCAAACTGCCATGATCGCCGACTGCGAACGCCTGCGCTACCGCTTCGCCATCCTGGATACGCCGCCCGGCCTTAACGCCCAGCAGGCCAAAGAGTGGCGCATGTACGTCAACTTCGACTCCTCCTTTGCTGCCATGTACTATCCCTGGGTGCAGGTAGCCGATCTCAGCGACAGCCCGCAAACCGCCAAGTTTATGCCGCCCAGTGGCCACGTCGTCGGCGTTTACAACCGGGTTGACGGTACAGTCGGCTTCCACAAAGCTCCGGCGAATGAGGTGGTTCAGGGCGCGCTCAGCGTGGAACTCAACCTGACCAAGGGTGAGCAGGGCACGTTGAACCCTATCGGCGTGAACTGCATTCGCTCGTTCCCCGGCCGCGGCATCCGCATCTGGGGGGCGCGCACGCTCAGCAGCGATGGTTCCTGGCGTTACATCAACGTGCGCCGGTTGTTTATCGTCGTGGGCGCGTCGTTGGAAACAGGCATGCAGTGGGTGGTCTTCGAACCGAATGATCGTTCGTTGTGGGCCAAGGTGCGCCGGGACGCCGTTTCTTTCCTCAGCACCATCTGGTTGAGCGGCGCGTTGTTTGGCTCTACCAGCGACGAAGCCTTCTACGTGAAGTGTGATGACGAGTTGAACCCGCCGGAAATCCGTGACCTGGGACAGTTGATCATCGAAATTGGCATGGCTCCGGTGAAGCCGGCCGAATTTGTGATCTTCCGCCTCAGCCAATGGGCCGGGCCGAATGGCGAATAAAGCAGCTTACCTGATAAAAGGAGTGTGATATGGCTACATCAGTTGATACTGCGCGTGAAGATCCCCTTGTTGGCTTTCATTTTGCCGTGGAGGTCCAGGGCCAGGTGACCGGTTATTTTACCGAGGTCTCTGGGCTAGGCTCTGAGCAAGAGGTGATTGAACACAAAGTGGTCAATGAGAAAGGGGTCGAGGTGATCATGAAAATCCCCGGCCGCCTGAAGTGGGAAAATATTGTTTTGAAGCGCGGCATTACCAGCGACATGCAAATCTGGGACTGGCGGAAAAAGGTCGAAGATGGCGATGTGAATGGCGCCCGTGCGGACGGCTCGGTGACGATGTATGATCAGGCGTTAACGGCCGTTGCCCGCTGGGAGTTCAAGCGCGCCTGGCCTGTCAAGGTAACCGGCCCGTCGGTCAAATCAGACAGCAACGAGATCGGCGTCGAGGAATTGACCCTGGCCCACGAGTACATCTCCCGGGTGAAGGTCTAAGTATGTCTCTTGATGGTGCGTGGCTTTCGCGGGTTGCCTCGTCAGCTGCGCACCATCAAGCAGCAAACCATATGCAGGCGGACATCATGCAAACGGAATTTGAATTCACTTTACCGCGAGGCTTTGTCGACGAGGCGGGGCAGCTGCACCGTAACGGCCGTATGCGCCTGGCCACGGCCGTTGACGAAATCGAGGCCGTCGAGCATCCGCAAGTGCAGGCCAAAGAATCCTACCTGCCCGTCATCCTGCTTAGCCGAGTGGTCACGCAGTTAGGCGGTCTGCCGGAAATTACGCCACAGATCATTGGCGGCCTGTTCGCCTCTGACCTCGCCTACTTGCAAGATCTCTACCTGCGCCTGAACAGCAGCGAACCGGTGATGGTCGGCACGGTTTGCCCGTATTGCAGCCACGAGCTGCAGCTGCAAGTTGCCCCCCTGGGCTAACCAGGAGACAGTTGTCATGCCCACGTCATCACCTTCGACTAAAAAAACTGCGCCCTCTCCCGAACTGGTGGAGAAGGTAACCGAAAAGGTCTACCGGTTGTTGTTGCAAGAGGCGCGCCTGGAGCGAGAACGCGCCCGGCTGCACGGCCGTAAAAGGACAAAAGGCTAGAGACAAAAGACTAGAGACTAGAGACTAAACCAATCTCCAGTCCCCAGTCTCCAATCAGCGCAAGCCACAAGGACCAACCATGACTCTGGATACCATGCGCCAGGAAGTAAATCCCGGTTTTCGCTTCGTCGTCGACATTGCCGGCATTGCCCACGGCGTTTTCACCGAGTGCACCCTGCCAACCATCGATTGGGACATCGAAGAAGTCAAAGAAGGCGGCCTCAATACCTACGTCCACCAACTGCCCGGCCGTCGCAAGTCCGCCCGCATCACCCTGAAAAACGGCGTCGGCACCAATGCCCTCATGGATTGGTACATCGATACCATGAGCGAAACCTTTACCCGGCGCAAAATTACCATCAAGCTGCTGAATTCTAAAGATAAACTGACCAAACCTATCATGACCTGGGACATTGAAGCGGCTTACCCGGTCAAATGGTCCGGTCCACAATTAAATTCTGGCGACAACAGCATTGCCATCCAGACGCTGGAGTTTGCTTGCGGCAAAATCACCATGACGCGCAGCGTTCCTGCGGCCAATCAAGCACAATAAATGGCTATCGAAAATCGTTTCGGCTCACGCAACCCACTCCTGAAACGCGTGCGGCGGCACGCCAACACCACCACGCTCTTCCGGCAGGCTGACGCGCCCGCCCCGGCTCCGGCCGTCGTGTATCCGGCCTGGCCGATAGGTGCAGCGCCGGTTACGTCTGCCCCGGATGAGACGATGGTAGACGCGGCCATCGCCCGCGTCGAGCAGCCCGCCGCGCCGTCTACTACCGCGCCGGTGATGGGCGCTCAGGCCACGGCCGTTCCCACCCCGGTTCAGCCTGTCCAACGTTCGCCCGCACCAACCGCCGCCGTTCCACAGCCGCCTTCGCCCGCACCCACACCCCCCCCGCCGGCGGCCAGCGATGACGATTGGCCAGAATGGAACCGTCTGGAATCCATTGCGCGCCGGCACAAAGCTCAACGCGCTGCCGAAGCCGCCAGCGAGGAAACGCCCCCCGCCGGACCGGCCGCCGCCGCGCCGACAGAAACCATCTCTCGCGCGGTGGCTGCTGCCGAGTCTGCGCCGGCCCCTGGCCCGGCCGCCCCCGAGCGACTGCCTCTGGAAAGCGTCTGGCCGGTGCGCCGCGAGTCGCCGCCCGCCGCCTCCAGCCCGCGTCCATCCAACCCCCCCGTCGCCGCCGGCCCTGTACTACCAGACCGGGAAGAAGCACTGGTGCGCGCCCGATTGGAAGACGTAAACGCCGGGCGGGCGACCGGTTCGTCGATTGAACTGCACCTGCCGCGCCGCCCACGACCGGACCGGCCGCAGCCTGCCCAGTCGGCGCCCCCTGGCGCGCCGCCCGTCCAGCGGCAGGTTGAGCCGGCCCCTGCCGACAAAGCCACGATGGCCCAACCGGTAGATGCCCCGTTTGCGTCGCCTCCGTTTCCGGAAGGGGCCACGGCCGTTGTGGAGACGCCCATCGGCCCGCTGCCGGCCGACATGTGGGAGATTTTAGGCCAGCCGACGACGGCGCCGGCGGTGGAGCCGGCGGTTGAATTGCCTGCCGCCCCGGCCGACCAGCCGCCCGCTGGCGTGCAGCGCGCCATTGCCGCTGCCGAAGCTGCCCCGGAACACGTCCCGGCTGAAACGGCCGTGCCTCCCTCCCCAGATCCTGTGCCGGCAACGTCCCAGGCCACGATAACGCCTGCCTCTCCGGCGACAGAACCAGAGCAGCCCGCGGATCGAGCCCCGGAGGGCCAGGCTGTGATTGCCCAATCGGCGGCGCCAGCCGATTTGCCTGCGACGGTTATGCCGATCACTAAAGCGGCCGATCCTGGCATGGTCCAGAAGGCCATCGCCGCTGCGGAAACGGCCCGGTCTGCCCCGAAAACCCCGGCCGAAACGACGCCTGAATCATCTGTGCCCGCGTTCTCCAGCGCGCCCCCTCCGGAAACCCCGGCCGAAGCGACGACCGTAACTTCCCCATCTACCCCGCCCGCCATGACCGAGTCGGTACAACGGGCCATCGCTGCGGCGGAAGCGGCCCCAACAGATTCAGATTCCCCGGCCGAGGCGAAGGAAACGGCCGTAACGCCTTCACCCGCTCAGAGCGAATCAGGACAGCGGGCCATTGCTGCGGCAGAGGCCGCCCCAACAGATTTAGATGCTCCGGTTTTGCCGACAGAAACGGCCGTAACGCCTTCACCCGCCCTGAGCGAATCAGTGCAGCGGGCTATTGCCGCAGCGAAATCAGCCCCAAAAGATTTAGATGCCCCGGCCGAGGCGACAGAAACGGCCGTAACGCCTTCACCCGCCCAGAGCGAATCGATACAGCGGGCCATAGCCGCAGCGGAAGCAGCCCCACCAGATCTAGATGCCCCGGTTGTGGCGACGGAAACGGCCGTTCCCCCGGTTGAATTGCCGCCTACGCTGCCTGCGGCTGAAGCGGCGCAGCGCGCCATCGCTAAGACCGATGCGCCACGGCCAACGTTGCCGGCCGTGGTTGACGAGACGGCCGGCGCATCGCCAGCATCGTCTGCTCAATCCGTGCAGCGAGGCATTGCCGCCGCAGAGGCATCTTCGCCCTCGCCCAGTGTGGCTGAAGAAGAAGCCCCACCCGCCGTCAGACCGGCAGTCGAAGCCTCCCTGGCAGCGCCGTCTGCTGGCGTTGCCGAAGCGGCCCAGCGGGCGATTGCCGCCGCCGAAGCGTCGCCGTCATCCGCGCCGGTGGCAGGCCACAGCGCGCCGTCGACCTCACCGATGGACGCGCCTGCGGCGCGGGCGGAACCATTGTCGCCGGAGATGCAGGCGCTGGATCGGAAAGCGGAAACGGCCGTTAGCGCCGCGCCAATGGCCCCGGATGAAGCGCATGTGCAGCGGGCGATTGCTGCCGTGGAGACCCATCCAGTCCGGGCTGCTGCCCCGCCGCCGATCATTCAATTGAAGTCCGGCGCGCACGTGGTTACGCCGCCAACGTCCGTGTCTGATCCCCAATCCGCGCCGCCAGCGCCGGTGGTGGCCGAAATGGACACCCAGCCCGCGCTGCCGCTGCCGGGCAAACGGCCGTCTGGGCCGGTGGAAGCGGCCCCTGAGCCGCCAGCCCAGGACGCGATTCAACGGGCGATTACGGCCGTGGAGTCCAGCCCGACCGGAAGCCGGTCCGGTTCATTGCTGCGCGTCCAGGCGCGTCCGGCCAATCGGCCAGAGCCGGGAGTCTCGTCTGGGAGGGGAACGGCCGTGGCGCAAACGGCCGTGGCGCCCAACCTGGCAACGAGCCAATCGCCGGCGGTAGTGCAACCGGCACCGGCGGTGCTGCCCACGTCCGGCCCGGCTTCTGCGACACTGCTCCAGAGCGACCGGGTGCAGCGGGTGGTAGCCGTGGCCGAAGCGCCGCCGGCGCTGCAGCGCGCTTCGTTGGCGCTTAGCGAACCGGTCTGGCAGCGTCCGGCGGCGGTCACGGGGCAAGAAGGAAAGGCGGAACAAACGTCCACGCCGCCGCCAGGGGCGCTGGCTGGTCAGCCGGCGGCCAGCTTTGCGTCGCCCTCAGTGAGTGCCGTGGCGGCGCACGCGCAGCCGCAGGTGGAGGGCCGGCCGGACCCGGAAGTTTCTCCGGCGGCTCCCGCCAGGGTTCAGCCTGTGGTGATCCAGCGGGCGATCACGGATAAAGATAAAGTGACGACCAGCGATTCAACCCCGACGACGCTGCAAGAGCCGGAAGCAGAAGCGGCAACGGCCGTAGACGTAGACGAATTGGCGCGACAGGTATACCAACAGCTGCGTCGTCGCCTGATCATTGAACGGGAACGAGAGCGAGGCAGGCTGTAGACAGCCTGAAGGTGCAGCATGGCAGAAACACGCGGCAAACTAACAGCGGCCGTCATTTACGATACGGCCTTAGGCGAAACCACCGGCGTTCCGTGTATGTTCAACCCGTTTGAATATACCGTCTCCAAGACCAACACCTACACGGAACGCGCCGCCACCGGCTCCAACACCGCCCAGATGGAATTTTCTAAGTCAGGCGGGCAGACCCTCCAGTTGGACCTGGTATTCGATACCTATGAAACGGGCGCCGACGTCACCATCACCACCAACAAATTATGGAAATTGATGGAGCCAAAAGCTGCCCAAAGCAGTGACAAAAAACCGGAGCCGCCTGAAGTCACCTTTAAATGGGGCGTGTTCCAATTTGAGGCCGTCATCACCCAGATGACGCAGAAGTTCACTATGTTTAAGCATGACGGCACGCCGGTGCGGGCCCAAATCAGCGTCACTTTTACGCAGCACAAAGACGCCAATAATTACCCCAGCCAGAATCCCACCTCTGGCGGGGCGGAGGACGTGCGCCAGGTGTGGTCGGTGGTGCGCGGCGACCGGTTGGACCTGATCGCCGCCAAGGTGTACGGTGACGCCACCAAGTGGCGGCTAATTGCCCAGTACAATGGCATCTTGAAACCGATGAAACTGCGCCCTGGGCAGCAGTTGGTCATCCCACGGCTCCAGTGAGAACAGACGAGGTATGAGTATGCAGGAAGAGGTCCTTTCCAGCCAGATTCACATTCTCATAAGCGGTTCGGAATTGACGACGGACACGATGGACGACGTGGCCGAAGTAGTGGTCGAGCAGCAGGTCCACCTGCCGGGCATGTTTACCATCCGCCTGTTCGACAAAGATTTTCAGCATCTGGATGGTGGATTGTTCGATCTAACGAAGGAAGTGGAAATCAAAGCGGAGCTGGCTACCGGCTCGCAAGTGTCTTTGATCAAAGGGGAGATTACGGCTTTGGAGCCGAGTTTGGATGAGGGGATGTTGGCTCAACTGGTTGTGAGAGGGTTTGATAAGGCGCACCGGCTATATCGGGAGACCAAGAGCCGCGCTTTTTTGAACATAAAGGATAGTGACCTGGCCAGCCAATTTGCCGGTAGTGCGGGTTTGTCCTCGCAGGTGGACACCACGTCGACAGTGTATGACCACATTTTTCAACAAAATCAATCGGACATGGCATTGCTGATGCAGCGGGCGTGGCGTATTGGTTTTGAGTGTTTTGTGGATGAGGGTAAATTATATTTTCGCAAGCCGGTGACCAGCGGTTCCGCCATGCAGTTGACCTGGGGAACTGATTTGATTTCGTTTTACCCGCGAATGACGTTGGCGGAACAGGTCGATGTGGTGATTGTGCGCGGCTGGGACCCCGAAACCCAGCAGGCAATCGTGGGGCAGGCGACAAACGGCCGTCTCTATCCAGCCAACGGCGAGAGTAAAAATGGCGCAAATTGGGCGAGCAGTTTCGGTGCCGGCAAACGGATCATTGTGGATCAGCCGGTAGCCAGCCAGGCGGAGGCCAACGCCTTAGCCCAGGCCCGCCTGGACGAACTGAGCGGAGGCTTTATCGAAGCGGAAGGTGTCGCTTACCGCCGGCCAGACATCAGAGCCGGAAAGCTGGTAGAATTGAAGGATGTGGGCACGCGCCTGGGCGGCACCTATCTGGTCACCAGCGCCACGCATGTGTTTAACCCGGAAGGTCTGATAACCCGCTTTACGGTGCGCGGCGCGCGCACCGGCTCGTTGATTGAGCAGATGAGCGCCCAAGAACCACTGCCGCGCTGGACGGGTGTGGTAACGGCCGTCGTCACCAACACCGACGACCCCAATGATTGGGGCCGGGTCAAGGTCAAATATCCCTGGCTGACAGAAGACGCCGAAAGTTGGTGGGCGCGCGTCATCAGCATGGGTGGCGGGCCGGACGCCGGTCTGTCGGCCACGCCGGAAGTGGGTGACGAGGTGGCGGTGGCCTTTGAGCATGGCGATTTTAACCGGCCGTTTGTGTTGGGGGGGTTGTGGAACGGCCAGCACGCCATTCCCGCCGAAGTTTCCGGCGGCGGCACAGGGGAAAGGCCCCTGGTGCGCTCCTGGCATTCACGCACCGGCCATTTCATCGCCATGCACGATAACGCCGATAACAAGGTGGAAGTCCAGACGGCCGGAGGCCACGTCGTCCTCATCGACGATGCCAACAAAAAGGTGGAAATTTCCACCTCTGGCGGTCATAAAATCACCCTCGACGACCAGGGAAAAAAAGCAGAAGTGAGCAGCAGCGGTGGGCACAAGATTACGTTGGACGATAACGGCCGTAAAATCAACGTCGAGAGCAGCGGCGACCTGCAAATTAAATCGGCTACGAACCTGAAGATAGAAGCCGGCGCCATGTTGGACATTAAGGCCAGCGGCCCGGTCAACATCAAAGGCGCGGTCGTGAATTTGAATTAGGAAGACGGAAGATAGAGACTGGAGATTAGAGATTAGAGATTAATCACTAGAGACTAGAGATTGCGGAAAATCAGTCTCCAGTCTCCAGTCTTCAATCCTCAAACGGAGGCAGCAATGGCTCAACAAGTGGTAAACGGCGCGCAGCTTATGTGCAGCTTTGGCACTGCGCCCAGCGCCATGGTGGTCACGCCGGAAAATATGACCAACGCCAATAAGGTTCCGGCGGCGACCATTATGGACAACATTCCCATGAAGAACATCATGCCTTTCGCCATGTGCACCACCCTCAGCAACCCGCAGGTGGCGGCGGCCACGTCGGCGGCCCTGGGTGTGCTGACGCCCCAACCGTGCATCCCGGTGACCACAGCGCCCTGGGCGCCCGGTTCGCCGACGGTCATGGTCAAGAATAAACCGGCGCTCACCAACACCTGCAAATTGATGTGCAATTGGGGTGGAGTTATTTCGATAGTCAGCGCCGGGCAGGTAACAGTGAATACGGCCTGAACGGACAAGATTGGTCCAATCTGGGAAGATCGGACCAATCTAACTCGGAGAGGATAGCGATGAAAGCCATCACAGATCTCATCGGCAGCGGCTGGGCGTTTCCGCCCACGATTGATCCGCAGGGAGGCGTGGCGTTAGCGCGCGCGACCAACGAAATCGAGCAGGCGATCCGCATTATCTTGCTGACGCCGCTGGGCCAGCGGGTGATGCGCCCGACGTTTGGCTGCCGTATCCATGAACTGGTGTTTGCGCCGAACAATTCCACCACGGCCGCGCAGGCCATCCGGTACGTGGAAGAAGCGCTGGCGATGTGGGAGCCGCGCATTCAGGTGACGGAAGTCACGGTGACAATGGACGCGAATGAAAACGGCCGTCAACCGGTCACGGCCGATCCGAAGGAAGACGGCCGTATGTTCATCCACATCAACTACTTCATCAAATCCACCAACGACCCGCGCAGCCTCGTCTTCCCGTTTTACCTGATCCCAGAGGAATAACCACCAACTATTCACTACCAACTACCCACTAACCCGGAGTCCTTATGTCTCTAGCCGCCCCCAAACTCGACGACCGCCATTTTCAAGACATTGTCGATGGCGCGAAAAAACGAATCCCCTACTACATCGAAGAGTGGACCGACCACAACGTCAGCGATCCCGGCGTCACCCTCATCGAACTGTTCGCCTGGATGACCGACAACATCATCTACCGCCTCAATCAGGTGCCCGACCTCCACTACGTCAAATTTATGGAGATGCTGGGCATGAGTCTGAAAGAGCCGGTGCCCGCCAGGGCGCTCATCTCCTTCTGGCTGTCCGCGCCGCAGGAGATGCAGGTGCCCATCCCCGCCGGAACCGAGGTGGCCAGCACGCAGACCGAGACCCAGCCGTCTATCATCTTCACCACCGACGAACCGTTTGTCATCCGGCCGCCGGAGTGGCAGGCGGCGCTTTCTTTCGTCCTCAATGAGGACAACGAGCGCGACTATGAGGTCCACGATGTGAGCCGCTTGAGCAAAGGGCTGGAAAATGTCAACGTCTTTTCCGCCGCGCCGCAGGAAGGCGACGCGTTCTATTTCGGCTTCAGCAGCGACATTAGCCGCCATATTCTAGGTTTTGTGCTGGATTGTGATCCGGCTGGCGGCGCGGGCATTGTGCCCACGCAGCCGCCATACGTGTGGGAGGTTTCCACCGGCTCGCAGGATGCGCCCTGGGCGCGCTGCGTGATAGACGATGGCGAGGATACAACCAAGGGGCTGAACACGCCCGGCCGTATTCGCCTGCACCTCCCGGACGTGGGACGATACACCGTCAACAAGCAAAATCTATACTGGCTGCGGCTGCGCCTGCTGCACAAGGATGAGTATACGGCGCAGATGCGGCCGTATCGCAATACGCCGCGTTTGCGGCAGGTGGCGGTGGCTGCCTGGGGCGGGGCGACCTGGGCTACCCATTCCCAGGTGATCAGCAAAGAGATGCTGGGGCAGAGCGACGGCTCGCCGGGGCAAAGTTTTCAGCTACAGGTGACGCCGATTTTGCGCCGCCGCCCGGAAGAAATGTTGGTGGTGCAGACCGGTGAGGAGAATCAGGTGTGGACGGAAGTGCCGAATTTTGCGCAATCAACGGCCGTTGACACCCATTTCACCCTGGACAGCGTCACCGGGGAACTGCGCTTTGGCCCGGCTATCCGCCAACCCGACGGCTCGATGAAACGCTTCGGAGCCATCCCGCCGCGTGGCGCCAACCTGATTTTTCAGCGTTATCGCTATGGCGGCGGGCTGGAAGGCAACGTGCAGGCCAACATCATCAACACCCTCAAGACGGCCATCCCGTTCATCGCCCGGGTGGTGAACCGGCAGCCGGCCAGCGGCGGCCTGGACGCCGAAACGCTGGAAGCGGCCAAGATGCGCGCCCCGGCGCTCTTGCGTTCGCAGGATCGGGCCGTTACTGAAGCGGACTTTGAATTTCTGGCGCGTGAAGCGCTGCGCAACACCGGTTGGGGCGATTACCGCGTCCACTGCTTGCAGCCGCTGCCCTCCCGCGAGAGCCGCATCATCCCCGGACAGGTGTATTTGCTGATCATCCCGCACATCCAGGATCCGGCGCAGCGGTTACGGCCGTCTGCCACCCAGCTTGAACTCCGGGAGGACGACATCTACGCCTATCTGTCCAACTACCTCAACGAACGCCGCCTGCTGACGGTGCGATTGGACATTCGCGCCCCGGTTTATTACTGGGTGTCGGCGCGGGTGTCGGTGCGCGCCCTGCCGGGGACCAATCACGCCCAGGTGGAGGCGACGGTGATGGATCGGTTGTACCGCTTTTTAAACCCGTTAATTGGCGGTCGGGACAGCCGTGGCTGGCCCTTTGGCCGCGATCTGGTCATTTCCGACCTGCACCAGTGCCTGCAGGCAGTGCCTGGCGTGCAGTTCATCCGCAACGTGGAGATGTTCATCACCGCTCCCGGCGAAGGCCCGCGCGGTGACCCGGTGGAAACCGTGGACATCGTCGGGCATGGGGTGATCGCCTCTGGCATTCATGAGGTAGTGTTTAGCTAAGAAGATTGTTGAGATTGGACCATCTTCCGAGATTGGTCCAATCCGGAGAAAGGCATGTTCGACGAAGTCGTCCACCAGGTAAAAATTAGCGGGCCGCAGATGGACCAGACCTACCTGATCCCGCCGGGTAAGACGATTATTGGCCGGCAGACGGGCAGCGACCTGGTGTTTGTCCATCCGCTGGTCTCGCGCCAGCATGCGGAGCTGACCTGCACCGCCGAAGCGTGCCAGATAACTGACCTGGGCAGCACCCACGGCACGCTGCTTAATCATGAGCCGCTGGAAGCCCACAAACCGGTTACGCTGCAAGCCGGAGACATGGTGGAAATTGGCGCATTCCGGCTGGTGTATGAAAAGGTTGGCGTCGGCGTCGTCGAGCCGCCGGCAGAGCCAGAAGCTCCGGCGGCGGGCGAGACGGCTCCCGAATCGGAGCCGGAACCGGAAACCAAAGGGGAAACGGAAACGGCCGTTCCCCCGCCAGCCCCAACCCCTAAACCGCCGTCCGCCCCGCCCCGCATCGTACAAGATTGGCCGACGGCCGAATACGTGCCGTTATCGCCGGTGGGCGCCGGCGGTGGGCGTGACGGCCGTGGCCCCACGCCTGATGGACCGGCCGAAGAGCCATTTCAATTTACCTTGCCACCTGGTTTATCGCTCACCCACAGCCGCTATCTGGAATTTTTACCGGAAATCTACCGCGCCGGCGGCGAAAAAAGCTTCATCGCTCGCTTCCTGGCGCTGCTGGAATCTATCCTGGCGCCTCTGGAATGGACCGTCGATAATTTCGATTTGTATCTGGACCCCAAAACTGCGCCGGTTGGCTTTTTGCCCTGGCTGGCAAACTGGTATGATTTGACGTTTGATGAAAGCTGGGACGAGGCGGCGCAGCGCACGCTGCTAATTGAGGCGCATCTCATCTACCGGCGGCGCGGCACAGCCTGGGCGCTGCGCCGGCTGCTAGAAATTTACACCGGCCGCCCGGTGGAAATTGACGATCAAAATGACAACCTGGAAGACTTTACCTTTGCCGTGCGCATTGCTGGTTCAGAGCGGGAGATGAGCCGCACGGCCGTTGAGCGCCTCATCAATGCCAACAAACCCGCTCATACCAGCTACACCTTACAATTTATCGAATAAAGGCGGAATGGCGTGACA
>ERZ795053.3303-NODE-3303-length-18484-cov-6.973954_pt1 | contig 18484 bp, 12 predicted proteins | sample MGYA00375137_ERZ795053 | MGnify/ENA primary metagenome ERZ795053 (study PRJEB30182, sample SAMN05720284) | activated sludge metagenome | isolation source: Anaerobic digester | place: Hong Kong | collected 2014-12-17 ...
GTCGGTCCACGGTCGCGACATCTCGGCCGACGTCGGTCAGATCAACGTCAAGATCTCCGAACGCGGCGCAAAGCCGGTTGAAGAGCTTCTGGGAGCGGCCCCGTCTGAATAAGCGATACAGGCCGCCATGGACGGTCGGCTGGAACGATCATCGGGTCGGAAAAGTAACCCGGCCGCATGGCGGGAGACCTTTGGAGCTTTCATATCTCAGGAAGGGCCAAAGGTTCCGGCTAACCCCGGATGAGATGTCGGAGGACGTTGGCATGGCTGAAGAGGCCCATCAACCAGAACCCCCGCCCGGATCTTCGCGAGGTGCTGCTTTTGGCGGAGTTCGACGCGGCGGAGGAGTTGTCGTTGCTTCCTCGGGCTGGTGTGGACCAGTCCCTCTTAGTGGCCATGCCATCGGAGGCGAAAAATAGCCTCACCTCATTGAAAAACGTTTCAAAGATCGTAAAACAGAGCTTTTTTGCCCTGGTCATCTGCGCCGCGGCGGACATCTTCGCCGGCTTCTCCATAGCCAAGATGTCATACCTTTTGGCCCTCTACCCCGGCCTGATAATTCTGATACCAAGCTCCATAAACCTCCGGGGTCTGATCTTCGCCTCCTTTGGGGCGAGGCTGGGCACCAGCTTCCACACCGGCGAGATCTCGCCCCCCCTGGGGAGGTCCGAAGCCCTCCGCCAGCAGGTGGGTGGCGTTGTGGTTCAGACCCTCTTCATGCCTCTGATCCTCGCCTTTGTGGTTAAGGGGTTCGGCCTTGCGGCGGGCCTGGAGACGATGACCATATACGATCTCGTGCTGATCGCCGTCATCAGCAGCCTCCTCTCGGGCGCGATCCTTCTGGTCTTCACACTCTCGATGATCGACAAGAGCTTCAAGAAAGGGTGGGACCCCGACAACATATCGATGCCCCTCATCACCGCAGCGGGGGACGTCATCACCATCCCTCTCCTCTTTGCCTCCGCCATCGTTGTCTCGAAGATGGGCAGCACCCTCGAGATGGTGATGATCCTCCTTTTCATAATGTTCTCCACCGCTGCTCTGGTCTACTGCCTGGGATCGGGGCATATTATAATGGCCAGGATTGTGAGGCAGTCCCTTCCGGTTCTGGCGGTCGCCATGGTCATCGATACCGTCGCCGGGATCTTCATGGGCCTCACCGAGGAGATGCTGATCACCCTGTCGGTGGTCCTTCTTTTGATCCCGGTCTTCAACGCGGAGGGGGGAAACCTCGGCGGGATCCTATCCTCCCGCCTCACCTCAGCCTACCACCTGGGCTTGATCAGGATGGGAAGAAGGCCAGAAGGCGAGACGAGGACCAACTTCATCTGCACCCTTCTCCTATCCATTATGATCTTCCCCACCCTGGGGATCATCGCTTACGGCGTATCGGAGGCCTTTGGCCTTGTGGGTCTTGGTTTCGGCGAGATCGTCTTCATATGCCTCGTGGCCGGTCTTTTCACCACCGTTATTGCCATCGTCGTCACATACTACTTCACATATTTCTTCGTCAAGATCGGGGTCGACCCCGACAATGTGACGATACCCATGATCACGAGCGTGATGGACGTCTTTGGGACGGCGTCCCTGATCCTGGTGACCATGGCCGTGATCTCGGCCTGAAGGGGCGCAAGATCGCGAGGGGACATCTCCCGATAGAGAAAAACGATAGCTTATAACGGATTTTGGATGGGGCCTTCGTCACCGGTTCGCGACGAGGTCCTGAATCCTCTCCAGGGCTTTTGGGATCTGTCCCCTCTGAGTTGCCTTCATCTGGTCGGGGGAGAGGAGGGCGAAGAAGGCGTCCATAAGCCGATCGCTCATCATCATCCTGTCGACGATCTGCCTGATCCTGACCGAGTTGTCCAGCTCCCGTCCCATCGCCGTCGCGATGCGCGACGGGTAATCTTCGAGGGACCCCTCGCCTCTAACGTAGCGAGCCGCGGTCTCACCAGCCGCCGCTCCCCCCACCACCGCGAGAGGTATCCCGCCGCCGGAGGTGGCCATCACCATCCCCGCGGCGTCGCCCGCCAGAAGGACGTTATCCTTCCGGATGGCCGGCGGCGTGCCGCCTGCCGGGACGAGACCCCGCATCACCGCCGTCACTTGCCCGCCCCGGAGCTTCTCCTTCGCGACGGCGTGGTCCCGGATGAAGGCGTCCAGGACGTCGCGAAGCCTCCTTCCCTGGAGGTAGCCTGGCCGTGTGCCGACGCCTACGTTCGCGACGTCCTCGCCCAGGGGGATGATCCAGGCGTACCCGCCCGGCGCGCACGCCGTCCCGAAGTACATCTCGACGGCCTCGGGGTCGATCTCGACCCCGGCCATCTCGTACTCCAGGCAGACGCCCGTCTCTCCTCGCGAGGCCATCTTCGCCCCTCGCGCGACGGCGGAGCTGGGGCCGTCGGCCCCGATGACGACCTCCGCCTCGATCTCACCTGAGGTTCGGCCTGAGAGCCGGAGGCGCGACCCCGCCAGATCCGCCCGGGTGTCGACCAGGAGCCGGGCCCCGGCCCTCGCCGCCCGCCAGGCTAGGTGGCGGTCGAAGCTCCTCCGGTCGACGACCCTTCCGGGGACAGGAAACTCCTTCGCCTTTCCCGAGGGGGCGTAGACCCTCTGGACCACTGTTCGATGGAGGATCTGCCCTTCGGGGACCAGTGCCAGGGAGTCGGGGATCTCGGCCCGGGGGAGAAGGGCCTGAAGCTCACTGGCTTCGGGGAGGAAGCCGCCGCACTGGACTGGGGTTCCGATCTCTTTTTTTCTCTCGATAACGACGACCTCGGCTCCACGGTTCGCCGCGGCCTCCGCGGCGGCCGAGCCCGCGGGGCCCGCGCCCACCACGGCGATCTCGAATTCTTCCCCGTCGACTCTCCTCATCTCTTCATCCTCCCTCTCTTCTCCTCAGGTCTCATCTCCTTCTATCTTCTCTTCCGTTCTCATCCCCCGCTCACACACACACACACTCTCTCTCACTCTCCCTTCTCATCGCGTGGGGGTTGCCGACAGCCCAAGCCCCAGGAGCGCCTCCTCGATCTCCCGGCACGACAGGTAGATCTCGTCCTTCTGCCTCTCGATCAGGTCCCTCCTCGGCTCCGCCGAGAGCCAGATCTGGAGCCGGTCTCCGCGAACCATCTTCACCGAGGCGAGCATGTCGGCCTGGGTCAGCCTGTAGACTGTGTCCTTTCCGGTCAGCTCAAACCACTCCCGGTGCTCCGACTCGAGCCTCTCCAGAAACTCGTTCCACTCGAGCTTCCCCTCGATCTTCCCGCCGTCGGCCTGGAGAGGCGCGACGTCGAGGCGGAGGTGGAGGTGGGCCCTCTCGCCCGAGACCTTCTCCTCTATATTTTTTATAACTTTCTCATATTCGGGATCGGTCCGGTCGGCTGCGAGGGCGCCGTCGCCGTAGACATCTCGACCCACGTCCGCGAAGAAGGGAGCAAGCCTCGCCGCCTCAGGCCTCGCCGTCGCGAGGGATATGCCGACGAAGACGAGGGCGCTCAAGGATAGGCCGATGAGGACGCCGTGCTCAGCCAAAAGGCCGTAGCCTGCGAGTTTGGGTGAGACCGTCTCCAGGGGCGCCTTGAGGACGAGCTTCTCGTAAGATATGAGGGCGATCTGGGTTCCTCCCCCGACGATCACCGCCCCGAGGGCGCCCCACCGGGTGGCCCGTCTCCAGAAGAGGCCGCCCATGATGGGGAAGAAGTAGGATGTGGTCCCGATCACCGTCGCGATGATCACCGCCTCGACGATGCTCTCGACCTTCAGGGCGATCCCGGCGGAGATCGCGATCATGGCTATTACGAGGACCCTGTTGATGACCAGCATCTCCTTCATGCTCGCGTCGGGTCTGATGTGCCTCTGGACGATGTCCCTTGAGATGCAGGAGGCTCCGGAGGTCGCGAAGGTGTCGGCGCAGGACATGGATGCGGCGGCAAACCCTATCGCGAATAAGGCCACCAGCGCTCCGGGCAGGCTCTCCTGGATGAAGGCGAGGTAGAGCATCTCGGCCTCGATCTCGCCGGCGGGCAGAGGATAGATCGCCCGGAGGGCGACGGCGGTTACAAAGCAGGCGAGGTACACCACCGCAAGGAGGAGGGCGCCAAGGACGAGGCCGCGCTTCGCCGACCCGTCGTCGCGAGCTGCCCAGATCTTCTGCCAGGGGTCCTGCTCAGCGACCCAGCCTGGAAGGAGCGCCAGCTGGAGGACCAGGGCTCCGGATACCCCTCCCAGGATGAATAGGTTCCACCAGTCCGCACCGAGGGACGCCGAGGCGGCGGCGAGGGTAGTCCCGCCTTCCAGGGAGTCTCTCGTCGCGAGGGCTGCGACGCCGACGGCGACCCCCGCGAGGAATACGAACTGGACGGCGTCGGTCCAGACCACTGCCCTGAACCCGCCGAGGCTGACGTAGATGGAGACCGCGACCGCCATGATCAGGACCGCGTATAACGGCGGCACCCCGAAGAAGGTCGCGAGGACGAGCTTGAACCCGATGAAGTCGGTCACCGCGAAGAGGATCATGGTGATGGCTATCGCCACCGCGACCGGGGCTCGCACGATGGGGTGGTATCTGATCTCGAGAAGCTCCGGCTGGGTCATGGCCGGGATGTTCTTGACCCTCTTCGCGATCGTCGCGATGATCAAGAGGCCCGCGACGTTGGGAAAGACCCAGACCCAGACCGATCCGACGCCGATGAAGAGGAAGAGGCCGGTCGCGAGGAGGAGGGCGGATGCCGTCAGCCAGGAGGCCGCGGCCGATAGGCCGATGTTGGCGGCTCCGATCTCCCGGCCCGCCAGCCAGAAGTCGGTCACAGATCTCTGCCCTCGGGACGATCGGAGGCCGATGCCGATGAGCACCGCTATGTAGAGTCCCAAAAGCAGGAGGAAGAGATGATATGAATCCATTCGGTCACCTCTTGTTCAGAGGATTCGCGAATATTTAAGCGATGAGATCTGTGATTTTTCGAGCCGGAAATCGCGGCCGCATCTCGGAGGGACAGGCCTTCGCGACCCGCCTTCGCCTCTCCGACGGGGTGGCAAGATCCAATTCGCTCTTTGACCGCGGAAGACTTAAGGATGCCACGTCACTGTCTTTATTCGAGGTTCTTTTCATGAGAAGCGATATCACCAAGGTCGGGCCCGAGAGGTCGCCCCATCGTGCCCTCCTCAAGGCCACAGGTCTCATCGACGAGGAGATGGGCCGCCCGTTCGTCGGGGTCGTCAACTCCTGGAACGAGTTCATACCGGGCCACGTCCACCTGGACAAGATCGCCCAGGCGGTCAAGGCCGGGATCAGGATGGCGGGGGGCGTCCCCTTCGAGTTTCACACCATCGGCCTCTGCGACGGGATCGCCATGGGCCACAAGGGGATGAGGTACTCTCTCCCAAGCCGGGAGATCATCGAGGACACCATCGAGGTGATGATGGAGTCCCACCAGCTCGACGGGATGGTCCTGATATCTTCTTGCGACAAGATCGTTCCCGGCCATCTGATGGCGGCGGGCAGGCTCGACCTTCCGGCGATAGCCGTTACCGGAGGCCCCATGTACCCCGGCTTCGCCTGCGACAAGGAGCTGGACCTGATCGACGTCTTCGAGGGGTGGCAGAAGGGCGGCGAGGTTCTGGAGATCCTGGAGAACCTCGCCTGTCCGGGCGCCGGCTCCTGCGCCGGCCTCTTCACCGCGAACACCATGGCTTGCCTCACCGAGACCCTTGGAATGAGCCTTCCCGGCTGCGCGACCGCCCACGCCGCCGACGCGAAGAAGATGAGGATCGCGAAGAAGTCCGGTGTGAAGATCGTCGAGCTGATCGAGAAGGGGATTTCTGCGCGACAGATCGTGACCTCGGCGTCGATAGAGAACGCCATAAGGATGGACATGGCCATCGGCGGGTCCACCAACACCGCCCTCCACATACCGGCGGTGGCTTCGGAGTTCGATATCCCCATCGAGCTGGACGAGTTCGATCGATTGAGCCGCGACACCCCCCACCTCGTCAACCTCCGCCCCGGCGGGCCATTCCACATCCTCGACCTCGAACGGGCCGGGGGGATCCCCGCCGTCATGAAACGGATCGAGTCCAAGCTGAACCTGGACGTCCTCACAGTCACCGGGCGGACCCTCGGCGAGGAGATCGCGAAGTTCAGGCCGGCCAACCCCGAGACCTTCGCGAAGGTCGTCGCGACCCTGGACGCCCCGGTCCACGCCGAGGGCGGGATCGCGATCCTGAAGGGGAGCCTCGCGCCCGAGGGGTCGGTCGTCAAGCAGACGGCGGTCTCGAAGGAGATGAGAAAGCACACCGGCAAAGCCAGGGTCTACAACTCCGAGGAGGAGGCTCTGGCCGGGATCGTCGGCGGCGAGGTCGCGGCAGGAAACGTGGTAGTAATAAGATACGAGGGTCCCAAAGGCGGCCCCGGCATGAGGGAGACCCTCTCGCCGACCTCGGCGATTCAGGGCGTGGGGCTCGGAAACTCCGTCGCCCTGATCACCGACGGCAGGTTCTCTGGAGGTACCAGAGGCCCCTGCATCGGCCATATATGTCCTGAGGCGGCGGTGGGCGGGCCCATCGCCCTCGTCGAGGACGGCGACGAGATAAGAATCGATATCGACGCTCGGAAGATCGACCTTCTGGTGGACCCGGCAACCTTCGAAAAGCGGAAGGCCGCCTGGAAGCCGCCGGAGCCGAAGGTCGCGAAGGGGATGCTGGCCCGGTACAGCAGGTCGGTCACCTCCGCAAGCCAGGGCGGAGTTCTGAGGTAGGCTGGAGATGAGAGAGAGAGGCTCCAGGTCCGGGAAGAACGCCGGGGCTCCCGGGGGGATCAGGTCTTTTGTCGCCGTCGACCTCCCCGACCCGATGCGCGACGAGATCAAGAGGATCCAGCGGGAGATCGACCTTCCGGGGGTGAGGCTCGTCGACCCCGGCCTCATCCACGTCACCCTCAAGTTCCTCGGAGACGTTCCCCTCTCCAAGGTGGACCGGGTGGCCGAAGCCCTCAGGGGCGCGAAGCGGCCGGCCTTCACCGCCAGGGTCAGGGGGATCGGGGCTTTTCCCGGCAGGTCCATCAGGGTCGTCTGGATCGGCGCGGAAGGGGAGTTTGAGGGTCTCTTCTCCGCCGTCGAGGACGCCCTGGTCCCCCTGGGGTTTGAGCGGGAGGGGCGGAAGTTCACCTCCCACGCCACCATCGCCCGGGTATCCAGGCCCGGCCCCGAGACGACGAGCCTCCTCGCCTCGAAGCTCGCCCCCTACAAAGACGTCGACCTGGGCGAGTTCAGGGCCGAGGAGTTCCTCCTCAAGAAGAGCACCCTCACCCCCGGAGGCCCCATCTACGAGGACATCGCATCCTTCCCACTCTCGCCTGACTGAAGAGGTCCTCTCAAAGGTCAGGCCCTCTCTCGAAGAGCGGGATCGGCTCGCGGCCGTCGCGAAGATGATTATATCGCGGATCGCGGAGCTGGCCGCGGCCGAAGGGGTCGTTTGCGAATCGATCCTGGTGGGATCTGCGGCTCGGGGGACGTGGCTTTCGGGAGACCACGATCTCGACGTCTTCATCGGCGTCTCTGAAGGCTCATCTCTTCTTCCCGCCCTGGAGGTGGCAAGGCTGGTCGCCCCGGAGCACGAGGAGCGTTACGCCGAGCACGCCTACGTCCACGCCCGCTTCGAGGGGTTTGAGGTAGACATCGTGCCCTGCTACCTGGTGGAGGACGGCTCCCGGATCCTCTCGGCCGTCGACAGAACCCCGTTTCACAACCGTTACGTCTCCAGGAGGATTGGGGGGCTTGAAGACGAGGTTCTCCTTTTGAAGCAGTTCATGAAGGGGATAGGCGTCTACGGCTCGGAGCTGAAGGTGGGGGGTTTCTCCGGATACCTGGCAGAGCTTCTGGTGATCAGGCGCGGCTCGTTTCTCGGCGTCCTGGAGGAAGCCTCTTCCTGGCGTCCGGGGGAGGCGATCGACCTGGAGGGGCACTCGTCCCGGGTCCACGATGACCCTCTGGTCGTCGTAGATCCCGTCGACCCGGGAAGGAACGTCGCCGCGGCCCTTACCCTGGACAGGATGTTCACCTTTGTGGCCGCATCCCGTCTATTTCTGGAGGAGCCGGGCATGGAATTCTTCTTTCCGCCGCCGGTTTTTCCCCTCACCGACGACGAGCTTCGCGAAGCGATATCGGATCGAAAAAGCACCCTCGTCCTCCTGGAGTTTGCGGGCCCCGACCAGGTGGAGGACGTCGTATTCCCGCAGCTGAGAAAGGCGGAGCAGTCGGTATGCGCCCTCCTGGACCGGTCCGGCTTCTCGGTCCTCCGGTCGGACGCCGACTGGCACAGAGGAGCCCGTTCTGAGGTGCGCGATGGCGAGACGGCGGGCCGCAGGCCTGAGACGTTCGGAGGATGCGGCGTCATCAGGATGCTCTTCGAGCTTTCGGTCGCCGTCCTTCCAAGGGTCGAGAGGAGGGTCGGCCCCCCGGTCTGGGAGGCTGAGCACGCGAAGAAGTTCGTCAAAAGCCACCCCGAGCCCCTCTCGGGCCCTTACGTCGAGGACGGCCGGCTGGTGGTGGAGGTGGCCCGAAAGTTCGTCGAAGGGCCGGAGCTTCTCCGAAAAAGGGTTGGAGGCTTATCCCTCGGGCGCCACCTGGGCCCCGAGCTGAGGCGTGGATACAAGATATACGTGGGCCAGGAGATCCTGGAGGTGGGGGACCCGGAGTTCCGGGTCTTCCTGGCTCGGTACTTTTCGGCGCGACAGATGGTCGGTTGAATTCCGCTATCACTTGAAGCAGTTCCAGTAGGGGCTCATCGCCCTTCTCACCTCTTCTATCCTCTCCGCCACCCTCGGGTCCTCCTCCACCTCTATCTTCTCCGGGCTCTCCCCTTTGAAGCTCCTAAGTATCGCGACGACTGAGTCGGAGAGGGTGCCGAGGTTGTAGCCTCCCTCCAGGGCTGCGACGAGCCTACCTTCAGAGCAGGAGTCGGCGATCTCTTTCACGGTGGAGGCCATCGATCCGAACGCCTCGGTGGTGAGGTTCATGCCGCTGAGGGGGTCTGCCTGATGGGGGTCCTGGCCGGCAGATACGAGGACGATGTCGGGGTCGAACTCCATCGCCACGGGCTTCAGGACCTCCTCGAAGACCGTGAGGTAGCCTGAGTCCCCCGTACCCCAGGGGAGGGGGACGTTCACAGTGAACCCCTCGGCCCCGTCCATCCCCATCTCCTTCACCCTCCCGGTGCCGGGATAGTGGGGGAACTGGTGGACTGAGAAATACATCACCGATCTATCGTCGTAGAAGACTGCGCCCGTCCCGTTACCGTGATGGACGTCCCAGTCCACGATCAGGACCTTCTCAAGCCCCATCTTCTGGGCGCACTTCGCCCCTATCGCCACGTTGTTGAATATGCAAAATCCCATCCCCCTGTTGGGGAGGGCGTGATGGCCGGGGGGCCTGATCAGGGCGAAGGCGTTGTCTAGGTCGGTCGTCACGCGTTCTATGCCAGCGATCACCCCGCCCGCGGCCATGAGGGCGGCTTCGTAGGATCGGCGGGAGACGACGGTGTCCAGGTCCAGATATCCCCCTCCCTGCTCGGAGATGGACCTGACCTGGTCGATGTAGCCTGGGGAGTGGATCGTTCTCACCTCATCCAGGGTGGCAGGCCGGGGGGTTACGAACTCCAGCTCCAGGCCCGATGACCTTATCTTCTCCAGGGTGGTGGTCAGCCGCTCTTTTCTCTCGGGATGGCCGTCGGTATCGTGCTCCAGGTAGATGGGGTGGTATATAAGGCCAGTTCGCGCCATATGAACATCTCTATCGGCTCTGATCTAAAAACAATTTTCCCTGGGATTATGCGGGCGCATGGCAGCTTTCTGATATTGAATAAAGATCTCCATAACGACTAAATTGCTTTGAAACTTCATAATTCGTCCTTTTATCTTGTTTCATCTCCTCATCTCCTTTTATACGACCATTAGGGTCCTGAAATTTTGCAACAACATGTTTTATATTATCTTTATACATTTTTCTTGGGGGGTAAGTCGTTCTGATATAGAGGAAAAGGTCGACGATCTGTTCTGGGGCAGCGCTGAATTTCAGGTGCAGGAAGATGATGTCTCAGACGAGAGACCACAAAAGATATATGGTGAAATCCTCTATCATATCCCCATAGTCCCAAAGGGATCGGGAGGGTGATGCAGCTATTCAGTGTCATATTGATGCCAGACAGCACCTGATGGCGCCTTTTGACCGCGCCAAGGTGGCGGGGAGATCTGTGCGGGCAATAGTTTTAAGAATAGTCGCACTGTACGCTGTATGAACCTTACCCCATAGGGGAAATGTAGGAGGTTATCGAAATAATGACGAAAGTGACCGCGATTACGCTTACCGCTCTTGTATTGCTGCTAGCGTCAGCAATTACAGTAAGCGCAGTCGATATGGTAGAGATCCGCGGTCCTGTGGCCACCGTCGAGAACGGTGCATATACCTGGGGTCCACAGGAGTTCGCCGGTTTCTACTATGACATTGACGACGACATCGGAACTGAGAGCATCACTCTGACCATCACCGATGGTGACATTCTCGACGAGCCGAACGGCATCGTCTACAATACCGTTGCCCAGCCGGACGACTTCGACTTCGACGAGTGGGGCCAGTACATGACCATCGGCTTCCTCGCTGAGGAGTACTTCGCAGCTTACGTTGAGGGCAGCTACCTGTTTGATGACTCCACCGACGAAAACCTGATGGCCGACGAAGAGCTCTCCAAGATACTCTACGACGACGACGAGGAGAGGACTTTCACCTCCGGCACGCCCCTGCCTCTTGAGGAGGGCTACGAGCTGGCGATTCAGTCCATCGACCTCGACGGCAACAAGGTCTACGTCCAGCTGATGAAGGACGGCGCAGTCGTCGACTCTGCCGTGGTTGAGCCCTCCAAGGACGGCGCAACCCTCGAGGACAAGACCTACACCTACAAAGCGGATCTCGGCGACACTGAGGACATCGTCGTCATAGCTGTCCACTTCAAGAACGCCTTCCGCGGCTCTGACCAGGATCTGGCCACCGTCGACGGCATCTGGCAGATCTCCGACACCTACACCGACGTTGAGGAGGATACCGAGTACGACAAGATGACGATCCAGGATGTCATCGCCGAAGATTACTCCATCATGATGAACAACGAGGACAACAAGATCACCCTCAGCAAGGACAAGGACCAGGACGTGATGGAGAACATCGCGATCGTTACCGCCGACCAGGACGCCACCGCTGAGGATCCCCTCAGGTTCTACATCCAGAAGACGATCACCGAGCCCGGCACCTATGAGATCAGGGGAAGCGTCAAGACCGTTGTTAATGGGCCAGTTGAGTGGGACGTCAAATCCTTCGCTGGATTCTACTACGACATCGACGACGACCTCGGCAACGAGAAGATCACCATGACCATCACCGATGGTGACATTCTTGACGAGCCGGACGGCATCGTCTACACCACCTCTGCCCAGGCGGACGACTTCGACTTCGACGAGTGGGGCCAGTACATGACCATCGGCTTCCTCGCTGAGGAGTACTTCGCAGCTTACGTTGAGGGCAGCTACCTGTTTGATGACTCCACCGACGAAAACCTGATGGCCGACGAAGAGCTCTCCAAGATACTCTACGACGACGACGAGGAGAGGACTTTCACCTCCGGCACGCCCCTGCCTCTTGAGGAGGGCTACGAGCTGGCGATTCAGTCCATCGACCTCGACGGCAACAAGGTCTACGTCCAGCTGATGAAGGACGGCGCAGTCGTCGACTCTGCCGTGGTTGAGCCCTCCAAGGACGGCGCAACCCTCGAGGACAAGACCTACACCTACAAAGCGGATCTCGGCGACACTGAGGACATCGTCGTCATAGCTGTCCACTTCAAGAACGCCTTCCGCGGCTCTGACCAGGATCTGGCCACCGTCGACGGCATCTGGCAGATCTCCGACACCTACACCGACGTTGAGGAGGATACCGAGTACGACAAGATGACGATCCAGGATGTCATCGCCGAAGATTACTCCATCATGATGAACAACGAGGACAACAAGATCACCCTCAGCAAGGACAAGGACCAGCTCTTGATGGAGAACATCAGGATCAAGACCGCCGACCAGGACGCTACCGCTGAAGACCCACTCAGGTTCTACATCTACGAGGAGGCCACCATAGAGGAGGCTGGCGCAGCTGCTGAGCAGCCCGAGCCCCAAGTCAAGGAGGCCCCTGTAGAGGAGGCAGCCGTTGAGGAGGCCCCCGTAGAGGAGGCCCCCGCTGAGGAAGCCCCTGTAGAGGAGGCAGCCGTTGAGGAAGCCCCCGCTGAGGAAGCTCCCGCTGAAGAGAACATGACCGAGGAAGCCCCCGCTGAGGAAGAGGCTGGAGGAATCCCCGGATTCGAGGCGGTCTTCGCCATAACCGGACTTCTGGCAGTCTCCTACCTCGTCCTGAGGAGGAGAGAGTAAAACCCACCCTTGGAAGAGCCAAAAGCTCTTCCAACCTCACTTTTTATTCAATCGTGCTTTTCTTCTCATGAGATACTGATCCAGTAGATGTAACTCATCTTTGCCCTGAAAATCGCCTTGACCATGGCGATGCTTTTATTTGCATCATCGCTCATTTCGAGCGATCATCTGATGTCATCGACTTTGAATCGTCTTTCCGGCTTCCTCTCATTCATCCTTCTGGTGGCCCTGCTGGTGGCGACAGCAGGCGGTGTGGAGGTGAGGGGTCCTGTGGCCGAGGTGGTCGAAGGCGCGACTTACTGCTGGACCGCCCAGGATTTTGGGGGGTTCTTTTACGACCTGGATGACGACATCGGCGGCGAGAGGCTGAGCCTTGCCATATCGGGCGGGAGGGTAAATGTCTCAGAAGCGGTCTACACCAGCACGGCAGAGGAGGAGGCGTTCGAGTTTTCTCGCTGGGGGAGCCGCATGACCATCGGTTTTCTGGGCGAGGACCGCTTCGCAGGCTATTGCAGAGGCTACCTCCAAAACGAGTCCGGCAAAGGGTCACTTTTCCGGGACGATGAGATCGCAAAGGTCCTCCTCGACGACGACGGTGAGAGGACGATCGAAAGCGGTCTTCCATTGAGGCTCGAAGAAGGATATTCGCTCCAGGTGGTGGAGGTGGACGCTGGTGAGAAGGTATCTCTTGCGCTTCTCAGGGATGGCGCATCCGTGGACTCGGGGGTGGTGGAGCCATCAAAGGAGAATGGAACGGTGGGGGATGGGACTTACCTCTATCGAAGGCAGATCGGCGGAGAAGATTTCGTCTTCATAGCGGTCCACTTCAAGAACGTCTTCTCCAGCGGCGGAGACGCGTTTGCGACCATCGACGGTATCTGGCAGATATCTGAGGAGACCGTCCCCATCGGAGAAGGGGACGAGTGGGGAGAGATGACAGTCACCGACCTGGACCCCGATAATATGACCTTGACCATGAAGAACGAGGGGCGCGAAATCGGCCTGGTGAGGGGAAGATCAAGGCTCTTGATGGGCGATATCGGGATCAAAACTGCAGATCAGGACGACGTGAACGACTCCGTCAACGCCGCCTTTGGCCAGCCCGAAACTCCCCTCAGGTTCTGCATATATAGAACGATCGAAGGACAGGAGCCCATCGAGATCAGAGGCCGTGATGGAGTGGTCGTCGACGGCTCCATATGGGTGTGGAACTCCACCGGTTTCGCCGGCTTCTACTACGATATGGACGAGGGGGTGGGGGACGAGTCTCTGGTTCTGAACGTCACCGGGGACCTGCTCGAGGAGGGGACGGGCGCGGTGTATTCCACCTCTGCTCAGAAGAAGGGGATGGAGTTTGAGGGGTGGGGGGCTCGATGGACGATCCCTCTCTTCGGCACGGTCCGTTTTGCCGGTTACGCCGACGGCCTTCTCCGGGAGGAATCGGAGAGCCCCAACATGCTCGAGGAGGAGCAGCTGGTGAGGGTTCTCATAGACGACGACCGGAGGGAGACATTCGATACCGACAGCCCTCTGGGGCTTGAGGGCGGCTACAAGCTCTCCCTGGAGTCGGTGGACGAGGGCGGAGAGAAGGTCTCCCTTGCGCTCTTCAAGGACGGAGCGTTGATGGACTCCCAGGTCATGGAGCCCTGGAAGTCCGGGTCGACCTTGAGGGATGAGACCTACATCTACTCCAGGAGCGTGGGCGGAGCTGACGACCTGGTGGTCATAGCCGTCCACTTTAAAAGCGCCTTCGCCACCGACGACGACGGCTTCGCCGAGGTGGACGGGATCTGGCAGATCTCCGACATGCCCGAGTTCGTCGAGGTGGGGGACGAATATGGGGAGATGACGGTAACTCTAGTCGATCCTGACGAAATGATGATCACCATGGCGAGCGACGAGGCGATCCTCCTCACCCCCGACGATGAAATTAACCTGTTTGGTGATATCTGGATCAGGACCGCCGACCAGAGCGTAAATAATTCCATCAACCTCACATCGGGGCTGCCGGAAGATCCTCTCAGGTTCTACGTCTTCGCAAGCGGGGAAGAGGGATCCTGATCGAAGGGGCCGCTTTCATATCCTTCTGCACAGACCTTCCCTCAGAACAACGGTTATATGGGATCATATCCACATATTTGGAGAGATCTTAGTTCCGATAGTGGGTGGTGTTCGCGGTGAAGGAAGCCATGTTTTATGAAAAACTTGAAGGAGGCGACGTTCGGTGCGGGCTCTGTAACCAGCTCTGTCGTATAAGGCCGGGAAAGAGGGGACTTTGCAGAGTCAGGGAGAACCAGGATGGGGTCCTGCAGACCCTGGTCTACGGAAAGCTGGTGGCGATGCACATCGATCCCATCGAGAAGAAGCCCCTCTACCACTTCATGCCCGGCCACCTCAGCTACTCTATCGCCACCGCCGGCTGCAACTTCAGATGCCTCCACTGTCAAAATGCCGGTATATCCCAGGTTTCAGCCGAGAAGGAGTTCATTCCCGGCGAGATGGTCGAGCCCGAGAGGGTGGTGGCGGAGGCCCTCGCTGCCGGGTGCAAGTCGGTGGCCTACACCTACACAGAGCCCACCATCTTCTTCGAGTACGCCCTAGACGTCTCCAAGCTAGCTAGAGAAAGGGGCCTTAAGAACGTCTTCGTCAGCAATGGGTATATGACCGAAGAGGCGACGATGGCGATTGAGCCCTACCTGGATGCGATAAACATCGACCTCAAGGGCGACGACGATTTTTATAAGAAGGTCTGCGGTGCGAGGCTCGATCCGGTCAAGAGGACGATCGAGCTGATGTGGAGCCTCGGGATCTGGGTGGAGGTGACTACCCTCTTGATCCCCGGCTACAACGACTCGGACCGAGATCTTCGGGAGGCAGCCGAATTTCTGGCCGGGGTCAGCCCCGATATGCCCTGGCACGTCACGGCTTTCTACCCGACGTACAAGCTGAAAGACGCCCCGCCCACGCCCGCCAAGACCATCAGACGGGCAGCGGAGATAGGACGGGATGCGGGGATAAAGTACGTATATGGAGGAAACATCCCCGGCGAGGACGAGGACACGAGCTGCCCCGCCTGCGGCGAGACGCTGGTGGAGCGGTTCAGCTTTCGGGTGATGAGGAACGGGGTCGTCGATGGGAAGTGCCCGAACTGCGGCGAGGAGGTGCCGGGGGTCTGGTGATCCCCGATCTTCCCTCTGTTCGGACTTTCTCTCCATCGATCATTCAGGGGAGATTATTTCCCACCTTCGGCGTCAGAGGACAGCCTTCTTGAAATTCTCAAATCCGATCTCGTCGATGAAATCGCCGAGCCTCTTCTTCTCGGAGTTGGCCTTGTAGTAGCCGATCACCTTATCGACCAAGGCGAAGGCCTCGTCGTCGCTCAAGGCCTCGGCCAGGACCGTGGCCAGTCGGGGCTTTCGGGCGGCGTTCCCCCCCACCATGATCGTCCAGCCCTTGGCGGTGCCCATCAGCCCCAGATCCTTGACGGCGGGCTCGGCGCAGGAGTTGGGACAGCCCGATACGCCGATCTTGAACTTGGAGGGCATCTCCATGCCGTGATACTTCTCGTCGAGCTTGAGGCCGACTCCCACCGAGTCCTGGAGGCCCCGCTTGCAGAATGTGGTTCCAGGACAGATCTTGACGCTCCGGACGCAGAGGCCGATGGCCGCCCCCGGCTTCATGTCGAGGTCCGCCCAGGCGTCGTCGAGGTCCTCTGGCTTCAGTCCCACGATGGCTATCCTCTGGGCCGAGGTTATCTTCAGGGCTGCCGCTTTGTACTTCTCCGCCACCTCGGCGATCCTCTTGAGCCCAGCAGGGTCGATGACGCCGCCCGCGATGTGAGGGGCTATGGCGTAGGTCTCCTTGTCTCTCTGGAGGATCGCTCCCTTCTCCATAAGGTCTTTTGCCATATTATTCAACCTCCTTCTTCGTATCTTCTCTTTCCATTCTGCATCTTGGCTATATCAAAACTATCCAGAGAATTGTGATCTCGGAAATTACTGTTCACAGGCGATGGGCCTTGTGGGGCCCGAAAAGGTCCCCGAGTCCCTCGGCTCCGGCCTCCCCGCCCGCTTGATGGCGTCCTACACCGCCTCTCTGATTATATAACCTGCCTTGTGAAGGATGGTGTCTTTCAGCTCCGGGTCCAAAGGGAAGACGTTATTAGTGTCGATATCATCTTGTCAAGAACGAAGGCGTTTCAGACGATATGGCCCAAGGAGGCGGTCCGACGTTACAGATTGAAGATCTCTGGGTGAGCATAGGGGGAAAAAAGGTCCTCAAGGGGGTGGAGATGAGCGTCGGCGAGGGCGAGACCCACGCCCTCTTCGGCCCCAACGGCTGCGGGAAGACGACGCTTCTCAGCACCATAGCTGGGATCCCCCGGTACGTGGTGGAGAGCGGGACGATCAGGTTCAAGGGCGTGGACATTACCAAAATGTCTATGCACGAGCGGGCGCGGCTTGGGATCGGGATCGCCTTCCAGCACCCTCCCACCATCAGGGGGCTGAAGGTTTTGGATATGATCAAGCTCTGTAACCCCAACGCGAACGCCGATAAGATCCTGGCGGATCTGGACTTCACCGAGTTCGCCGATCGGGAGGTTAACAAGGGCTTCTCCGGCGGCGAGGTGAAGAGGTCGGAGATGGTCCAGCTCCTCGCTCAGGAGCCGGACTTCGTGATGCTCGACGAGCCCGATTCGGGGGTCGACCTGGAGAACATCAAGGTCATCGGGCGGGCGATCAACACCCTCACCCAAAAAGACCTGAAGCCGAGCGCTCGGACGAAGTCCGGGGTGATCATAACCCACTTCGGCCACATCCTCGACTACATGTCGACGGACAAGGCCCACGTCATGATCGAGGGTACGATCGTCTGCTCGGGAAGCCCGAAGGAGATTCTGGAACAGATCAAGGTCAACGGATACGAGGGGTGTGCAGCATGTCTATGTCCCGTCTAGAAGAGAAGGCGAAGAAGGCCGCCGACAAAAAGGCCGCCCTGGGGACGGACGTCGATATCGAGAGCTACGATTCCGCATCCGACGACTTCGGTGAGATCGAGGCTCTGGAGATGCTCCCCGCGGACGTCCAGACCGCAGCCCTCAGCGCCGGGGTGAGCCTCTCGGGCGAGTCGGCGGGCGACTACTTCCAGGTTGACCAGTCGGCGGTACATCGGGGCTCGGTCGTCGAGGGGATCGAGGTGGAGGAGATCGGCGCCGCCCTCAAAAAGCACAGCTACCTTGCGGACTACTTCTGGAAGCTCGTCCCCATCGACGCCGACAAGTACACCGCAGACGTCGGGATGCACCCGCCGGCAGGCTACTTCGTCCGGGCAAAGCCCGGCACCAAGACCGTATTTCCCCTCAAGACGTGCCTATTCATGGGCGGCAAAAACAAGCGGCAGAGGGTCCACAACGTCGTCATCGCCGAGGAGGGGTCACAGCTTCACATCATCACCGGCTGCACCACGCCCTCTCACGCAGGCCGGGGTCTCCACCTGGGAGTCTCCGAGGTCTACGTCAAAAAGAACGCTCACGTCACCTTCACCATGGTCCACAACTGGGGCGAGGAGGTGGAGGTGAGGCCGAGGGGCGCAAGCCAGGTTGAGGCCGGCGGGTCGATCTCAGAGAACTACATCACCCTCACCCCTGTCAAGAGCCTCCAGGCCTTCCCCACCGCCAACCTCGTAGGTGAGGGGGCGGTCGCCAGCTTCAACACCATCATGTACGCCCGGAGGGGCAACATCGACATCGGAAACCAGACGATCCTGGAAGCTCCCAAAACCAGCGCCGAATCGATATCAAGGGTAGTCTCCACCGGCGGCGAGATAATCAACCGGGGCCGGATGGTGGGAAAAGTCCCAGACATCAGGGCCCACGTCGAGTGCGTCGGATTGATCCTCACCGAGAAGGGGAGGATCTACTCGATCCCGGAGCTGGACGGCTGGTGCGGAGGGCTCGACATGTCCCACGAGGCCGCCGTTGGCAAAATCTCCCAGCAGGAATTGGAGTACATGATGGCAAGAGGCCTC
>ERZ795053.3305-NODE-3305-length-18472-cov-6.622957_pt1 | contig 18472 bp, 16 predicted proteins | sample MGYA00375137_ERZ795053 | MGnify/ENA primary metagenome ERZ795053 (study PRJEB30182, sample SAMN05720284) | activated sludge metagenome | isolation source: Anaerobic digester | place: Hong Kong | collected 2014-12-17 ...
CGGCGGTGACGACGCACACGCTGGAGACGCACGTCTATCGCCTGCGGCAGAAGATCGAGCCGATCGCCGGCGAGAACACGCTACTGTTGACCGAGCCCGGCGGCTATCGGCTGGTGCGCTGACGGGCAGGCCCGTGCCCCGGTCCCAATTGCGCCGGAATTGCCCAGAAGTTGGGCAAGATTGACAGCCCGGTGACGGGCTTGCCATGTTCGGCGCAGGCCCGCCCCGCCAGAGAGCGGTGCCGCGACGAGGGGACGGCGATGTTCGACGAGATGCACGGGCTCGATGCCAGCTGCCGGCCGGCCTACGCGGTGGTCGAGGATTGGCTTAGTCGGACCCCGCCCGACTTTCTGGCCCGCAAGGAGCGGGAGGCCGAGGCGCTCTTTCGCAAGATCGGCATCACCTTCGCGGTCTATACCGAAGGCGGTGACCCGGAGCGGCTGATCCCCTTCGACATCATCCCGCGCGTGCTCGACGCCGGCGAGTGGGCGCTCCTGGCCAGCGGTCTCGAGCAGCGGGTCAAGGCGCTCAACCGCTTCGTCCAGGACATGTATCATGGCCGCGAGATCATCCGTGCCGGGACCGTGCCCGAGCGGCTGGTCGAGGGCAATCCCTGCTTCGAGCGGAAGATGGTCGGCGTCGAGGTGCCGGCCGGCGTCTACACCCACATCGCCGGCATCGACATGGTGCGCACCGGGCCGGACGAGTTCTACGTGCTGGAGGACAACTGCCGCACGCCATCCGGGGTCTCCTACATGCTGGAGAACCGCGAGGTGATGATGCGCCTCTTCCCCGACCTCTTCGCCCGGCAGGCGATCCAGCCCGTCTCGCACTACCCCGAGGAGCTGCTCGCCACCCTGCAGAGCGTGGCGCCGCCGAACTGCCCGGGCGACCCGGTCGTCGCGCTCCTGACCCCCGGCTTCTACAACAGCGCCTATTATGAGCACTCGTTCCTCGCCGACGAGATGGGCGTCGAGCTGGTCGAGGGGCAGGATCTCGTCGTCCAGAACGGCGTCGTCATGATGCGCACGACCGAGGGCCCGAAGCGGGTCGACGTCATCTACCGGCGGATCGACGACGCCTTCCTCGATCCCCTGGCCTTCAACCCGGATTCCGCCCTCGGCGTGCCCGGCCTCTTCGACGCCTATTGCAAGGGCAATGTCACGCTCGCCAACGCGGTGGGCTCGGGCATCTGCGACGACAAGGCGATCTACACCTACGTGCCGGACATGGTTCGCTTCTATCTGGGCGAGACGCCGATCCTGAACAACGTGCCGACCTGGCGCTGCGCGGAGGCGGACGATCTGGCCTACGTGCTCGACCACATGGCCGAGCTGGTCATCAAGGCGGTGCACGGCTCGGGCGGCTACGGCATGCTGGTCGGACCGCATGCGAGCAAGGCCGAGATCCAGGAGTTCCGCGCCAAGCTCCAGGCGAAGCCGCACGACTACATCGCGCAGCCGACCCTCGCCCTCTCGACCTGCCCGACCTTCGTCGCCAACGGCGTCGCCCCCCGCCACGTCGACCTTCGACCCTTCGTGCTGCTCGGCGGCGACGCCGTGCGGATCGCCCCGGGCGGGCTCACCCGCGTCGCCCTGAAGGAGGGCTCGCTGGTGGTCAACTCGTCCCAGGGCGGCGGCACCAAGGACACCTGGGTGCTGGCGCCGACGGCGCAGGCCGCGAGCCAGAGCCAGTCGCAGAGCCAGGTCACGAGGCAGACGGTGGGGGAGGGCTGAGGCGATGTTGAGCCGCACCGCCAGCAACCTCTTCTGGCTCGCACGCTCGGTCGAGCGCATGGACTATGTCGCCCGGCTGCTCGACGTGGCCCGGCACATGTCCGTGCTGGCGAGCCCCAACAGCCTCAACGAGTGGCATTCCGCCCTCATCGCTGCCGGCTGCGAGACGCCGTTCTTCGAGCTGCACGAACGCTCCGACGAGGCCGCTGTCCTCCATTTTCTCATCCGCGACCGGCGCAACCCGTCGAGCATCATGAGCTGCCTCGTCCAGGCGCGGAACAACGCCCGGGCGGTGCGCGCCGCCCTGACGCTCGACGTCTGGGAGGCGATCAACGGCGCCTATCTCGAAGCCCGCGAGTTCGACGAGGAGACCTTCTCCTCCGACAATTTCAGCACCTTCGTCGACTGGGCGAAGCGCCAGGCGCTGCTCTTCAACGGCGCCTACACCAACACGCTGCTCAGGACCGAGAACTTCAACTTCCTCCGGCTCGGCACCTTCCTCGAGCGGGCCGACAACACGGCCCGAATCCTCGACGTCAAGTACCACGTCCTCCTGCCGAGCTTCGAGCAGGTCGGCGGCAGCCTCGACTACTACCAGTGGGCGGCGATCCTCAGGTCCGTCTCGGCCCGGCGCAGCTATCACGCGCTCTACAAGGGTCGCGTCGTGCCCTGGCAGGTGGTCGAGATGCTGATCCTCAGGCCCGAGATGCCGCGCTCGCTCCGCGCCTGCTACGAGCAGGTGCTGGAAAACCTCGACACGCTGGCCCAACGCCATGGTGGCCGCGCCGGCGAGGCGCACCGACTCGCCGGCGAGATGCATGCCCGGCTCCGCTACAGCCGCATCGACGACATCTTCCAGCGCGGCCTGCACGAGTTCCTGACCGACACGATCGACCGTACGGTCGTCATCGGCGGGGAAATCCAGAAGTTCTATCTGGGCTGAACTCGACAGTCGGACGCTAGGCTCACGGTTCGATCGGTGGCCATGGAAACATGCCGGGACGGTAAAAATTGCTGCGCAAAAACTCAAGATCTTCTTCGTAGTGGGCAATAGCGACGCGCAATTTCCGGCGATCTCTGGATTTGAAATTTCTGCAGCATGCGGCCATCAGGTTTGCCATTTTGCGCAGACGCTTCTCGGTGCCGGGTGCTCCATAGTCATCATCGTGATATTGGGCGACGATCGGTGGCAATGGCTGGCGGAAGAAATAGGCGAGGAAGAGCTTCCGTTCATTGTCCGGCAGTCCCTTCGTCTTTCCGGTTCGATAGCCGCACAACCACAGGCCGCTGTGCTCGTGCTCAAAAATGCCGGGTGAACCTCCTTTGCTTGGGCCGGGTTCGGTAATGGGCCAAGGCCATGTCAGCTCGCGGGACGATGGGGGTTCGAAGCACGAGGTGACATATTGTGCGAATTCCTCGCGCCCAATCGCATCGTCCGTCCAGAACAATGAAAAAAGCCCCATGTAGCGTCCCTCGAGTTCACGAATGCTCGCCTCGACGAAACGCTCGAGCCATGGGTCTAAATCGACAGCCTTCGAAAGCCCATCGGCATGGGCGAGGTTCAGGGCCGCTTCGATGATCGCAGCGCTGTGGTTCGCCGGGTCAGCTAGCTTCGCAAACAGCTTTCCTACCACGTCGGTCGGCATCGACGACATCGCAACCTCTCGGGTCGTGGCCGCTCCGAAGGGTGGAGCTGACACATTGCCTACCCCACGAGTGCTTGCCGTACCCCGGTTCTTGCTCGGCTGTCGTACTCATTGGTTTCGTCGGTGTTAACCAATTGCCCTGCGCAGGTGCCCTACCGCAGCTTGCCGCGGGCGGCGACCGGGAGCGTGCCGGTGATCTCGCCGCCGCGCACCGTGACCAGCTCGTCCACCATGTTGACGACGACGCAGACGTGGTTGGGGATGATGCTGACGGTCTCGCCGATGCCGGGCTTCGGGTCGCAGGCGGAGAGGTCGAGCATGCCGTGCTCCTCGGCGAAGCCCTTGATCCGGGCCTTTGGGTATTCGCGGATCAGCCCGTGGCCGTCGAGCCCGCCGCCGGTGTCGCTGGTGAGCGTCTTGGAGCCGGAATCGAGGATGCCGCGATCGGGCCCGGCGCGGCTGACGACGGTGGCGTAGACGGCGAGCGCGCAGTCCTCGAGCGTCGCATGTCCGCAGGCCATCATCATCCGGTCGTTGAAGATCGAGGTGCCGGAGCGGTGCTCGGTGGCACCCTCGATGCGGCCGAGATTGCGGAGATTGGGCGTGCCGCCGGTCGAGACGATGCCCGCCTCGAGGCCGTTCTCGCGCAGGCCCGCCTTCACCTCGTCCAGGAACCTTTGGCTTTCGGCCTGCCGGTCCTCGGGGGCGTAGAGCAGCAGGCCGCCGAAGCGCAGCCCGTCATGGCCGGCAATCCGCCGGGCGAGGGCGATCGCCTCGGCCGGCGTCTCGACCCCGGCGCGCTCGCGCCCGGTGTCGCATTCCACCAGCACCTCGAGCTCGCGCCCGGCCAGCCGCGCGGCGTCGACATAGCCGTCGGCGGCGACGGGGTTGTCGCAGCACGGGCGCACCGTGACGCCGGTGCGCAGCAGCCGACCCAGCCGCTGCATCTTCTCCTCGCCGATCAGGTTGTAGCTGATCAGAATGTCGTCGAGCCCGGCTGCCGCCATCACCTCGGCCTCGCCGAGCTTCTGGCAGGTGATGCCCCTGGCGCCGCGGTCGCGCTGCAGGGCGGCTAGAACCGGCGACTTGTGGGTCTTGATGTGCGGCCGGTTCCGCAGACCGGCCACGTCGCAGGCCTGCTGCAGCCGGTCGATATTGCGCTCGACGATGTCGAGATCGATGACCACGGCCGGCGTGCCGTACTGGCGGGCGATGGCGGCGGCGAGCGGGGAAGTCATGTGTGGCACTCTCAGAGTTGCGTGGGACGGGTGGGACTATTGTTCTTGAGCCCAGGGCTCACCGGCGGCGAGCTGCTCGGCGAGAGCCGTGGCAGCCGCTTCGAGCAGGTGCTCACCCTTCAGGGCCGTGGCGCGGCGGGCATCGCCGATGACCCCGGTGGTCGAGAGCTCGGCGAACGAGCGCCAGCGATGCAAGGGTGACGCCAGGGCCGAGCCCCGCTCCGGCATCGGCCCCGTGGCCTCGGCAAGGCGGGCGGTGTCGACGGACTCCGGACGCAGCGCCAGCATCATCGAGGTCTCGGCCTCGCCGGCATGGAGCACGCCCGGCTGGTCCTCGAGATGTGGTGCCATCGCCGCCTCGGCGAGCAGGAAATAGGTGGTGACGGCGAGCTCGAGCCCGCTGCCCAGGCTGAGCTCGGCGCTCATGGCATTGAGGGCGGTCATGTTGCCGCCATGTCCGTTGACGATCACCACCCGGCCGAAGCCGGCGCGGCGGATCGAGACGAGCAGGTCGGCAAGCAGCGCCTGGTAGGTCGAGAGCCGAAGCGTGAAGCTGCCGCCGAAGCTCATGTGGTGCTCGGCGAGCCCGACCCAGAGCGTCGGTGCCACGACACCATCGATGCGCAGCGCCACCCGGCGGCAGACCTCGGCCACCAGCAGCGCGTCGGTGCCGGTCGCCATGTGGGGGCCGTGCTGCTCGGTGGAAGCGACCGGCAGGAGCACGATGGCGCCGGCCCCGGCGCGTTCGTTCAGCGCTGCTGCCGTCAGGTGCCGCCACTCGACTTCCATGCCCGTTCCTTCCGTTCGCGACTTGCGCCGGCGACCGAGCCGCGCGAGTTTGGACCCAACGTAGCGCCGGAACCATGCTCATGCGACTCTTCACAGCCTCCCTCGCCACCGAATCGAACTCCTTCTCGCCCATTCCCACCGACCGGCGGAGCTTCGAGGAGTGCGTCTATTTCCGGCCGGGCGAGCACCCCGACCGGCCGACCCATTCCACCGCCTCCTTGTGGGTGGCGCGCAACCGCGCGGCGCAAGAGGGTTTCGAGCTGATCGAGGGCTCCTGCTTCTGGGCCGAGCCGTCGGCCCCGGTGGTCCAGGCGGATTACGAATCGATGCGCGACGAGATCCTGGCCCAGCTCGAGGCGGCCTTGCCGGTCGACGGCGTGCTGCTCGGCCTGCACGGGGCGATGCTGGCGCAGGGTTGCGACGACTGCGAGGGCGAGCTGATCGAGCGGGTCCGCGAGCTCGTGGGGCCGGCGGCGGTTATCGGCGTGGCGTTCGACCCGCACTGCCACCTGACCGAGAAGCGGGTCAGGAACGCCAACGTCATCATCCTCTTCAAGGAGTACCCGCACACCGATTTCGTCGAGCGGGCGGAGGAGCTGGTGAGCCTCGTGACCCGCACCATCCGGGGCGAGATCCACCCCGTCATGTCGCTCTACGACTGCCGGATGGATGATCTCTTCCCGACGACCCGCGAGCCGGCCCGCTCGTTCGTGGCCAAGATGAAGGTGCACGAGGCGCGGCCCGAGATGCTCTCGGTTTCGCTGGCACATGGCTTCACGCAGGGCGACGTGGCCGACCAGGGGGTGCGGGTGCTGGTCGTCACCGACGACGCCAAGGCCAAGGGCGATGCGCTGGCGCTCGAGCTCGGCGACGAGGTGCGGGCCCGGCGTGGCACCTGGCGACCCCCGCATTGCTCGATCGACGAGGCGATCGACCTCGCCTATGCGGCGGAAGCGGGGCCGGTCGTCGTGGCCGATCCCTCCGACAATGCCGGCGGCGGGGCGGCGTCCGACAACACCAACGTCCTCCGCAGGCTGCTGGAGCGCGGCTGCGGCGATGCGGCAATCGGCCCGTTCTGGGATCCGTTCGCCGTCGCCATCTGCCACACGAAGGAGATCGGCTCGACCTTCCCGCTACGCTTCGGCGGCAAGGCATCTGCCGCCTCCGGGGCACCGGTCGACGCCGAGGTGACGCTCATCGGCCTGAAAAGGGACGGCTGGCAGTCCTTCGGCACGGCAAAGGTCTCGTTCGGCGATGCCGCCGGCATCCGCATCGCGACGGCCGGCGGCAGCGTCGACGTGACGCTGATCAGCAACCGGACCCAGGCGCTCGGCACCGAGATCTTCAGCGATGTGGGGATCGATCTCGCGAGCAAGCGCTATATCGGCGTGAAGTCGACGCACCACTTCCATGCGGCCTACGCGCCGATCGCCAGCGAGGTCATCTACTGCGATGGCCTCGGGCCATCGCCGCTCGATTCCCGACTTTATCCCTATCGCAAGATCAGCCGCCCGCACTGGCCGCACGACGAGCTGCCGCCGGGGCGGTTTCTGGTCTGAAGCGGCGAATCGGGATTTTGGGCTTTCGCCGGAGCGAAAATTCGGAAATCATGAATGCAACAGGCCGTGATGCGGCAGCGTACGGCCAGCCACAAGCACCAGGAAGGGAACGGCACCGATGCGAACCACACGCAGGACTTTCGTTCACGGCAGCATGGCGACGGCGGCTGCGTCCACGGCATTGACGGGGCTGCCGTGGCAGCGGGCCATGGCGCAGGAGTCCGGCGGCACCATCAAGGCGGTCATGCAGGGTGACCTTCGCGCCTTCGACCCGATCTGGACCACGGCCAACATCACCGCCTACCACGGGGCCATGATCTACGACACGCTCTTCGCGCTGGACGAGGACATGAAGCCCCAGCCGCAGATGGTCGACACGTGGACGGTCTCGGACGACCAGCTCACCTACGAGTTCGTGTTGCGCGACGGGCTGGCGTTCTCCGACGGCACGCCGGTCACGTCGGCCGACGTGGTCGCCTCGATCCGCCGCTGGGCGGTGCGTGATGGTGCCGGCCAGCACATGATGCTGCGCGTCAAGGACATCGTCGCCAGGGACGACAAGACCTTCGCCATCGAGCTGAACGAGCCCTATGGCCTCGTCATCGACATCATGGCCAAGACCTCGACGCCGCTGCTCTACATCATGCGCGAGCAGGAGGCGATGACCGACCCGATGGAGCAGGTGACCGAGTACATCGGCTCCGGGCCCTTCATCTTCAATCGCGAGGAGACCCGACAGGGTGCGCAGTACGTCTACGACAAGAACCCGAACTACGTGCCGCGTTCCGAGCCGGCTTCCGGCATGGCCGGCGGCAAGGTCGTCAAGGTGGATCGCGTGATCTTCGAGAACATCGACGACTCGCAGACCGCCATGGCAGCGCTGCAGGCCGGCGAGATCGATTTCATGGAGCTCCCGCCGATCGATCTCTTGAGCGTCCTCGAGGCCGATCCGAACATTGTCATCGACGTGCTGAACAACACCGGCAATTACGGCCTGATGCGGCTCAATTTCCTCTACCCGCCGTTCGACAACGTCAAGGCGCGCCAGGCGATGCTCTACCTGATCGACCAGGAAGAGTTCATGCAGGCGACCTTCGGCGACCCGCGCTACTACAGGAAGTGCCCTTCCAATTTCGCCTGCGGCACGCCGATGGAGAACGACGCCAACACGGAGTGGTTTGCGGCAGCACCCGACCCCGAGCGGGCGAAGCAGCTCTTCGAGGAGGCCGGCTACGATGGCCGGCCGGTCATCGTGCTGCACGCGACCAACATCGACTTCATGAACAACGCGGCGCAGATCGTCGCCCAGCGGCTGCGCGACATCGGCGTGAATGCCGAGCTCGCCACCTCCGACTGGGGCGGCGTGGTGACCCGGCGCGCGGTGCAGGATCCGCCGGAGGATGGCGGCTGGAACATCTTCATCACCTGGGCCGGCGCCGCTTCGGCCAACAACCCGATCGCACTCGCCGCCCATGCCGCCAACGGCACCAAGGGCTGGTTCGGCTGGCCCACGGACGAGAAGCACGAAGAGCTGCGCGACGAGTGGGCGGCCGCCCAGGGGCTCGAGGCGCAGCAGGAGATCGCCCGGCAGATCCAGGAGAACGCCTGGAACTTCGTGCCGCATGTCTGGCTCGGCCAGTGGGTGTCGCCGGTGGCCTATCGCTCGAACCTCGAGGGCATCCTGAAGATCCCGGAGATCATTCCGTTCTGGAACATCGAGCGGAAGGCATCCTGATCGCCATCCAGCGACCCGGCTCGAAGGAGGGGTGCCGCTCGCGGCGCCGCTCCGGCTGAGCGATGCTCGGCTATATCATCCGCCGGCTCGGCTCGACGGTGCTCGTCATGGGCATCGTCGGTGTCTTCGTCTTTCTGCTCCTGCATCTCTCGCCCGGTGACCCGGCGGCGATCGTCGCCGGCGACAACGCGACCCCGGAGCAGATCGCCCAGATGCGCGAGCGGCTGGGGCTCGACGACCCCCTGCCGGTGCAGTTCATCCGCTGGTCCGGCGGGGTGCTGCAGGGCGACCTCGGCATCTCGATCTTCTCCAACGAGCCGGTCGCCAAGCTGATCGGCGAACGGCTCGAGCCGACCATCTCGCTGTCGCTCACCACCATCGTGTTCGCCGTGGTGATCGCCGTCTCGTTCGGCGTGCTCGCGGCGTGGCGGGCCGGCACGCTGATCGACCGGGCACTCATGGGCTTCTCCGTGCTCGGCTTCTCGGTGCCGGTCTTCGTCGTCGGCTATCTGCTCATCTATCTCTTCTCGATCAATCTCCGCTGGCTGCCGGTGCAGGGCTACGCGCCCATCGCCGACGGCATCGGCCCCTGGATCCAGCGATTGATCCTGCCGACCATCGCCCTCGGGCTCGCCTATGTGGCGCTGATCGCCCGGATCACCAGGACCTCCATGCTCGAGGTGCTGTCGGAGGACTATATCCGGACCGCCCGGGCCAAGGGGGTCGCCACCCGGCCGATGCTGCTCAAGCACGCGCTCAAGAACGCCGGCGTGCCGATCGTCACGGTCATCGGCATCGGTGTGGCGCTGCTGATCGGCGGGGTGGTGATCACCGAGACCGTCTTCAACATCCCGGGCGTTGGCCGGCTGGTGGTCGATGCCATCGCCAAGCGCGACTACCCGATCATTCAAGGCGTCATCCTGCTCTTCTCGGGCGTCTATGTGCTGGTCAACCTGCTGGTCGACCTCTCCTACAGCTTTCTCGATCCGAGGATCCGCTATTGAGCGCCCCCGTTGCTCCGGCGGCCGCTTCCGTCACCGCACCGCCACCGCGCGCCCGGCCATCCTTCGCACGGTTCCTGCGACGCAACCCGACCATGGCGCTGGGCGGCCTCATTCTCATCCTGCTCTTGGTCACAGCCGTGGCAGCGCCCTACTTCGCCGGCGATCCGATCTCCATGACCCCGGCGCAGCGGCTGAAGCCGCCCTCGGCGGAATTCTGGTTCGGCACCGACCATCTCGGTCGCGACGTCTTCGCGCGCACCGTCTACGGGGCCCGGATCTCGCTCCTGGTGGGGCTCTCGGTCGCCATCTTCTCGATCGTCGTCGGCCTCGCGATCGGCCTGCTCGCCGGCTACTTCCGCAAGGTGGACGCGGTCGTGATGCGGCTGATGGACGGGCTCATGGCGATCCCGGCGATCCTGCTGGCGATTGCGCTGGTGGCCCTGACCAAGGCCAGCGTCTTCATCGTCATCGTCGCCATCACCATTCCGGAAGTGCCGCGCGTTGTCCGGCTGGTGCGGGCCGTGGTGCTCAGCGTCCGCGAGGCGCCCTATGTCGAGGCAGCCGTCGCCAGCGGTACCCGCACGCTGCGGATCATCCGCCGCCACATCCTGCCGAACACCATCGCCCCGTTGATCGTGCAGTCGACCTATATCTGCGCCTCGGCCATCCTCGTGGAGGCGGCACTATCCTTCCTCGGCGCCGGCACGCCGCCTGACGTGCCGACCTGGGGCAACATGATCGCCCAGAGCCGGCTCTATCTCAGCGTGGCACCCTGGACCATCTTCTGCCCAGGCATCGCCCTCGCCACCGTCGTGCTGGCCGTCAACCTGCTCGGCGACGGGCTGCGCGACCGGCTCGACCCGCGCCTCGCCCGGCGGATGTGAGTTGGCCGCCGTGACCCAACCGCTGCTCAGCGTCCGGGACCTCGAGACGCATTTCTTCACCGCCGACGGCGTCACCCGGGCGGTCGGCGGCGTGTCGTTCGACGTCATGGCCGGCGAGACAGTCGGCATCGTCGGCGAATCGGGCTGCGGCAAGAGCGTGACCGCCCTCTCGATCATGCGCCTCCTGCCCGACCGGCTGGCCCGCACCGTCGCCGGCAGTGTTCGCTTCGAGGGCACCGATCTCCTGGCGCTCGACGAGGCCCGGATGCGCGACATTCGCGGCAACCGGGTCGCCATGATCTTCCAGGAGCCGATGACCAGCCTCAACCCGGTGCTGACCATCGGCGACCAGATCGCCGAGGCGGTGCGGATTCACCAGGGTGCCGGCACCGAGGAGGCCAACGCGCGCGCCGTCGAGATGCTTAAGCTGGTGCGCATTCCCGATGCCGAGCGGCGGCTCGGCGACTACCCGCACCAGTTCTCGGGTGGGATGCGCCAGCGGGTGATGATCGCCATGGCGCTCGCCTGCAACCCGAAGCTGCTCATCGCCGACGAGCCGACCACCGCTCTCGACGTCACCATCCAGGCGCAGATCCTCAACCTGATGATCGAGCTCAAGGCGCGCACTGGCGCTGCGGTGATCCTGATCACCCACGATCTCGGTGTGGTGGCCGAGACCTGCCAGCGGGTGATCGTCATGTATGCCGGGCGGAAGATCGAGGAGTCCGGGGTGATCGAGCTCTTCGACCGGCCGGCGCATCCCTACACGCGCGGGCTCATGACCTCGATCCCGAGCTTCGGCGGCCGCGGCCGCCAGCGCCGGCTGACCGAGATCCCGGGCATCGTGCCCTCGTTGCGCGAGCCGATCACCGGCTGCGCCTTCGCCCCGCGCTGCCCCTTCGCGGTCGAGCGCTGCCTGAGCGAGGCGCCGGAGCTCCGCCCGGTGGGCGAGGGCCACATCGCCGCCTGCCACGAGGCCGAGCGGGTGCTGGCGACGGAGCTCGTGGCATGACCGCGACACCTCCCGCTCTCGAAGTTTCTGGCCTGAAGAAGCACTTTCCGGTGCAGAAGGGCCTGCTCAAGCGGACCGTGGCCCAGGTCAAGGCCGTGGACGGCGTGAGCTTCGCCATCCAGCCGGGCGAGACGCTCTGCCTCGTCGGCGAATCGGGTTGCGGCAAGTCGACGGTCGCCAAGGTGGCGCTCCGGCTGATCGAGCCCACGGCCGGCTCCATCAAGCTCGACGGCGTCGAGGTGAGCCAGCTCGACGCCGAGGCCATGCGGCCCTTCCGCAAGCGCATCCAGATCGTCTTCCAGGACCCCTACGCCTCGCTCAACCCGCGCATGACCGCCGGGCGGATCGTCAGCGAGCCGCTCGAGAACTACAGCGACATTTCGCGTGCCGAGCGCGAGGAGCGCATGGCGCTGCTGTTCGAGAAGGTGGGGCTCCGGCGCGATTCGATGAACCGCTACCCCTTCGAGTTCTCCGGCGGGCAGCGCCAAAGGCTCGGCATCGCCCGGGCCCTGGCGCTCGAGCCCAAGGTGATCGTCGCCGACGAACCCGTTTCCGCACTCGACGTCTCGGTACAGGCGCAGGTCCTGAACCTGCTCATGGATCTGCAGGAGGAGTTCGGCCTCTCCTATCTCTTCGTCAGCCACGACCTCGGCGTGGTCGAGCATATCGGCCACCGCATAGCGGTCATGTATCTCGGCAAGATCGTCGAGCTGGCGACGCGGGAGGCGCTCTTCGCCAATCCGCTGCACCCCTATTCCCGCGCCCTGATCTCCGCCGCACCCATGCCGAACCCGCGCGCCAAACGCGAGCGCATCGTGCTCGAAGGCGACGTCCCGTCACCGATGAACCCGCCCAGCGGCTGCGCCTTCCACACCCGCTGCCCCTTCGCGATTCCCCGCTGCCGCAGCGAGACGCCGGCCCTCGAGCCCAAGCCCGACGGCCGGCTGGTGGCCTGCCACCTGGTGGAGTAGGCAGCGGCCCGCCTACTCGTGGATCTTGATCACCGCCTCGATCTCGACGGTCATGCCGTTGGGCAGCGAGCCCATGCCGATGGCGGAGCGGGCGTGGCGGCCGCGCTCGCCGAGCACGTCGACGAGCAGGTTGGAGCAGCCATTGATGACGGTGGGCTGGTCCTTGAAGTCCGGCACGGCGTTGACCATGCCGAAGAGCTTGAGGAACTCCACCTTGTCGAGGCTGCCGGCGGCGAGCTTGGCGACGGCGAGGAGGTAGAGGCCGGTGAGCCTGGCGTGCTCGGCGGCCTCCTCGACGGTGACGTCCTTGCCGACCTTGCCCTGGGCGTAGGTCCCGTCCGGCAGCTTCGGGCCCTGGCCCGAGAGGTAGACGGTCGAGCCGTCGCGCTTGAACGGCACGTAGGTGTAGATCGGGGTGGGGGCGGTCGGCAGGGTCAGGCCGAGCTCGGCGAGACGCTGGTCGGCGGTCTTCTCGGTCATTCGGCGGCCCTCGTGCTGCTGTGGCTGGCGCTGGCGCGGAAGGCGTCGGGCTCGGCCGGATGGAAGACCCGGCCACCGACGACGGCACCCCGGGCGAGGATGCGCCGGTCGCCGGTCATGATCTCGCCGGTCACGTCCTCGTAACGGAACGAGCCGTCCTTGAGCTCGAGCAGGGTCGCGTCGCCGACGCTGCCCGGCGCCAGGCTGCCGAGCTCGGGGCGCTGCAGGGCCTTGGCCGCATTCACCGTCGAGGCGGCGATCACCTCGCCGAGCGGCATGCCGAGGCAGAGGAACTTCGACATCGTCGTCACCTGGTCGTAGGCCGGGCCGTCGATGCAGAGGGTATGGACGTCGGACGAGATGACGTCGGGCCGGAAGCCACCCTCCAGCATGGCGCGCGCGGTCTTGTAGGCGAAGGAGCCCTTGCCGTGGCCGATATCGAAGATGACACCCTTCTCGCGGGCCCGCCAGACGAGATCCTTGACCTGGCCCTTGCCGTCGACCGGGCTGTTGGGGAAGGGGCGAAACGCATGGGTCAGCACGTCGCCCGGCCGCAGCCGCTCGATCACCTCCTCATAGGTCGGCGGCGGGTGGTCGATATGCGCCATGAGCGGCATGCCCACCGCATCCGCCACCTGCAGCGCCATGTCGAGCGGCGCCACGCCGGACGTGCCGGAAGCGTGGCGGCCGACCCGGACCTTGATGCCGACGATGACATCGCGGTTGGCGTCCGCCACGGCGGCCGCCTCGGCCGGCGCCATCATCCGCATCTCCTCGCTCTCGCCGACCATCACGGTGTTCGAGAAGGCGTAGATGCCGGCGAAGGAGATGTGCAGATATGCCAGGATGCGCGTCTGGCTCGGCTCGATCACATGCTTGCGGAATCCGGGGAAATTGCCGGGGCCGGCGCTACCCGTGTCGACGGCGGTGGTGACCCCGCTCCTGCGGCAGAAGTCCTCGGCGTCGACGCCGAGCGAGGTGCCGCCCCAGTAGACGTGGGTGTGGAGGTCGATCAGGCCGGGGGTGACGATCAGGCCATCGACATGGCGGACATCCCGGCCGTCGAGACCGTCGCCGATGGCGGCGACCTTGCCGCCCTCGAAGGCGACGTCGGTGATCCGGTCGATGCCCTGGGCCGGATCGATCACGTGCCCGCCCTTGAGCACGAGGTCAAAAGTCATGGCGTATTCCCCCTCCACAACGTCCAGAGGGCCTTATTGCCGCCAAGCCGGCCCAGGGTCCAGTGCCGAACGAGCGAAGTCCGCCTCAATCGCCGCCGTAGCCGAAGCCTGCCGGCGGCTCGGCGGCGGTCTCGATCCAGACACTCTTGGTCTGCGTGTAGGCGAGGAGCGCTTCCTCGCCGCTGGAGCGGCCATGGCCGCTGGCGCCGAAGCCGCCGAAGGGCGACATCACGCTGATCGTCTTGTAGCCGTTGACCCAGAACGTGCCGGCGCGGACGGCGGCAGCGACGCGATGCGCCCGGCCGACATCCTGCGTCCAGACGGCACCGGCGAGGCCGAAACGGGTGCCGTTGGCGATGGCGATGGCCTCTTCCTCGTCGTCGAAGGGCAGCACCGTGAGCACGGGCCCGAAGACCTCGTCCCGGGCGATGGCCATGTCCGGCCGCACCTCGTCGATCAGGGTCGGCGCGAAGTAGCAGCCCCGCTCGGCGAGATGCGCCGGCCGGCCGCCACCGGCGCGCACCCGAGCACCTGCCTGCCGCGCTGCCTCGACCATGCCGTCGACGGTCCGCCACTGCCGCTCACAGAGGATCGGCCCGATCGCCGTCGCCTCGTCCTCTGGCGCACCGACGACGAGGCGGCCGGCGGCCGTGGCGAGCCGGTCCAGAAGCTGCTCCTGGACGCGCCGATCGACGACCAGCCGCGAGCCCGCGACGCAGCTCTGGCCGGCCCCGCTCCAGATCGCCGCCTGGGCACCGAGTGCGGCACGGTCGAGATCGGCGTCGGCGAAGACGATGTTGGCCGACTTGCCACCGAGCTCGAGGATCGTCGGCACGGTGTTGCGGGCCGCGGCCGCGGCGATCAGCGCACCGGTCCGCGGCGAGCCGACGAAGACCACGAGCCGGGTCTCTGCATGGGTGACCGCGGCCTCGCCGGTGGTCTGGCCGAGCCCCGCCAGGACATTCACCAGCCCCTTCGGCAGCCCCGCTTCCTCGGCGAGCCGGGCCAGCGCCAGCGTGCTCGCCGGGGTCAGCTCCGATGGCTTGATGACGACCGCGTTGCCGGCGGCGATGGCCGGGGCGATCTGCCAGCCGGCGGTGAAGATCGGCGCGTTCCAGGGGGTGATCTGGACAACCACGCCCAAGGGCTCGCGGCGGGTGTAGTTGAGGTGGCTGGTGGGCACGGGGATGACCTGGCCGTGCAGCTTGTCGCACCAGCCGGCGTAATACTCGAACATCTCCGCGACCTTGAGCACCTCGGCCCTGGTGTCGCGGATCGGCTTGCCGGTGGTCAATGTCTCGAGCTGGGCGAGGTCGTCCAGGCGCTCGCGGACCTTCTGGCCCACCTGCCACACGAGCCGGCCCCGGGCCGAGGCGGTGAGCGCCTGCCATGTCGTCAGGGCGCCGGAGGCGGCCTGCATCGCCTGGTCGACCACCGCCTCGCCGGCATCCGGATAGATCGTCCAGGTCTCGCCGTCGCAGGGATCGACCAGCTCGACCGTCTCGCCGCGCCCTGCCACCAGCCCGCCGCCGACATGGCTGCCGAGCCCGGCATCGAGGGCGAACGACTTCAACGAAGCCAGGCGTCTGGTGCTGCGCTCAGTCATGGTCGTTGGCCGGGGCGAACTGGGTCATGCGATTGAAGTCCGCATCGTCGGGCAGGGTCGCGGCGCTCGCCTGCCAGAGCTCGCAGACCGCGCGGGCCAGGGGCAGGCTCAGCCCGGCTGCCGGAGCGAGCGCCGCGGCGAGCCGCACGTCCTTCCTCATCAAGCCCATGGTGAACCCGCTGTCGAAGCTGCCGGAGAGGATCCAGCGCGGCAGGTTGACCTCGGAAACGGCGCTGCGGCCCGAGGCGGCGTTGACCGCCTCGAACAGCCGGGCCGGATCGACCGCCAACGCCTCGGCGAGACGCAGCGCCTCGCCGACCCCGACCAGATGGGTGGCGCAGAAGAGGTTGTTGACCAGCTTGGCGAGGTTGCCCGCACCGCTGTCGCCGACATGCACGACGGCCTTGCCGAGGGCATCGAGGAGGGGGCGGGCACGCGCCACGTGCGCGGCACTGCCGCCGACCATGAAGGTGAGGGCGCCCGTGGCGGCCCCGGCCGGCCCGCCGCTCACCGGGGCGTCGATGAGGCCGTGGCCATGGTCGGCGAGCAGCGGCGCCAGCCGGCGGGTGGTGGGCGGGGCGACGGTCGAGGTGTCGACGAGGAGGCGGCCCGGCGCCTGCGCCAGCAGGCCCTCGGGTCCCTCGACGATCGCTTCGACATCCGCGTCGCGCGGCAGGGAACTGAGGACCAGCCCACTACCTTTGAGCAGCGCGCCGAGCCTCTCCTCGACCGCGATGCCGGCAGCCCGGGCGCGCTCGCGGGCCGGTGCCATGACGTCGTGGCCGGTGACGTCATACCCAGTCCTGGCGAGGGTCTCGGCCATGGCGAGCCCCATGCGGCCGAGGCCCACGACGCCAATGCGCTCGTTCATCCTGTGTCCGACACCGACGGTTTCCGATGGCGGTGATCTAACCCCATCGGCGGACCGCCGGCAATGACGGGGTCGGACGACCCTCGGGCTTGCCTTGCGCAAGCCCTCGATCCGTGCGGAGAGGGTCAGGGAGAGAAACGGGCGGGGTTGCCCCCGCCCGCCCGAAAGGTCGGCCACGCGCGTTGTGTTTGGAATATGTTTGCCGCGCGCTGCAGCGGCTCGAGGTCCCAAGAGCCCTCGATCCGTAACTCCGCTGCCGGGCCTCCCAATTGCCCGGTCTTTGTGTGGAACGCAAAATCGACGAGCGGGCAGCGCGCGGCACGCTCACCCTCGACGATGGCTAACCGGATCTTCGACAATAGTCTTCTGTCCACTCGCCATACCGCTTGACGGGGTCGACCTCGCCCAGAAGAATATTGGCCAAGTGGAGCGCGGCAGGCGGAAAATGGACGAGGGACAGGGCGCGTTGACCCAGCTCGAGGCTCATCTGGCCCAGAACCGGCTGCCGGAAATCGCGAGGTTGCCATCCGGGCGGGCGCTCCGCGAGACCCTCCGCGTGACGCGCGGCGAGCGGCGCAAGTCGCTCGCCGTTCTCGAGGCCGAAGGCGCAGTCTGGCGGCGTGTCGGCAAGGGTACCCTTCTCGGTGCCCGGCCGGTGCAGGGGCTCTCGACCGTCGGCGGCAGCGCCGATCTGACCAACCCGCGCGAGGTGATGCGCGCCCGTCTCCTGCTCGAGCCGGTTCTCGCCGGTGAAGCAGCGCTCAACGCGACAGGCTCCGATCTCGACGAAATGGAGCTCTGCGTCGTCGCCGCCCGGCGGGTCGAAACCTGGCGTCACTACGAGAACTGGGACAACCGGCTGCATCGGGCGGTCGCCGAGGCGGCCGGCAATGCCGCGCTCCTTGCCCTCCTCGATCTCCTGAACGCGGTCCGTCGCGCCGTCGTCTGGGGCCGGCAGGGCTCGAAGCCCGAGCGGCCGTCGGAAGACCATCACAGCCTCGCCGATCACGAGGCCGTTGTGGCGGCAATTCGCGAGCGGGACGTCGTCGGCGCAGCTGAGGCCATGCGGGCGCATCTCGGCAAGGTCGAGCGCAATCTCATCGCCGTTGGTTCAGCGGCCTGACGAAATGGCGGCCGGGGCAACATTCGACGTTCGACGCGATCTCTCCGGTATTGTCGCCAGCCTGCACACGCCCTTCACCGCCGATGACCGGCTCGACGAGCTTCGCCTCGCCCGACTCGTCGATCACGTCGCCCGGGCCGGCTGCACGGGCGTGCTGGCGAGTGCCGTCGCGGGCGAGGTCGGATCGCTCCGGCCGGACGAGCGGCAGAGGCTGCTCGAGGTGGTGGGCGACGCCTGCCGCGGCCGGCTCCGGGTGGTGGCCGGGGTCAGCGCCGCCGAGCCCGGGACAAGCCTGGCGCTCGCCCGCTCGGCGGCCGCGCTCGGTGCCGACATGGTGCTCTGGCAGCCGCCGGCAGGGCTTGCCGGGCCAGCCCTGCAGGACGCGCTCGCACGGCTCGGCGAGGTGGCGCCGGTGATGCTGCAGGACCTCGACTGGCACGGCGGAGGGCTGGCGCTCGGAACGATCGTCGACCTAGCCGAAGCGGTGCCCGGCTTTGAGGCGCTCAAGATCGAGACGGCACCGGCCGGCCCGAAATATACCGCCGTGCGCGACGCCCTCGGCGACCGGTTGCATCTCTCCGGCGGCTGGGCCGCCATGCAGATGCTCGACGGGCTGGCGCGGGGCCTCGACGCCTTC
>ERZ795053.3306-NODE-3306-length-18470-cov-5.304860_pt1 | contig 18470 bp, 18 predicted proteins | sample MGYA00375137_ERZ795053 | MGnify/ENA primary metagenome ERZ795053 (study PRJEB30182, sample SAMN05720284) | activated sludge metagenome | isolation source: Anaerobic digester | place: Hong Kong | collected 2014-12-17 ...
TTCGACTTTTTCAGGGATACCTTTAATGATATCTGTTTTGGTGTAGCCGGGAGCCACCACATTACAGCGAACGCCGTAGCGAGCAGCCTCGCCGGCGATGGTTTGGGCCAACCCGATCATGCCCGCTTTGGAAGCGGCGTAGTTGGCCTGGCCAATGTTGCCGCGCTGGCCGCCCAATGAGCTAATGAAGACCATGGAACCTTCGTTGCGCTCATACATTTTGGGCAGAACCGCACGAGCGGTAATAAATGCGCCTTTGAGGTTAACATCTACTACAAAATCCCAATCATCTTCAGGCATTCTGAGGATCAGGTTATCCTTAATGACACCGGCATTTGCCACAGCCCCATAAATAGGACCCAACTCATTTTCTACCTGCTCGGCAAATGCATTCATACCTTCTGCGTCCGTTACATCGACCTTGACGCCCAGAGCACCATGGGGACCTTTTTCGCTACGGTAGTTGTAGGCTACCTTTGCACCAAACTCTTCCAAAACTTCAACAATTGAAGCACCAATACCATGGTTACCTCCGGTTACCAGAACTACTTTGTCCTCGAGACCTAACATATTTGCCTCCTCTCGCAAATTAGGAATTAATAGGTATCTATTTACTACGCCCTATTATAATAGTCAAATTTCGATTCGTTGCAAACTAAAGTTAAGCGAGTCTAAGTTTGCGGCAAAAATTGACGATTTTTGAACGTTTTCGACCTTGTTTTTACATAATATGGCTTTTTCGGCGTCATCAAGCGGTCAATTGCTGGAGTTAAGATAACCATCAAGCCTAAATTTCAACCTTACCCACTATAGCCCAGGCAACGTCAGATGGCACTAGTCAACTGACCAGTCTGATTCCTGGTCAAAAATAGAGTTTTAAACAAAAAATAGGCCCCTGAAAAATATTCAGGGGCCTATTTTATCTAAACTTAGAGAAAAATGAGATTAGCCGCGCTCTTTAAGCCAGTTGGCAATACCCGGCGCCAGCATTTTCTGCGCTCTACCACTCACATAAAACCCAATGTGGCCGGCCGGAATTTCCAGTTCGGTATAATCATCCGAACCGACATATTTGGCCAGCGCTTTGGTGGATTTTGGCGGGACCAGGTTGTCTTGGTTGGCGTAGCAGTTTAACACCGGCATGGTGATGTTACCCAGGTCAACCACGCCATCGCCCAGCACCACTTCATTTTTGATCAGTTTATTACCCTGGAAGAAATCCTTAACAAATTGGCGGTAAGCTTCACCGGGATGGTCGGGGCCTTCAAACAGCCATTTTTCCATCCGCAGGAAGTTCATTAACGCTTTTTCGTTGTCCAGGATATTGACCATGTCGGTGTACTTACGCACATTCAGCGACATGGGTTTGACCAGCATGAAGGAGAAGTTGAGCAGTTCAGCCGGGGGGTTCCCCAAAGCATCGATCATTAAGTCGATGTCCAGGTGCCTGGCCCAAACATTGAGCAGGCCCCAATCTTCGCGCTCTTCTTCTTTATCGGCGTGAAAATCGATAGGGGTTACGGTCAAAACCAGGTTCTGGACTTTTTCGGGATGCAATGAGCTGTAGCACGTGGCTATCGTGCCGCCCTGGCAAATCCCCAAGATGTTAATTTTGTCAAGCCCATGCTGTTCTCGGATGAAATCGACGCAGGTGTCTAAGAAATCATTGACGTAATCATCCAGAGTGAGCCAGCGATCTTTACGGGTTGGGTCGCCCCATTCAATCAGGTAGACATCAATGCCTTCCTTCAGCAGGTTACCAATGAGGGTGCGATCCTCTTGCAGATCGGCCACCATATAGCGGTTAACCAGCGCATAAGAGAAGAGCAGCGGAATCTTGAAGGGTTTTTCGACTACAGGCCGGTAACGATAGAGCTTTAACTTGCCTTCTTGAAAAACAACATCTTTCGGGGTTTGTCCAACTTGTACATCATCTTCCTTAATTGTACTTAGTTGCTCAATACCCTTAATGATTTTTTTGTTAATTTCGGTTAATTCGTGAATAGCCTTGTCAGGCGTAATTTGGACAGGAAATGTCATAGTGTAATCACCTCCCAGTAATTATTTAACTCTCACTTTTGGCAGATTCAGTTGCTTCTTCGGGCGATTTACCGTTCGTCTTTTTAGCGGTTGTTCTCCTACTCGTTGTACTTTTTCGAGTGGTTTTTTTCGCCGGCTGACTGGCCGCAACGGTTTTAGTTTGGCCTTTGAGGGCTCGTTTCAAGGCTTTGACTTCTTTGCGCAAATCATTCAGGGAGCGGTAAGCGTCATCCAGTTCACTGCGAGTCGGCATGTCAAGCATCTCTTGGAAGACTTCAAGGACTTCTTGCTGGGCCATCTTGTTAATCATGGTGGCCCCGGAAAGCCGGTTTTGCAGATCGAGGTAATCTTCTGACACATATAGATGGGTAAAGGTGTCATCGATGGTATCAAACCACAGGTTGGTTAAATCCTGGATGCTGTCGATGACTTCACCTTTTTCGCTCATGGTCACCAATTTACCCATAAATGTCTCAAAGGCGTTGCTGAAGGTTTTCGTCAGCATGGTATGATATTCGGCGCTGACTTTTTGGGTATCAACCCAGGCGTCGAAACCGCGCAGTAGTTTGGCGTTGAGTTCGCGGTTATAGCCCATACCGGGCACTTCGGTGACGCCGCCAAAGGTACGTTCGTACACATCCCAATGAAACTTGCTCAATTGAGCCAGTTCAGAACTGCCGCCCATCATAATATGGCTCAAGTTTGTGGGCGATTGCATCCAGCTTTGCATCCAAGGCTGGCTCATTTTCTGCCACTCTTGCATATAAAACTGCCACAATTCATTCATGTCTTTGCCGGACGCCATAATACCGGTGGGAGCGCCAAAGACGGTTTGGAAATATTGGCTACTGTAGTCTTTCAAAACCGACTGCCAATCCTCACCGGCTTCAACCTTAGGCGCAATAGCTTGCCAGGCCTGGGTTATCGACTGCATAAAGCGCATCATAGCTTCTTGACTGGCCACCAGTTGGCGCGCTGCATTTTGAGCCATCGGGTCAGAACCGGCGGTCCAACTATTGAACGCTTGCATCGTTGTTTCTTGCCACTGCTTCATCATATTAGGATAAAAAGCGAAGGGGCTTTCACCATTGGCCGTGGCAGCGCTACTCATTAGCCCGTACCAATTGCCCCATACTTGTTTTTGAGCTTCCGTCCATGTTTGCATCATGGTTTCGGCTTGTTTTGTCCAATCCATAGTTATTTTCTCCTTAACAACTGATTAAGTGTAAACCCGGCTATTTTTTAGGCTGGGCCATACTGGTTATGCTTTTAGCCCATTCTGTTTGGGTTTCCATAGATTTTTGGGCCATATCTTGCCAGGTTTTGAGCATGTTGGGACCTTCCGTATCCCAGTTTACGCCAAATTTTGAGGGGTCGGCCTTTTTGACGACATCAAACCAGTTATCCCAGACTTGCTGCTGCATATCGGTCCAGTTTTTCGTCATTCCTTGAATTTGCTTGGCCCAATCGGCGGTCCCTTCGGGCGTACCTTCGATATTGGTAAAACTTTCAGCCCAGATCCGGCTGCCTTCAACTTGAGCTTCAAGGGTGCCTTTGACTGACTCTTGCCAGGCATCGATGGTTTTTTCCCAGAGCTGTTGAGGTTCAAGTTTTTCGGAGTTTTGTATGGCCTTAAGCCAACTCTCCCAGGTTTTCATTTGGACATTAGCCCAGGAATTGAACATCTCTTGACTTTGTTTCATCCAATCCATATTAAAAAAACACTCCTCTCTGAACATTAAAATTGTACGTTTTGTTAACCATAGCAGGGCCATATCGAACCGCTGCACAGGTGAAATCTTTGTTGATTCCACCTTCCACCACAGCGTCCGATCTTACCATAGCCATTGTTAAAAAGCTAATCCCTACAGTCAGGTTGCTTACATTACAAGCGGATAGGGACGTTTGTAGGCCACAAAACCTCCGGTGACAACGTACATCCGTCCCTACTATTAGGCTAATGGTTTTAGGCCAAGCTGGCGCACGTATGGGGGTTAACTAACCTCAGGTGGAATGTTAATTAACGCCGCCGATTAATCTTGCCACCACATTGTTTCACGTACAATGTCAAAGACCGATACAACACCTAACAACTCACCCTTAATAACCGGCGCCTGGTGGATATGGTTGTTAGCAAAAAGTTGAGCTACTTCCTGTACTGACATATCAGGACTCACTTCAATACAAGGTTTGGCCATAATTTCACTAACCTTGACTGAACTGGGATTTTTACTTTGAGCAGCGACTTTATAAATTACATCTTCCTCAGTCAACATGCCATAGGCGTCGCCGTCGCCAGCCGGCTCTACAACTAAATCGCGTAGTTGTTTTTCTGTCATGAGGTTTATTGCCTCGGCTACTGTCGCTGAGGATTGAATGGTGACCACATCACCGGTCATAATATCTTTTGCTGTCTGCATTATTCACCTCTTTGTTGTAAGAATCAACCTCTTTGTTATTACTACCACCACTGGCCTTTGCGCAGAATATCGGAAACCGAAACAACACCCTGTAAGCCCTCATCAACTACGGGCGCCCGATGAATTCCGTGGTTTTGGAATAATCGAGCCACGTTTTCCACACTCATATCCGGTTTAACCGAGATACAGGGCTTGGTCATGATATCTTTAACTTTAAAGGCCTTGGGATCTTCAGCGTGGGCAATAACTTTATAAGCAATATCCGCTTCCGTAACAATGCCGTAGGCTTTTTCAGCCTCGACAGGCTCTACAATTAAGGCGTGAACCTTATTTTCCTTCATCAAGCCGATTGCTTCAGATACCATAGCAGAGGCTTTGATGGTTAATACATTGGGGGTCATAATATCTTTTACTTTGGCCACGGTTTATCTCCTTCGATCCGGTAATTTTACCAACGATGTATCTAAATGAATGGAATAAAGCTCCATTCCAATCCTACCAAACTATACCTAAAGCACCGCCCCGCCATCTACGGCGAAGACGTGTCCGGACACATATTTAGCCTCATCTGAAGCCAGCCAGACAAATGCGTTAGCAATATCGACAGGTTCACCAAAATGGCCCATTGGAATCCGCTCCAACAGTTTGGCGACCACTTTGTCAGGAATACCGGCGGTCAACCGCGTTTTGATAAAACCGGGGGCCACGGCATTGACGCGAATACCTTTGCGACCTAACTCTCTAGCCCAGACCTTGGTCATCCCCACTACACCGGCTTTACTGGCCACATAGTTAGTTTGCCCATAGTTTCCATACGGAGCCACCAAAGAGGATGTACTCAGAATAACTCCCTTACGTTGTTCAACCATGGTCGGCAGAACCAATTGCGTGCAGTTGAACACACCCTTCAGGTTAATATTGATCACCAGGTCAAAGTTTTCTTCGCTCATCTTCAGGACTTGAGAGTCTCGAATAGTACCGGCGTTGTTCACCAATACATCAATTCTCCCAAAACGTTCTAGGGTACTCTCTACCATATCCGCAACTGATTTGCGATCTGTGACGTTCAGATGGAAAGGCACCGCCACGGCATCGCTTTCGAGAACCGAGGTAGCTACGGCTTCCCCACCCCCGACAGCTTTTTCTGCCGAAGCCCGAGCCTGGCTAATCGCTCCATTGACCTCGTTGGCGACTTCGGTCGCCACGTCGAAATCAATATCGGCCACAATAACCTTAGCTCCTTCTTCGGCAAAACGAAGACAAGTGGCTTCACCAATTCCACGCCCGCCACCTGTGACGATTGCAACTCTATCCTTGAGGCGCATAATTTACTCCTTTTCTTAAATTTTATTGATTAGCTTACTTTGATACAATCAAGAATAGGGAGAGGACGAATAACATTCTCTCCCTACAAAACAAACACAATCACATCAATTTTGGGCAGCCGGGATAAATATTTCGGCCGCCTGCTCGGAAGCCACTTTTACTTGTGCCTGAAATACTTCGGCGGCATCCAAGGTTAGTTTTTGTTCTGATGTTAACAACTCGTAAAGTCTCTTTAACTCATTCTCAGCAATAATGCCTAATCGCTCACGTACGGCTAGAAGTTGGTCAGCGGTTTGTTGAACTACATCCACATTAAAATTGATGTGAAATTGGGTCCACTCTTTCCACAGAGCAAAGCCGCTCTGATATATCTTTTGTTCTACATCTAGCAGCGCTCGTCCGTTTTCTTCCATTTTTTCGGCAGCGTCCAGCATAGTGTTGACCATAGCTTTTGTTTCAGCTTCGGCTTTAGCGGCTGCGTCAGCAAGCGCGTCTTTGGCAATATTCCCATTCATTATCGTCGCCATTTTGATCCTCCTTGGATTCAAACTAATTGGTAGGTCTTATTGATTCATGGGACTTATGAGTAAGATTTAATTCGATAGATCCCGGCTGGGAAATTAATAAAGAGAGCTTTCGGCGTGATATGGCTTTATTCTACCAGGGCTGAGTTACAATTGAGTTACACAAATGACGCTATCGCGTAAAAAGACAGCTAACTACCGACTACGATGACTGGCTACCGGAGTTTCCAGTCCCCACTAGATAACAATATTATTTTGACAGAAAGTTGCCAGGTTTCTGATTGTCTCGTATGGTATACTAGTCCTACTTAATCTTGTTAAGATGTTTATTTCTGCCACACCACTTGTCAGATCTCATACCAAGTATCGACAATTTATTCGCAACCATCCTCGCCTAGAAGTCATTGGTAATGGGGTGATATTTTTAGAGTAGGCTGTACCCTTGCCGCATCCTGTAGGACGCGAACAAGACCATGCCCCGACTCGGAAAAATCATCGCTTAGCTCCCCATCACTATTGGCAACAACTTCTGGTTCAGTTATTCAATACCGTCTCGCCAGAGTGAATATCCTTTGTATCATTTCTTTTCGGTCTGACATGGTGGTTTAGCCAACAAGGAGGGGGAGGATGGCTTGTTGGTTTTCCACGCGGCCACTTGCAGCCATGCAGCGATTTTTCAGGCCCGATCCGTTCGGTTCGGATCAGGTGCTGCTAACGTTTAATAAAAAAATTCTACAACCCTCTACCACGCCGGTACTGCTTAAAATTATCGCCGACAGCCTGCGGCAAATTCTTGATCCAACCTCGCTTATCATCTGGCTACGTCAGGAACCGTTTAAGATGGAACCACCATCGCTGCTGTGGATCGGCCGGCCGCCCCCACCGGTTATTGATCTCCTAGAGGATGACGCCTGCTACCAATCGAGTTTATGTCAGGTATCCCGCCTCAAAAATAGCGCCTTTAAAACCTCTCTTCAGCAGGCCGGTATTGTTTTGGTCGAACCGATTATCGCGTATGGTGAGTGTCTGGGGTGGCTGGGTCTGGGGTCGCCCCGTTACAACAGCGGTTATTCGATGGAACAACGAAATCTTGTAGAGTTAATTGTTTATCAGGCTGCGCTGGCGCTGTCTAATCGTCGTCTACAAACAGAGCTAAAAAGTTCGGTGACGCAACTGCGACGGGCTTACCAGCAGATTATCCAAACCCAAGAAAATGAGCGCCGTCAACTGGCCGAAACCCTGCACGATGAGACCCTGCAGCACCTGGCCGATGTGTCGGTGCGATTGGGGTTGTTGAGCCGGGAGAGGCAGATTTGCCCCGTTACCCTCAGTGACATCCAAACCCGGCTGGCTAAAACGGATCGCAGCTTGCGAGAATTGGTCCGCGGCGTTCATCCAGCCGTTCTGTCGGATTTGGGATTAGTTGAAGCGGTCATCGCTTACCTGGAATGTTTACCGAGTCACAACGCTACTTCGTCGTCCCGAATTGAGCTGATCGTAACCGGGTTTAATGAGGAACGCCTACCGGAGGCGAATATCGAGCTAACGCTATATCGATTCATCCAAAATGCTACGGCCAACGCGCTGACTCATAGTAGCCCGCAGCAAATCACCATCGATTTATGTTGGAACTCTTCAGTTGTAATGGTAGCGATAAAAGACAACGGCTGTGGTACGACCACCACTGTTGAGGCAGCGGCTCGGGCCGGTCATTTTGGATTGTTGACCATGCGAGAGCGTATCGAGGCCTTTGCCGGGGCATTTAGCTTTTGCTCAGAGCGGGGCCAAGGAACCGCTGTTACCGGACGTATTCCGGTTGGGGTATCATCACCGGCTCCGGATCGGGTGGACCGATTTACCTTTGGTATGCCAACTGCGTAAGGCCTATTTAATCCGAATCAGTTACCAAAGCGCGATAAATTTCCGCCAGGTTAAACTGCTGTTTGGCAATTCGGGCGCGAATGCCGGCGGCTTTAGCTCGCCGGTCGTGCGCTGCAGACCAATCACCGCTCAACATCAGAATGATGATTTCAGGCCGGTCTGATTTTATCGTAGCGGCGGCCGTCAGCCCGTTTATACCCGGCAGCCGGAGGTCCATTAGCACTATATCGAGCTGGAGCTGTTGGGCGCAGGTCACGGCCTCCTCACCACTGGCGGCTTCGGCCACCACCTCAAATCGAGGATCGCCGGCCAAGACATACCGTACCGTCTCTCGAAAGTCCGGATGATCATCAACCACCAGTACACGCCACGTCTCCCACGCCATTATATACACCCTCCTCAGCCCAAAATCATCTTATTCGAGGGATATCCTTCGGGGGCTTTCTGTCACTCTAATAGGTTTATGAGAACTCGACTAGGGGGTTTTCTCACAGGTTGGCGGTGAGTAAAGGATTACTCATCATTCTGGGGCAGTTCATCGGAGCGTCTTAGGCGACCTGTGGCTTCTAAGAAGAGCAAAACGGCCTGGACCCGAGCCTGTTGGCCTTTGTTTTTGAGATGCAGCTTGGCAAAAATATTGCTAACGTAGTTTTCGATGGTTCGTTCCTGCACCACTAATGCCTCAGCAATCCCGGCGTTGGCATAACCTTTGGCCATCAGTTCCAGAACCCGCATTTCCTGAGTGGTTAAATCAGCCAACGAGGCCAACGGCGCGTCATGCATTAGGTCATCGACGATGGTCGGATCGAGCATCATCTGGCCGTCGGCCACGGCTTTGATCGCTCTAACTAACTCATCAATCCGGCCGATGGTTTGTTTCAGCAAAAAGGCTTTGCCGACGGCGCCCTCTTTCAAGAAGTTTCGCACGTAGCTGGGATGGTCGTAGAATGATAGCAGCACAACCCCTACTTGGGGACAGATGGCTCGTATACGGCGCGCAGCCTCGATACCGTTGAGCTGCGGCATCCGAATATCCAAAATAGCGACATCGGGGCATTGGCTTTGCGCCAGATGGACCGCATCCAAGCCGTTGGTCGCTGTGCCAACAATCGTCAAATTGGCTTGCGTCTCCAAAATGCGCCGGTACCCTTCACGAGCAACTTCCTGATCATCTGCGATTAAGACGGTGATTGTTGTCCTACTCATACACCTTAAGATACACCCACCGGCCTAACCTGCCAAGTTACTCACGGGAGATTTTTCATGATCGATCCGTGAGTTTTCCCCCTATTCTCACAACCTAACGTCGGGTAACGTAGTATCAGAGTTCGTGGAGTTCGTTGAGTCCGCGGAGCTTGTAGAGTTCTTGGAGTTTGTAGAGTTCTTGGAGTTCAAATCAACTCTATAAACTCCATTAATTCCATAAACTCTACAAACTTCATTAATTCCATAAATTTATTTGCGGGGAAGATTGCGATGAAAAAACTGAGATTTTTTGTGGTCTTAATTGTACCGCTGGTAATGGTGTTGTCTTTTAATATTATTCTGGCCGGATTTTCGATATCACCAGTGCAGGCCAGAGAGGGTATTATTCAACCTGAGCCTGTACTGCATCCGAGTTCTGTTATTAGTGGTATTGATCTACTGGCCGCAGATCCGGTGACCGGCTTAGCGATTACCCACAGCACCCCGGTCAATATTGATGAACCGGTTTACTTCACGGGAACGGTCACCGGCGGTACGGAGCCTATTTTTTTTCAATGGAATTTCGGCGATAGCACCGCTCCGGTTAATCCCACCCCACCGATATCTAGAACAATAACCCACACTTACGACTTGGCGGGGATGTATACGGTTACCCTAAATGCCACAAACTTCAGTATGAGTCCCCTTGCAACAGCCTCGATCCAACTAACCATTCCCCCCGCACCCGCGCCAGAGCCATCAGAAATATTTCTCCCTACCTTATTCAAATTACATACTCTTCCCGAACCCGATTTAATCTGCACCTACGCCTTGGATCCGCCAACTGCCGGCATGGGTGATCAAGCGCTAATTACGGTTCAAATTACGAATAAGGGAGGATTAAAAGCCGACGGCTTTTGGGTCGATGCCTATTTCAATCCCACCAATCCTCCCTCGCAGAATAATCTGCGCCGCTGGCAGGATGCCTGTGGCGGGTCTAACTCTTGCACTACCGGCATCGCTTGGGGTATCAGCGATGCCCCAATAGCGCCGGGAAGCAATCGAATTTTGGTATCAATAAATGATGACGAGGATCCTAACACCAATGGATATGATCCGGATTACACTAAATGGACCGGCTATCTCCCTACCTCACCTGACAAAATATTCATCTATGTTGATAGTATTAACAATAACGACGGATTAAATGATGGCGCCGTATCTGAAAGTAACGAAGGTAATAATCTTTGCAAAAAAGTAGACGAAATTGAAATGACTGCCAATGACGTTATCGTCAACCAACACGGTCGAAGCAACCTACCGGCCCGTTAGGCTGATGATAGAAAGGAGACTGAACCATGTTTGAACAGAAATATATGCGCACTATCCTCATTGGAGTGGGTCTGGTCGCTCTGGCCTGTTTTGCCCTGATAGCGCTCAACCAACCTTCTCCTACGGACGCCTCGTTCATAACGCCGCCGGCTCGCCAACCGACTCCCCGCCCCCCCGGCTCCCCTAACGATGACGATGACGCAAATGATGACAATGCCTTGAATAAAGCCGGCATCTACGGCCAAGTCACGGATCTATCCACCGGCCGGCCCGGCCAGGGACTTGAGGTTGAGATCAACGGCAGCATCGTTCGCACCGACAGCGATGGACGCTATTCACTAACCGGCTTGAGAGCCGGCAATTACACCGCCGTCTTGGTTTTACCCAATCAAGCCGTGGCCGCTCAAAGCACGACGCAAGTCTACCTGGCCGACGAGGAGATTACTACGGTCGATTTGACCTATTACAGCGAAACGCCGCCTACTCCAACCCTGTCGCCAACTGCTACCGCTGCACCGCCCAGTCCAACGCCGCAACCGGAACCCATTGCCGATGCGGACCCCCGCCCCAAAGCGAAGGCGTTCAGCGCCGCTTTCTCGCCGCTAATCCCTTCCTCCGACGGCTCGCCTACCGTTTGGATTAATCCCGGCCACATCAACAATGAGGACGGCGTTGCCGGCACGATCACCCTTGATGTGGCTAATGTCAACGATCTGGGCGCATTTCAAGGTACGCTCAATTTCAATCCGAAAATTATTGAAATAGAGGATGTCGTTCTGGGGAATTTCTTAGACAGCACGGGGCGCCAGACCAATCCCCTAGTCACGGAGATCGACAACACCAGCGGCGAGATTTCCTTTGTGGCGTTCACCTCGGGTGATACGGCCGGTCCGAACGGCGGCGGCACTCTGGCGGTAATCAATTTTATGTCCAAACAACCGGGCGTTTCGGTGCTTGAACTCGATGACGTTCGGCTGGTGGCCCGGCTCGGCAAGACCATCAGCGCCCAGGTTGGCGATGGACAGATCAGCGTCACAAGCTGCTTTGGTGATCTGAACGAGGATGAGGTCATCGATGTCGGCGATGTGCAGGCCGCCGCCGGTCGCGTGGGTCAGGAGTTGGGTGATCCCAACTACGTGCTAGAGTTTGACGTCAACAATGACCGCATTATCGACGAGGCCGATGTGGCTATTGTAACCGATCGTTTGTCAGAAGAATGCCCCTAATTCGCCGCCACAAGCGATTTTGTCCGCTTTCGAAACCAGAAAATGCAAAAATGGGCGCTGGTTTAATCAGCGCCCATTTGGGTTCATTTGGGGCTATCTAGAGGCCACTTATTCCGATCAACTGGCGCGCTCCTTTAGTCAGTTCTATGGCTGAGCCAGCTTGACTGGTAAATATCTGGGCATTATCTCGGTGGGAATGTCCTTTAATCGGGGGTTGGTAGCATCTCGCGGAGAGACTACCGGCGAAGCTACCCCCCACGGCATAGCAATCTCAGGATCATCCCAGGCGACGCCAAATTCATCTTGACCGTTATAATAATTGTCAACAATATATATCAATGTTGCATCCGTTAGGGTAACAAAGCCGTGGGCAACCCCAATAGGTATAAAAATCCCCATCAAATTCTCGTCACCAATCTCGATAGTCTGGGCCAAGCCTTGCGTAGGTGATCCAACCCGCAGATCATACAACGCCGCTCGAATAGTGCCTGCTGCTACTGTCCAATAATCGACCTGGTGAAAATGATAGTGCAGTCCGCGTAACACGCCCGCTTTGGATTTGGAACAATTGGATTGGATTTTTTCCCAACTCCGCTGGGGAAACCACTCGCGACGGAAAGTTTCCATAAATCGCCCTCGGTCGTCGCCAAAGGCGTTAAAGGTTACCAATTGAACCCCTTGAATTAAATGAGACTCTGTAATTTGTGGCATCGTATCTCCTTATGCACTTGGTGAGTTTGTAGATTTTAGCCGGTCTCTCCGTTCAAGTCCAGTTTCCTCCAGAGCCACCCCCATTCTAGCAGGTTACATTAGCGCCGTCAATCACTTTGCTGGCCCTTGGGGACTATGTTATACTCATTTTATGAGCCAACAATTTAACCACCAAACTTATCTTTCTCCCTTTACCTGGCGCTACGGATCGACCGAGATGCGCCACATTTGGAGCGAAGCCCACAAACGGCGTTTATGGCGGCAGTTGTGGATCGCTCTGGCTGAGGCCCAACGCGAAGTTGGCCTGGTAAATCAGGCCCAGGTTGATGATCTGCGCGCTCATATTGATGAGATTGACGTTGATCGCGCTCACCAAATCGAGGCTGAAATCTTTCACGATCTGATGGCCGAAGTCAAAACCTTTGCCGAGCAGTGTCCTATTGGCGGCGGTATTATTCACCTCGGAGCTACTTCGATGGACATCGAGGACAATGCCGACGCCCTGCGTCTGCGCGAAAGCGTCGATTTGCTGCTCACAAAACTGACGGCTCTGCTATCAGAGGTAGCCGCTCAAATTGAGCGCTGGGCCGCCACCCCGATTATCGGCTTTACCCATTTGCAGCCTGCCGAACCGACCACGCTGGGCTATCGCCTGGCCCAATACGGCTTTGACCTGCTGACCGATTTGACCGAACTCCGCCACGTTCGAGCCGGCATCAGGGGTAAGGGTTTCAAAGGTGCGGTTGGCACCTCGGCTTCTTATGAAGAACTGCTGACGCCCGCGCCAAACGCCTCACCGGCTGAACCAACTTGGAGCGCGACCCAACTTGAGGCCCGGATTATGACCGCCATCGATCTGGAGCCTTTTCCGGTGGCCACTCAAACCTATCCGCGCAAGCAGGATTGGCTGGTGCTTAATGCCTTGGCCGGACTGGCCGGGTCGCTGTATAAATTTGCCTTTGACCTGCGACTGTTGCAAGCGCCGTCGCTGGGTGAGTGGGGCGAACCGTTTGGCCGTCGTCAAGTTGGCTCCAGCGCCATGCCGTTCAAGCGCAACCCCATCAACGCCGAAAACATCGACAGTCTGGCCCGCTTTGTCGCGACGCTGCCCCGGGTCGCCTGGGACAACGCTGCTCACTCGCTGCTGGAACGCACTCTGGATGACTCGGCCAATCGCCGCGAGATTTTTCCGGCCGCGTTCCTGGCCACTGATGAGATCGTGCGCCGGGCCACACGCCTTATTCGCGATCTCCGGATAGACGAAGCCGCTATGGCGCGTAATCTAGACAAGTTCGGCACCTTCGCCGCCACCGAACGGGTGATGATGACCGCCGCCAAACTGGGCGCCGATCGGCAGGAGATGCACGAAATCATCCGCGAGCACAGTATGGCCGCCTGGGCGGATCTAGCCGCCGGCCGGCCTAACTCTCTACCGGCTCGGCTAACCGCCGATGAACGGCTCACCATCTATCTAAGCCAAGAAGAAATCGTCCAACTGCTCGATGCCGGTCATTACGTTGGCGATGCCCCAAAGCGAGCCAAATCGCTGGCTAAACAAATTAAAGAGACAATCACTTCATGATCAAAGCTATCACCTTCGACTTCTGGCAGACACTGTACCAGGGCCAAAAAGTTGATTACGCCGAACGACTGCGCCAACTCAAGGCCAAAGTCGAGCGAGGTCAGGCTACAACTTTTTCGCTCGAACAATTTCAAGACGCCGTACTGGTCGCCCGAGACACCTGGACCCGAACCTGGGAGGAGGACCATCGCACCCTCAGCGCGGCTGAATGGTTAGATGTGATGTTGAACGAGTTGGGGATCACACTGGCCACTGACTATTTGCAACAAATCGAAACTGACATGGAAGAAAGTGTTTTGCAAAACTTACCGATCTTGGTTCCCGGAATGGACGAAATTTTGCAAGAACTATCGGCCCGCTACCGGCTGGGCGTCATCTCCGATACCGGGCTAACCCCCGGACGTATGCTGCGTCAAATCATGACTGAGGACAACATCATCGGCTACTTTAGCCATCTCACCTTTTCCGATGAACTTGGCAGTAGCAAACCCCACCCCAACAACTTTTTAGCCACGATCGAGGCGCTCGATGCCCGGCCGGAGGAAGCCGTCCATATCGGCGATTTGCTGCGGACGGATATCCTTGGCGCTCAAGCTGTGGGGATGCGAGGAATTCAGTACGTCGGCTTGCAGCAAGACGACATTACGGATTTGACCAAAGATGTCACCCCGGATGCCGTCATTAGCGACCACACCGAGCTGTTTTCTCTATTGGAAAAATGGAACAGTGCTACTCACTGACAAATCAAATAGAACGAAGAAGATGGGATGGCCGTTAATCGTCATAAAATTTCTAAACTTGCCTGACAAGCACTTTGACATTTACCCTGGTTAGGGTTATGATTTGACCGCTTTTATCCAAATGGGGAGACACGTTATCAGGTCTCCCCTTTGTTTATGCCGCTGGTAGATCAATAAATTAATTGGGAAATCACAAAGTAAGCTTTGTGGCTCCGACGAGTTACTCGATGAATTCATAAAACCACCGGCATATTTCAAGTATGGCAGGAGACATTGTGTCTGAGCATCCATTCATCCACGTTGCCGAACCGTTATTGGCCGGCAATGAACTCAAATACGTCACCGACTGCGTCGAGTCAAATTGGATTTCATCGCTGGGCAAATACGTGCAAGATTTTGAGCAACAATTTGCGGCTTACTGCGGCGCTCGCTACGGCATCGCTACGGCCAACGGTACGGTCGCCATTCATTTGCTGGCCGCCACGCTTAACCTAGGCCCCGGCGATGAGGTGATTATGCCGAGCCTAACCTTTGTGGCTACAGCCAACGGCATCCACTATACCGGCGCTACGCCGGTCTTTGTCGACTCGGAAACCGAAACCTGGAATATCGATCCCGAGACCGTCGCCGCGGCCATCACGCCCCGGACCAAAGCCATTTTTGCCGTCCATCTATACGGGCATCCGGCTGACATGGACCCGCTGCGAGACATTGCTGAGGAACACGGCTTGCTCCTGTTTGAAGATGCGGCTGAAGCACACGGCGCGTGTTATAAAGGCAAACGCACCGGCGGCTTGAGCGATGCTGCTATCTTTAGCTTTTACGGCAATAAGATCATCACCACCGGCGAGGGCGGTATCATAGTGACTGACAATGAAGAGTGGGCCAAGCGAGCCTTTTTTCTGGAAAACCAAGGTCGCTACAATGATAACCCCTACTGGCACCCCGAACTTGCGTATAACTATCGAATGACCAACATTCAAGCCGCCATCGGCCTGGCCCAGTTTGAGCAGATCGATGAACTCATCGCCATCCGCCGCCGAAATGCGGATCATTATCGCCAGCGGTTGTCGGGCATCAAAGGTTTGACCTTACCGCCGGAGGCGCCCTGGGCTACCAATGTCTACTGGATGTACTCCGTCCTGATCGAGGACGATTTTGGTCTCAGCCGGGACGAAGTTCGCACCCAGCTGCGGCAAGCCAATATCGACAGCCGCCCCTTCTTTTACCCCGTCCATACTTTACCTATGTACAATACCGGCCAATCGTTACCCGTCGCCGAATCGCTCTCGGCTAAAGGCTTGAACCTGCCTTCAGGGGCTACACTCACTCCGGAGCAAATCGACTACGTGTGCGATACTTTAACTAACCTGACTAACAAACGATGAACGATGATTGATGAATGATGAATTATTGAAAAATTCATCATTCATTGTTCATCATTCATCATTCATCTTTCTATGCGAATCGTTATTCTAACGTACGAAAGTCTCTACTCAAATCTTATGACCGAGCGGCTGCTCAAGGAATTTCCGGGGCAGGTAGTCGGCATTGTCCGGTCTGACCGGTTGGTTCACGGCAAAGATTTACCCCAAGCTTTGCTGCATCTGGTCCACAAAACGGGCCTGCGCTTTGTTGGCCGAAAAGCCATCGAGTTATTCCAAAGCCGAGCCACCGCCATTCTCTTTCGCCTGATTGGCCGCGAGCCGAAAGTTCACTCGCTGCGTGATATGCGGCGCATTTATAACGTACCGGTTATCGGCTCGCAGGATATCAACGCCTCGGATACGGTTGAGCAAGTTAAGACATGGCAGCCGGATGTAATTTTCTCCATCTACATGAACCAACTGATCAAAGCCGACTTGATTGATCTACCGACGATAGGCACGTTCAATATTCACCCCGCGCTTCTCCCCCGCCATCGCGGCCTGTTCCCTTATTTTTGGGTCATTACCAACCGCGAATCTGAGACCGGCGTCACTATTCACTGGGTCGATAAGAAATTCGATACCGGCGATATCCTGCTGCAAGAACGGGTTGATGTATCCCCTAAGGACACCATCACGTCACTGGGCTACAAATGCTCCGTTGTCGGCGCGAGTATGCTGGTTAAAGCGGTCAGAGTGCTGGCTGCCGGCGCGCCTCTTCGAACCCCTCAAGACCACAGCCAAGCCTCCTACCACTCGTGGCCCAAACCGGCCGATCAGCGCCGTTTCCGACAGCAGAAAGGTCGTTACGGCACCATCTTTGAATTGTGGAAATATATGTAAGTACTTTCCACCCCTGCTCCGCCCGGCCTCGCCATTTTCGATTCAGCCTTTTTTGAGTATAATATCTCCTATATATTGTGTAATTGTAAAAACATCGCCACTACATATAGTAGGGGGATAGAGATGGTCACTTTTGGTGGATCTCGAACTAAAAAATGAAAGCCTCAATCATTCTGCCCACTTATAAAGAAAAAGATAATATTGTCGAACTGATCTACGCGATTTTTCAGGCAATTCCGGCCGAGCTAACCTACGAAGTTGTGGTCGTTGATGACAACAGCCCCGACGGCACCGCCGAGGCGGTCCGCCAACACTTTCAAGACGATCCTCGGGTGAAGCTTTTTGTCCGCACCCGCGAGCGAGGCCTGGCAACAGCCATCCGCTATGGTATCGACCATTCTGATGGCGAAATTCTCGTTTTCATGGACACCGACTTCAACCACGATCCCAAACTTCTGCCGCAAATGATCAAATTCCTGGAATATTACGACATCATCATCGGCTCGCGTTTTGTTATGGCCGGTGGCATGGAAGACCGTTTCCGCCAATTTTCCAGCCTAATCTACAACTACGCCATCCGTCTCCTTTTCCACACGCCCGTCCACGATAACCTCAGCGGCTTCTTCTCAATTTATCGAGACAAGTTGGTCTCGATGAACTTAAACCAAATCTACTACGGCTACGGTGATTACTTTATCCGCTTGTTGATGGTCGGTCACAAACGGGGCTACAAAATGTTGGAGGTCCCCGTTTACTACCGTTTGCGCATGCACGGTCACAGCAAAACGCAATTTTTATCAACATTTACAAAATATACGCTGGCCCTTTTAATATTACGTTTGAAGTTATGGACAGGGAGAATGCGATGAGTCACCAAAAATCTAGCCTGCCATCCGGCGGCGAAGAAAAATCAAAAATGGATCAATCATCTGAAGGCAGCGGCCAAAACGGCCTGGCCAAGAAGTCGCCGCCGCCCGACTCTGATCACGACTCACCCGATGCCGGCCAACTCATCCTCGACATCGACCAAGGGCCGCGGCCCGGTCCGGTTGACGAGATTCAACAGGCCCTCTTTGAAGCCGCTCAGGCCGATCTGCCGATCGATGTTGATTTTGCGGCGCTGGCCAAACCCACCTTGGACCCAAAACGTCCCCAGGCCACACCCAACGATGACCTTGAGGCGGCGATTCAAGAGGCGCTGCAAGAAGGTCGCACCGCCGCCCTTGATTTCGA
>ERZ795053.3307-NODE-3307-length-18469-cov-6.306234_pt1 | contig 18469 bp, 17 predicted proteins | sample MGYA00375137_ERZ795053 | MGnify/ENA primary metagenome ERZ795053 (study PRJEB30182, sample SAMN05720284) | activated sludge metagenome | isolation source: Anaerobic digester | place: Hong Kong | collected 2014-12-17 ...
TCACTGTCCCGCTCTCGTTATAGCTGTTTTGACATGATTCGGCAACGGGAGAAAGTCGCAACGTTCGGCCGCAGGCCGACCCAAAGTCCGGCTTCGGCCCGGCGCCTCGATCGGTTACGTGTCCACTTAACCTTCTTGAGTGACGAATCGCTGAAGCGTTTCCGACGGCCTTCGGCCCTGGTTACGGTAGGCGCGGGCATCTCGGGGGTCACGGCGCGTCGTTCCTAATTTGATCTCGATCAAGACTCCCAAGCGTAATTATGGTAGGATTCTGTGTCCGAATGGTAAGGGGGTAGATTGACCTTCGTCTCATGAAGGCAAAGGAGGATGTTATGCGCGTCGTATCCACAAGTCTAGCGCTTGTTCTCCTCATCGCTGGAGCTCCGGAGGTCGGGCGCGCTCAGAGTCAAACGTGCAACCCCGATGAAGTCGGCCAGATCAGGGGTTTTCTTGAGCGATGGCCATATGAAAAACAATATATGATAGGTTTCACGTTAGATTTCCAAAGTCTGCAAATGTTAATGGATGAACTAAATTCCCTAGCCGCTTCGCTTTCTCCGGATTGTCAATTGTTCTTGATGCGGTTGAATCAAACAGGCCAGACACGCCCACAGACAGCCCCAACCTTAGGCGGTGGCGGCAGCGTGTTGTACGACGAGGGCTCCGACACCTTTTATGGCCCTGGTGTCGCTTGCCCGCCCTCCGGCTGTATTCCTTATAACTGACTAAGGATGGCCAGTAGGCGACTATTTTGGCGAATCAAGAATCTGGGAATGCTTCTTGCGAACACGCAATCTAGGAAGACGTTGTCGCCGGACACGGAAGTTGATGGGGGCGCTGTGGCCGACTCTGCGGGCTTTGCAGATTTTCGCGGTTGCAAGTGAAATGGGATGGCAATCCAAAATCTTGCTTTTTCTGCTGATCACCTGCGTCAGCACATCGGCGCTCGGCGATCCCGGTCGCTTCTCCGAAGGTTATCGGCACGAATTTGAACGCTTCGCGCAAGTGCCTCCGCGACCGCTCATCGACGAGGTGCGCTCGCGGCTGGGCTATGTCCTTGCCGGGCATGGATTTATGCAGCTCGACGATACCGAGGCTGTTTTGGCGATGGAATCAAGACTCTGGCGTTCAATCATCGATCGCTGCTGCCAAGTGGCCAAGTTCAGTGCCTGCCTCGCTGATCTACCCCGGATCGATCACATGTTGGCCGAAGAGGCGCTCGGCTATGCCTCCGAGATCGCCCAGTCGCCGGACCCACTCCTCCTTGGTTCGGCGACCGGATTACTCGCGCTGTTCGCCGCACGGGCCGGACCCGAATGCGCCTGTCGCTACGGGCCCGGCGAGGCGCTTTCCGCATGCGGGTTCTAAGCGCAGCCGTGTTTCTTATCCTCGGCCTCTTCGGAGCAATATCCGCGGGCACCGAGGACGCCTCCGAGCCGTTGACCCCCGAGGCAGCCGCCGCGCAGCTCGCCACCTCCGGCGTGCTGCACAACGTGTCCGTTGCCGGCACGCTCGACCTCTCCGACCTCACGCCCGAGCCCGGGATCAGACGGCTGCGGCTCGAAGGGGTCCGTATTGTCGGCTATCTGCAAGGCCCTGCGCCGCTGCCGCTTGAGATCGTTGGCGGGAAGGCCTGCGGGCTCGGGATCGCGAGGGACGCACAGGCTTGGCCGGCGCCCATCTCGATCCAGGATGCCCTGATCGGCAGTCTACATCTCTCGAAAATCAGGCTCGGAAAATTCACCTGTGCGGGGTGCCGGATCATGAACGGCCGCTTCAAGGGCACGCGCTTCGCCGGGCCAATCCGGGCGGATCTCAAGATCAAGCAGCATGACGGCCTCGCGGGCCTTTGCCCCGAGTTGCGCACTGGCGGCGGACTCGATGTCGTCGATCTAGATGTATCTGGCGGCGCAGTCTTCGAAGGCGACGTCGATTTTCGAGGGCTCTCGGCGGAGGCTGCAGTCACCTTCCGCGCCGCTCGGTTCGAGGGTGATACCAGTTTCGTCGGCGTCCGACTCGCCGGCCGCGCCGACTTCTCCGGCGCCCAGTTCCGCAAGTCGGCCGAGTTCCGGAACTGTGATATCGGGACGCTTGAGATCGACCGCGGGCAGAGCGCGCTGCTCGCGACCGCATTCGATGGGCCGGCGGATTTCCGGAACTGTAACATTACCGAAACTCGGCTGGATTTTGTCACCCTCGCCAAGTCAGCTGATTTCCGGCTGTCTCGCCTAGCGCGGGTGGAGGTCGGCACGATTTCGGGTCCGCAGCGAAGCCTCGACCTCCGCACCCTTCAGGACGTGGAATACCTGAGGCTCACGCCCGCCGCGGTGCCGATCGTGGACTTCTACTGGCATGAGATCGAGGGCGCGCTGACGTTGGACGACACATCCGGAGCGCTCGAACGCGCGATCGTCGATGCGGTCCGAGCCAATGGCACCCCGCTCGACGCGCGACGGGCCAGCTATGCGCTGAAAGCCGCGGCTTGGCAACGCCTCGTCGACGGCCTCACGGGCGACGGACCTATGCCCGAAGACCGGGAACGGGAGATCGCGCGCACGCTCGAATGGGGGCTGTGGTCGTGGCCGACCAAGGAAGGGACGAGCCTCGTCCGCCTGCTTTGGCTCGGCTTGGTGCTCTGGGCTCTGGCCAGCCTTGCGCTGCTCGTTCACCGGCGGAGCCTCGTGCGGCTGCCTGCCCGGGGCGAACCCGGGCTGGACGCGATCCGGCCCTGGCACGAGATCGTCGTGGCCGACCTGCCCGAGGGCGCGCTCTGTCCACTCGGCGGGCTGCGCCAGGCAAGTCTGACGCTCGCTTACGCATTCCAGCTGTGCTTTCTCTGGTCACCGGGAAACCTCCGCCATGCTAAGACAACAGGCGATCTGCACCAATCCGATGTCACCTACCTGCGACTGCTGCTGTGGCTCTGCGGGAAATATCTCGTACTCCTCGCCGCGCTCACGTTGGCCGCGCTCACACCCGCGCTGCAGGGCCTTCTGCCGATGGGCTAGGACGCTGGCCATGGCGGCTCTGGCCAGTCTCGCCGGTCCAGCTGCCGCGGCGGACGGGATCTTGGCGCGGCTGGCCGCGCTCGGCGCTCTGGACGACACCTATGTACATGTTATCCAGGATGTAGCGGCCGATCTCGCCCCGCTCATGGGCGGCGTGCCACGCTTTACCGTCAACACCGAGCCCCACGGAGCCGAAATTGGTGCGGTCGTCGTCGACACCGCGCTAGCTGTGCGGGACGCGGCGATATCCGGGGCCGTTTGGCTAAAGGCGGCCGAGCGCGGGGCCTACACGATCGAGGAAGAGCGGCTGATTGTGATCGGCGGCGATGTTCTGCGCCGCTTCGCTGCAGCCAGCCAGTTGTGGATGGATGGCCGCGAGGGCATTGATATCGGCTTGATCCTGCAGGCTTGGTCGCTGGCCGAGCTAGAAGATCTGTGGTCGCCCCAACGCAACACTGCGCTGGCGCGTGATGACGGCTATCTCGGCACCTACGAAATCTTCGCAGGTATGCTCGCTTTCCTGCTCGCGCACGAAACCTATCATATCTTGACCCCGCCGCAGCGTCCCGAGCAGCTGCCGCAGGACGCGCCGCTGTGGGGGCGGGCGAAGCAGCTCGCCTGGGGCTGTTCGGCGCTCGTAGGCGGGATTGCGAACGCCCAGCGCGCCTACGAGTCGCGCGCCGACGCCTTCGCTGTTAGCCTTCTGGCGCGCATCCCTGATTCCGCGCAGGGCGCGACCGCCCGCCTCAAGTATGAGTATGGAACTTATGCCGCTGGTATTTGTTTCATGGGGCAGGAAATGGTGGACTTCGCCGCGCGCACCAGCGATCCGAAGATCGGCACTATCGTCGCCACCATGATCTCGGCGGACCTGCGACCGCTCGCCCGCCGGTTCGAGACTGGGACGATCCCGCTGGAGGAACTGGTACCCACGATCTTCGCCGCGACCCACCCCTCCGTCGTCGACCGGCTAATCGTGGTCACCAAGGACCTGCGCAGCCAGCCGGGCAGCGCATTCTACGGGGAGGCAGGGATGGAGGGGGCATCAGACCTCATGCTGTGGAACATGATACGCGAGTCGATTTGCGAGGAGGCACGCAAGGCGGGTGCGCTGGAATAGGCGCTCGTTTGCTCAACAACGGCGACCCGGGACACCTTTCTTTTCTTGTAAAAAGGCGGGACACGAACCGACTTTAACAACCGTCGCCGTTCATCGAGCGGGGCTTCGGGCGACCCGGGAGGCCGACCTTCTCGACCCGTTTCGCGAGCGCGGAGGCAAGGCATCGTCGATCGGGCTGCATCCCCTTGATCATGCCAGTCAGCCCGCTTCGCCTTTTCCGAGCCGGCTCTCCAGCCGCAGCTCACCGATTCGCACGAACTCCCGCGTGCTGGCGGTGACCAGGATGCGGTCGAGGGTCAGGTCATGCCGGCACGGGACACGAGATTTCAATACGTCATGGTGCGGACCGCGATGGGCACGACGTCGTCCACTTCGCCTTCATCACGAACGCTTATACCTGCGTCCCGGAGACCCGTCTGGCGGTGTCGCTCGGCGCTCTGCCGCCCCTGAATCGCTCGGGTTGGTGCATACGACGCGACACTTCGCCTTGGGTTGTCGCGTCTCCCGCAACAAAGCCTGCCGGGATGTTGCAAATTCCGCGACATAACGATTCGTGATGGCGCATCTGACGCGACATTCGCCCGGAAATGTTGCGGATTCTGCAACATGCCGCTGCGAGCGAACCCGCCGAATCGACGAGCAAACCCAAGGAATCGACGAGCGAACCCGGGCCTTCGACGAACGAACCCGTGCGCCCGGTCCAGCGATTGCGGGCATTCGGCCGCCGTTTCGCCGACGAGGGAACCCGAAAAGCGACCCTTGCCGATCGGACCCGCGCCCTTGACTCGGCACCCGGAATCGGCTAATATTCCTATATCGGTTGGAAGCTCTCCCCCCGGCTTTACCGCGCCACAGAGAGCCTCGGGAATGTCGTTTCCAGGGAGCTGGTGTCGGGCGGCCAAGCCTTCCTGGCAAACGGGATCAAGGCCAGCGAGATCACGGGTGACATGCTCGATCAAGCCTATGCCGGCGGCGGCGTGGGCCGGGCCGGACCGGCCGCGATGGACCGCCGGCTCAGCCCGGCCGGCGCAGCTTCGCCACCCGGTTGCTGGTTTGCAGGCGATACTCGTTGGTCATGCCGGAGCCGAGCAGCGGGCGCAGGTACATGTGGAAGGCGTCGGTGACGCCGGTGCCGGCGGCGTCGACGAAGGCGTCGGGCATGGTCCGGGTCTTGGCCGCCACCTGGTCGAGGTCGACCAGCTCGTAGTCGACCTGGTAGTTGCCGACCCGCTGGATGGTGACCGAGCCGTCGCGGTCGCCCCAGAGCGCGAACTTCACCGCCTTCTCGCCCACCTCGCGGGCCTCGCGCTGGTCGACATCGGAGACGCAGCCGACGAAGGAGCGCTGCATGTAGCCGAAGGTGTCGGCGCGCACCCGCTTGATGGCGAGGCGGTCCTTGACCAGGGTGGCGAGGCCGTCGGCCAGCGCCCCCGTGCCGGAGAGGTTGACGTTGCCGTGCGCGTCGCGCTGCAGCTCGCCGGCCAGCCGGGCGAGGATCGGCTTGCCTTCGGTGTCGTGAATGCCTTCCGAGACGGCGACGATGCAGCGCCCGTGCCGATCGAACGTGGCCTTGACGCCGGCGAGGAAGGCGTTGGGATCGAAGGCGCGCTCGGGCATGTGGATGAGGTGCGGCCCGTCGTCCGGGAACTTCTTGCCGAGCGCCGAGGCGGCGGTGAGGAAGCCCGCGTTGCGGCCCATGACGACGGCGAGGTAGACGCCGGGCAGCGCCTTGTTGTCGAGATTGATGCCCATGAAGGCCTGGGCGATGAAACGCGCCGCCGAGGGGAAGCCCGGCGTGTGGTCATTCAGGACGATGTCGTTGTCGATGGTCTTGGGGATGTGGATCGAGCGCAGCGGATAGCCCGCCGCCTTCGCCTCCTCGGCGACGATCCGCACCGTGTCCGAGGAATCGTTGCCGCCGATATAGAGGAAATAGCTGATCTCGTGCGCCTGCAGCGTCTCGAAGATCGCCTTGCAGTAGGCGCGGTCCGGCTTGTCGCGGGTCGAGCCGAGCGCCGATGACGGGGTCCCGGCCACCAGCTCCAGGTTGTTCGTGGTCTCCTGGGTGAGATCGAGGAGATCCTCGTCGACAATGCCGCGCACCCCGTGCAGCGCCCCGTAGATCCGGTCGATCTGCGGGAACTTGCGGCATTCGAGCACCGCCCCCACCAGGCTCTGGTTGATGACCGCCGTCGGGCCGCCGCCCTGGGCGATGAGGGCCTTCGTCTGGGTTGCCATGCGCGTCTTCCCTGATCGACCCGGCCTCCCTGACCTGCCGGATCCGGGCCTGCCTCGCGATACGGGCATGGGGCCACCTGCGGCACGGCTTGTCAATCGGCAGGACCCGATCGGTCACCGGGACAGGCACGAGGCCCGGTCGACACCGGCCGCTCGGCGTCTCTTTCAAAAGGAACCCCAGTCGAAGCCGGCCATGGCGGAGGTGGCGATGGCGAGCTGCTCGAGCGACGCGTTCAGCTGGTCCAGCGCCAGCGCCCGCTCGGTGGCGGTCGGCGCTTGCGGCGTCTCGGCGGCGCTGCCCCCCAGCTCCTCGAGCGTCCAGAGCAGGCTGCTGAGCTCGACCCGCATGACCAGCAGGATCTCCGCCTTTTCCGGGCTGTCCGGCGTGCCGACCGTGGCGCGCAGCAAGGCGAGGCGCCGGTCGAGCCCGCGGCTGGCCCAGCGCAGCGAGGCGACCGTCGAGCCGAACCGGCCGTCGGCGATGCCCGCCACCTCGGCTGCCGGGCTGAGGCTCGATGCATCACCGAAGCCGCCTTCGTCGAGGCGGTCGCGCAGCCGGGCGACATGCGCCATGGCACCCCTTATGTCGAGGGCCAGCCGGTCCAGCGTGCCGAAGACCGCCGGTGCCGCGACCGCCGGCAGGGCCAGGAGGAGGCCGAGCAGCAGCGTCGCGGCCAAAGCTGCCCCGGCCCGCAGCCCCGTCGTCCGGCATCTTGCTTCCCTGCCTCGTCGCACCCGTCTCTCGCCACCGTCATCGATCCGGGCCATACTACCCCGCCCGAGGTGAACAGCCGGTAAAGACGCGCGTGGCGCCGCACCGGCGCTTGACGGCGGCCGCCGTCGGCGGTAGCAAGCCGCAGTGCGCGACCCGTTTCGGTCGCCTTTTTTGTGCTTCCCTTGAATGAGGACGGGTCATGGCCAGACGCTGCAGTCTGACGGGCAAGGGCGTGCAGGCCGGCAACAATGTCAGCCACGCCAACAACAAGACGCGCCGGCGCTTCCTGCCGAACATCCAGGAGCGGCGCCTCTTCAGCGAGGCCCTCGGCCGCAGCGTGCGGCTGCGCATCGCCACCAACACGCTCAGGACCATCGAGAAGCGCGGCGGGCTCGACGCCTTCCTGCTCTCCAGCAGCCAGACCGACCTGCCGTCGGATCTCGGGCGCATCCGCAAGCTGATCGCGGCCAGCAACGCCGGCTGAGCGACTGCCCGGCCAGCCACCGGGGACACGGCCCATGATCGCCGCCGCCGGCCTGGCGATGACGGTGATCGTCGTCGCCTCGAACATCCTCGTCCAGTTTCCGGTCAATGACTGGCTGACCTGGGGCGCCTTCACCTACCCCGTGGCGTTCCTGGTCACCGATCTCGCCAATCGCCGGCTCGGGCCCGGGCCGGCCCGGCGCGTCGTCTATCTCGGCTTCGCGCTGGCCGTGCTCTCCTCGATCGTGCTGGCGACGCCGCGCATCGCCCTCGCCTCCGGCACGGCCTTCCTCATGGCCCAGCTCCTCGACGTGAGCCTTTTCCATCGCCTCCGTCGGGCGACCTGGTGGCGGGCGCCCCTCGTCTCCTCGGCCGTCGCCTCGACCCTCGATACCGCCCTCTTCTTCACCCTCGCCTTCGCCGGCACGGGCCTGCCCTGGATCGGCTGGGGCATCGGCGATCTCGGCGTCAAGCTCGCCGTGGCGCTGGCCATGCTCGTGCCGTTCCGGGTCCTGATGGGCCGCCAGGACGCGCTGCCAAAGCACCTGCCCGCCTAGCAGGCTAGGAGCCACGCCAACTGAAGACCAGCAGCAAAGTGCGCTGCAGCGGCGACTGGTTGTCGTCGGCGACCAGCAGCAGGAGGCGGCTGCCATCCCCGAGGTCGAGGCTGGTGATGCCCTCGTAGTTCTCGGCGAGCGGCCCGGCGCCGATGCGCAGGAGCTCCTCGCCGACCATCGGGCCGGCCATGGGCCCGGCCGATGCCCACTCCTGCCGCCCAATGACCGTCACCCGGGTCTGCCAGCCGGTCAAGACGCCGACCGAGCGCTCCAGCACCAGGAGCCGGTCGCCGGCGATGGCGGCCCCGACCGGGCTGAAGCCGCGTGCCGTCCCATAGGTGACCGGTGTCGATCCGTCGGGCCCGAGCCGGGAGCCCCGGGCGATGTCGGCCGCCTGCCGCCCGCCTTCGGAGAGCACCAGGAACGAGCCGTCGCCGAGCCCGGTCGCCGCCTCCAGCCCGCGATTGGCCGGGCTGTCCCCGGTCAGCGATCCGTCATGCAGCCGCCGGGTGGTCCAGCCGCCGGCCCCATCGGCCTCGAGCCGACGCAGGCTGCCGTCCTGCTCGAAGCCGACGACGAGGCCGCCATCCGCGTCGAGGGCGAGGGCCTCGCTGTCGAGCGCGGCCCGGTCGGCCGTGTCCCGGTGGATGGACCCCGCCCGCCAGCCGTCGAGCCGCAGGTTGCGGGGCAGCTCCTCGAGCCCGAGCCCGGCCTGCCAGAGCACCGCCCGGTCGCTGAGCAGCCACAGGCTCCGGCCATCGGTGGCGATGCCCGAGAAGCCGCCGAAGCGCGGGTCGTCGCCGGTGAGCTCGAAGGCCAGGAGGAGCTCGACCCCGGGTGCCGTCCGCACGCCCGCGGGCTCGACCTCGAGGCGAGAGATCGTGACAGACGGCGTGGCAGAAGGTATGGCGCTCTCGGCGACACAGCCGACGAGTGCGACGAGCACCCAGCCGAGCGCCAGGAGGCCGGCGAGCCGGCGTCGGCGCGGTCGTGCCGCCGGTCCTTTCGCCCACGCGTCGGCGCCCGTTTCCGGCCCGTCGAACCAGGCTGATCGATGTCCCACGCTCTTGACCTGGCCCTGGTCTACGCTCTGGTCGTGCAATCGGCCCACCTCCTGCTCGCCGCCGGCGGCGGCTGGGCGACCCTGCGCGGCCTCGTGCTCGAGCGGTCGGCCCAGGGCTGGATCGCCCTCGCGGCCGCCATCGGTATGGCACTCGCGACGGGCGCCGTCACCGGCGCGCTGGCGCCGGCCGCCCTCACCTGGCTGAAGCTCGCCGGCGGCGCTGCCCTGCTCGCCACCGTCGCCTGGGTCGAGCTCACGCCGCGTGGCCCCTTCTGGCGGGCAATGGCCGGCAATGCGCCGGGGCTCGTCAGGGCCGGGATCGCCCCGCGCCCGGGGCTGCCCCTGGCTCTCGGCCTCTGCCTCGCAGCGCTCGCCGGCGTCGCGGCCCCGGCACCGCCGACGGCTGCCAACTGGCTGCCGCTCGCCTGCCTCGCCCTCCTCTGGCTCGCCGGGACCGATCATCGCCCCGGCCTGATGGTCCGTCGCGCGGTCCTGGCGTTCCTCGCCGGTGCGCTCGTCGGCGGGCTCGCCTTGCTGCTGCCGCCCCAGCCGCATGCCCTGGTTGTCGGCTTCCTGACCCTGGCGGTCGTCGGGCTCGCCCTCTGGCGACCGTCGACGGCCGTCGCGAATTGAGGATCGACATGGGCGCGCAGGCGATCGCCCTCGCCCCCTATCTGGTGCTCCCGGCCGTGCTGCTGGCGCTCGGCCTGCCTCAGGCCACCGCCTTCACCGGCTTCACCGCCGGCCTCGTGCTGCTCGTCCTCGCCGCCCACATCGCCGTCGGCGTGCTGCGCCTGCCGTTTCTCTGCCTCGGCGGCCTGGCCGCCGCAGGCGCCGCCTTCGTCCAGGCGCTGAGCGGCCTCGCCGGGCTCGAGCCCTGGGCAGCGCTGGCCATGGTCCCGGCCCTCGGGCTCGCCCTCGGCGGTGCTTTCGGCCTCGTGCTCCGCTGGCTGCCGGGGGACGGCGAGGAGACCGGAACCGCCCTCTTGAGCCTCGCCCTCCTCCTGCCGCTCGCCGCCCTGCCGCTCGCCGCCGGCGGCACCCGGGGCGACGGGGTCGCCGTCGAGGACGCCATCGTGCTCGTCCCGCTCCTGAGCCTCCTCGCGGTTCTCGCCCGCCTCTTCGCCGGCTCGCGCCTGGCGGAGCTCGCCGCAGCCGCGGCGGCCGGCGGGCTTCGAGCCGAGGCTGCTGGCCTGGATCTGGCCGGCTGGCGGATCACCGGGCTTTGCCTCGCGGCCGCCATCGCCACGACCGCCGGTGCCGTCATGCTCATAGGACCGGCGCCGGCCGCGTCCGCGTCGATGGAAGCCTGGGCGGCGCTCGCCGTCGCCCTCTTCGCCATCGGCCGGCTCGGCGGCGCGCGCTTCGGCGGTTGCCTCCTCGCCGCCCTGCCGCTGGCCCTCCTGCCGCGGCTGACCGTGACCCTCTCGCCGGCCTTCGGCGATCTCACTCTGGCGATGGCGCTGGCCGCGCTCCTGCTCCAGGCGGTGGTCCGGCGCGACGGCTCCCTCGCCTTGCTCGCCCGGCCGGCGAGGCCGCGCTCCGCCGCACCCTTCGCCGCGGCGCGCCAGGAGCCCTGACCGGGAGATGAGCGATCTCGCCCTCGACCAGCCGCTGCACCCTTTGCTCGAGCTCGTCGGCGTCGCCGTGCACCGGCCGGGGCTGCCACCGCTCGAGCCTTTGACCTGCGCCTTCGACGCCGCCCGGACCACCCTCGTGGTCGGCATCGAGGGCTCGGGTCGGGCCACCCTCTGCGACCTCCTCGCCGGCCGGCTCCTGCCGGACCGGGGCGTGATGCGCCTCGACGGCCAGCGCATCGACCGGCTGCCCGCTGCTGCCCGGGTCCGGCTCGGCATCGTCACCTGCGGGCCGGAGCGGCTGGTGCAGCACGGCAGCGTGCGGGCGATGATGCTCACCGCCCGGCTCGCGGTGACCCGGCCGGTCTGGTCGCTCGCCTTCGGCCTCGGCCGGCCGAGCCGCCAGGACCGCGAGGATATCGAGGAGCTGCTCGGCTTCGTCGGGCTCGACCACCTGGCGGCGCGTGGCGTGCCGACGCTCGGCGGCCTCGAGGCCCGCCTCGCCGACCTCGCCCGCTGCCTCGCCATGCGGCCGCGCGTCCTCGTCGTCGGGCACGGGCTCGCCGGGCTCGAGGCACCCGACCGCAAGGCCTTCGCCGCGCTCCTGCAGCGCGTGGCGGCGGCCGGCCCCGCGATCGTCGCCATCGACGACGACCTCGCCACGCTCGGCGCGTATGCCGACCTTTGCCTGGTGCTGCATCGCGGGCGGCTCCTCGCCAACGCGACGCCACGGGCGATCGGCGAGGATTCGCGGGTGTTCGAGGCCCTGACGGGGGCCGAGCTGTGAGCGCCGCCCTGCTCCGCCTCGAGGCGCTCGACATCGTCGCCGGCGGTGCCTGGCTGCTCGAAGGCATCTCGCTCGAGGTGGTCGAGGGCAGCACCGTGGCCCTGGTCGGCGGGCCCGGCGCCGGCAAGTCGCTCATCGTCGATCTGGTCCTCGGCCTCGCCAGCCCGCGGGCCGGGACCGTGCGCCTCGACGGCCGGAACATCACCGCCCTGCCGCCGCTCGCCCGGCAGCGATCCGGCATCCGCGCCGCCTTCGCCGAGCCGCCGGTCTTTCCCGGCCTCACCATCCGCGAGCATCTGGCGCTGGCGGTGGCCGGCGGCCGGCTCCGGGCCAGGGCGCTGAGCCGTCTCGCCGAGTACCTGCCGGAGCTCGAGGGCCGCCTCGATCAGCCGGTCGGGTCGCAGGGTGCCGCCGTCCTCAGGCTGGTCGACCTCGCCCGGGCGATGCTCGGCATGCCTCGCATCCTGCTGATCGACGATCTCTTCCCCGCCCTGGGCGCCGAGCGGGCCGGCGAGCTGGTCCGCTCCCTCGCCCGCGACGGCTACACCCTGCTGCTCGCCGACCGCTACGGCGAGGCGGTGCTCGATCATGCGGATCACGGCTACGTGCTGGCGCAGGGGACGATCGTCGCCGAGGGTGCCCCGGCGACGCTTCGGGCCGATCCCCGCCTGCTCGCCACCTGCGCCGGCGACTGCAGCGCCTGGGCCGAGATACCTGCCTGAGCCAGGCTCCCGGCCCCCGAACGCAAAACGGCCCGCCGAGGCGGGCCGTTCGCTACCGATGGATGTACGCCGGGCTCAGTTGCGGTTGCCGAAGAGCTGCAGCAGCATCATGAAGAGGTTGATGAAGTTCAGGTACAGGCTGAGCGCACCCATGATGGCACCCTTGGTGGCGATCTCGGCGCTGTTGAACGAGTAGTACTCCTCCTTGATCCGCTGCGAGTCGTAGGCGGTGAGGCCGGTGAACACGAGCACGCCGATCACGCTGATCGCGAACTGCAGCGCCGTGCTGCCGATGAAGATGTTGACCAGCATGGCGATGACGATGCCGATCAGGCCCATGAAGAGGAACGAGCCGTATTTCGAGAGATCGCGCTTGGTCGTGTAGCCGTAGAGGCTCATCGCCCCGAAGGTCGCGGCCGTGATGAAGAACACACGCGCGATGCTGGCCCCGGTGAACACGAGGAAGATGCTGGCCAGCGACAGGCCCATCACCACCGCGAACGACCAGAAGGTGATCTGCGCGGCGCTGACGCTCATGGTGCGGATCTTGGCACCGAGGAAGAAGATGAAGCCCAAGGGCGCCAGCATCACCACCCACTTGAGCGGCGTGCCGAAGATCACCTGCAGGAGGGCCGGCGACGACGCCGTGACGAAGGCCGTGAGGCCCGTCAGGACCAGCGCGAGCCCCATGTAGTTGTAGACCGAGAGCATGTGGCTGCGCAGGCCGGCGTCGATCGACGTGTCGACGACCGCACCGTGCGCCAACCGCTGATCCATGCGAGGTTCCATATTTTCTGACCCTTTTCCAGCGAGCGGATGTGCCCCGTTACGTCCCTGCCAATATGGCCAACGGCCGCCGGCGATCAAGCGGCACCGGCAGTCGCCCGATGCCGCCACGGTCGCTTCGGACCGAACATTGCGGAAGTTTCATGCGTTTTTCGGCATTCGGCAAGGCTCTGGCTACCGTTCGCGCAGGATGAGGGCGGCCGGCACGGCGAGAATGTGGCGGAGCCCGAGGGCGCCGAGCAGCAGCGTGGCGAGCACCGCCACCACCGGCACGACGGTCACCGGCAAGGCCGAGGGGTGCCACGGAAGCCCGAAGGCGAAGCGCAGCACGGCGAAGCTCGCGACCAGCCCGAGCAAGGCGCCGAGCAGCGATGCGACGACGCCGATCGCCGCGTACTGGCCGAGAAAGATCCCGCCGATCTGCCGGCGCTCCGCGCCCACCACCTTGAGCAGCACGGCCTGGCGAAGCTGCTCGCGCCGGGCGGCGACGAGCGCGCTGGTCAGCACCGCGAGGCCGGTGACCAGGGTGACCGCCGCCATCACGCGCACGGCGAGGCCGATCTTGTCGAGGATGTCGGCGACCTTCGCGATCAGCTCGTCGATGGCGAAGGGCGTCACGTTCGGCAGCTCCCGGGCCATCCGGTCGAGCAGGGCCGCCTGCTCGCCTTTCGGCACGTCGACCGTGGCGACGAGCGTGTGCGGCGCCTGGTCGATGACGCCCGGGCTCAGCACGAAGACGAAGTCGATCCGCCCCTCCGACCAGTCGATCTCGGGGCGGAGATTGGCGACCTCGGCCTCGATCAGCCGGCCGAGCACGTTGAAGGTGACCGTGTCGCCGACGCCGATGCCGTAGCCCAGGGCGATGTCGTCCTCCATCGAGACCAGAGGCGGGCCGGCATAGTCGGCCGGCCACCACTCGCCGGCGACCAGCGTCGTGTGCTCGGGCGGGGCCGCGCGATAGGAGAGCCCGCGGTCGCGGCGCACCGTCCAGCGGGCGCCCTCGGCGATCACCGCCTCGTCGACCGGCACGCCCGCGATCTTCACCACGCGGGCGCGCAGCACGGGCTCCATCTGCAGGACGCTGGCATCCGGAAACGCGCCGACCACCGCCTCGAACTCCGCCCGCTGCGTGCCCTGGATGTCGATGAAGATGGTGCTCGGCGCGTTCATCGGCCGGTTCTCGAGGAGCTCGCGCGAGAGCCCGTTCTCGACCAGCAGCACCGTCGTCAACACCGCCGTGCCGGCCGCCAATGCGACCACCGAGGCCACCGCCATCCGCTCCGCCCGGCGGAGCTGGCCGAGCGCCAGGCGCCACATCCCGGTCGTGTGCCGCGCCAGCCACCCCGCACCCTCGAGCCCGAGCCGGGCGAGCACGGCCATGGCCAGGGCCGCCACCAGCACGATGCCGAGGAAGATCACGGCCACATGGGGTGCGGGCACCGCGAGGAGCGCCGTCAGCACCAGCACGAGGCCGAGCCCGAGCAGCCACGGCCAGGCTTGGCGGCGCAGGGGCCGAGGGCCGGCAGCCAGCGCATCGTCGCGGAAGAGGGCGGCCGGCGTCACCGAGACCGCCTTCAAAAGCGGCAGCACGGTGAAGAGGGCCGCCGTCGCCGAGGCGAAGAGGGCGGCCGCCAGGATCGCCCCCGGCTGGACGCCGATCGCCAGGTCGATCGGGATCAGCCCGGCCGGCAGCAGGTGCACGCCGAACGGCAGCGCCGTGCCGAGCGCCGCCCCGAGCACGAGCCCGCCGCAGCAGAGCAGCAGCACCTGCAGGCCGCAGACGAGAAAGACGTCCCGGGTCGTCATGCCGACGCAGCGAAAGGTGGCGATGCTGCGCCGACGGCTCTGCAGATGGGCGTCGACGACGATGCCGACCCCGAGCCCGCCGACGAGGAGGGCGGCGATCCCGGCGAGCGAGAGATAGCCCGCCAGCCGGTCGGCGTTGCGGGCGATGCGCGGCTGCACGTCGTTGAAGGTCTGCGCCCGCCACGCTGCCTCGGGGAAGTCGCGGCGCAAGGTGGCGACGTAGGCCCCGGCCTCGCTCCGGTCGGCCAGCGCCAGGCCGTATTTGTGGCGGACCAGCGCACCCGGGGCCAGGATGTCGAGGGCGTCGAGCGTCGCCCGGTCGATCATCACCCTTGGACCGAGCCCGACGAAGCCGCCGATCTGGTCCGGCTCGGCGGTCAGCACGCCGCGCACCGTGACCCGGCCATTGCCGAGGGCGAGGCTGTCGCCGACGGCGATAGCGAGCCGCTGCAGCAGCGCCGCCTCGACCAAGGCGCCTCCGTCGGCCAGCGCGTCCTCCAGCGTCATCAGCGGCTCGATGCCCACCACGCCATAGAGCGGATAGGCCCCGTCGATCGACTTCAGCGCCACCGGCACCTGCCGGCCGTTGTCGGCAAAAGCGATGGCGTTGGTGGTGACCGTATGCGCGACCGTGGCACCCGCCGGGACGATCGCCCGGAGCTCCTCGGGCGGCAGCTCGCGATAGGTCGATTCGATCACCAGATCGCCGCCGAGCAGGGCCCGCGCATCGCGCTCGAGCGTGTCGGTGAGGCTGGCGCGGAGCGAGCCGATGCCGGTGATCGTCGCCACGCCCAGGGTGAGGCAGCCGAGGATGATGAGGGCCGCCGTGCTGCTGCCGCGCAGGTCGCGCCAGGCGATGCGCCAGAGGGCGCCGAGGTTCCAGGCGCCGCCCGCGCCAGCCCTCAAGACGACGCCCTCGCGAACGCATCGGCGGCGACGTCGCCCGCGTCCAGCCGGCCGTCCCGCATCGCCCGGGTCTCGTCGCAGAGCGAGGCCAGGGTGGGGTCGTGGGTGATGAGGAAGAGCGTGGCGCCGTGCCGCTCGCGCGCGGCGAAGATCAGCTCGGCGATCTGCCGCCCGGTGCTCCGGTCGAGATTGCCGGTCGGCTCGTCGGCGAGCAGCAGCTCCGGCTCGTTCGCCAGGGCCCGCGCCAGGGCGACGCGCTGCTGCTCCCCGCCCGAGAGCTGGCCCGGGTAATGATCGAGCCGCTGCCCGAGCCCCATCTCGGCGAGCCCGGCCCGCGCCCGCTCGAAGCCGTCCGGCTCGCCGGCCAGCTCGAGCGGCAGGGCCACGTTCTCCTGCGCCGTCATGGTCGGGATCAGGTGGAAGGACTGGAAGAGCACGCCGACGCGCTTCCTGCGGAACAGCGCCAGCCCGTCCTCGTCCAGCGTGCCGAGATCCGTGCCCGCCACCTCGACCCTGCCCCGCGTCGGCCGCTCGATGCCGCCGATGATCGCGAGCAGGCTGGACTTGCCCGAGCCGGACGGACCGACGACACTGAGGCTCGTGCCGGCAGCCACGTCCAGGTCGATCCCGTTCAGGATGTCGACCGGGCCGGCGCTGCTCCGCAGGGTCAGATGGACGTCACGCAAGCAAATCATGAGCACCGGACCTTCTACCAATTATCGAGCTGCCACCTATCGGGCGATCGACGGACAACGTCCCCTGCAACTTGGGACCCGGCGCCGCATCCTCAAGCGGGCTGCCGCGCTTTGCCTCATCGCCGCCTCGCCCCTGGCCACCCGCAGGGCCGGCGCCGCGGGCCCGGAACCCTGCCGCATCGCCATCCTCGGCGACTCGCTCACCGCCGGCTACGGCGTCGCCCTCGAGGATGCCTTCCCGGTGCGCCTCGAGGCGGCCCTCCGGGAAGCGGGCCACGCCTGCGAGATCATCGACGCCGGCGTCTCGGGCGACACCTCGGCCGGCGGCCGCGCCCGGCTCGACTGGGTGCTCGGCGACGACCCCACCCACCTCCTGGTCGAGCTCGGCGGCAACGACGCGCTGCGCGCTTTGCCCGTCGACGCCATGGAAGCCAACCTCGCCGCCATCATCGAGGGTGCGCAGGCCAGGGGCGTCTCCGTCATGCTGCTCGGCATGCTGGCCCCGCCCAACCTGGGATCCCGCTACACCGAGGCCTTCGCCGCCGTCTTCCCCAGGCTCGCCGAACGCTACGCCGTGCCGCTCTATCCCTTCTTCCTCGACGGCGTCGCCGCCGACCCGGCCTACCTGACCGAGGACGGCATTCACCCCAACGCCGCCGGCGTCGCCCGGATCGTCGAGCGACTCCTACCTTCGGTCGAAATCTGGCTCGACGAGTCTGCCGATTGAGCCTCTGTCAAGCGCTCTTTGCGCTTGACGAAAGCCCGCTGCTGGCCTCGATTCCCCGCCCGCGGGACCCGCACCGCAGCCGTCCGGAATCAGTGACTTACCCACATCTTGTTGATAATGGTGGGGATAGTCGTGGTCATGTGCGTCAGCTTGTGGATAAGTGGCGGGACAGACGCTGAACGAACCGTGCGCTTCCGAGATGCGCCCCGTTGCGGCAAAACGTCCCCGTGGCATAGCGGGGAATCGCCCGCCGCGGCCGCCTGGCGCACCTGTGGGGCAACTTGTCGGGGCGCTGCACGGAGCTCGGGCCATTGCCCGGCAAGCGGCCCGCAGAGGTCAGCTCGAGAAGGGAGAACGGCATGTCGGACTTGTACGAGGTCAGCGCGGAATGGGCGGCATCGGCGCATTGCGACGCACCCACCTATCGCCGGATGTACGAGGAATCGGTCAACGATCCGGAGACCTTCTGGGGCCGTGAAGCCGGCCGGCTGAGCTGGGCCAAGCCGCCGACCAGGATCAAGCGCACGACCTACAGTGGCGACGTCTCGATTCGGTGGTTCGAGGATGGCGAGCTCAACGTCTGCTACAACTGCGTCGACCGGCACCTCCCCGCCCGCGCCAACCAGGTGGCGATCATCTGGGAAGGCGACAATCCCGACGTCGACCTCAAGATCACCTATCGCGACCTGCATCGCAATGTCTGCAAGGTCGCCAACATCCTGAAGGACATGGGCGTCAAAAAGGGCGACCGGGTCACCATCTACCTGCCGATGATCCCCGAGGCCGCCTACACCATGCTGGCCTGTGCACGCCTCGGCGCCATCCACTCCGTCGTCTTCGGCGGCTTCTCGCCCGACAGCCTCGCCGACCGCATCAACGACTGCGGCTCGAAGCTCGTCGTGACCGCCGATGGCGGGCTCCGCGGCGGCCGCAGCGTGCCCTTGAAGGGCAATGCCGACAAGGCGCTCGCCAAGTGCGCCGATGACGTCAAGCTCCTCATGTTCCGCCACACCGGCATCGACGTGCCGATGAAGGCAGGCCGCGACGTCGACGGCATGCTGGCCATGAAGGAAGCCAGCGACGAATGCGGCTACACCGTGATGAACGCCGAGGACCCCCTCTTCATCCTCTACACCTCCGGCTCCACCGGCAAGCCGAAGGGCGTGCTCCACACCTCCGGCGGCTACCTCCTCTTCGCCGCCATGACCCACCAGTACGTCTTCGACTACCAGGAAGGCGACGTCTACTGGTGCACCGCCGATGTCGGCTGGGTCACCGG